>TARA_R110002003_G_scaffold31_4_pt1 | contig 11789 bp, 14 predicted proteins | sample TARA_R110002003 | Tara Oceans TARA_R110002003 (sample SAMEA4396441) | marine metagenome | biome: Westerlies Biome; feature: [SRF] surface water layer (ENVO:00010504); material: water (ENVO:00002006), including particulate matter (ENVO:01000060) such as... | depth 5 m | reverse complement strand
GCGAAAAGTTTTGTTGGCGCATCAAAGGGAAGTCGACGGCGGATGGTAGGCTGCCATAATGTACCAGCGCTTTCTCAAAGCGCCGTGTCAGAGTTGCACCTGGGCAACCGCTGAGGCGTCATGTTAGTGGCCTACCGGAGCCGTTCATACCCATTGTAAGCGCTCGGAAATTTCGAGAGCAGCGATTGATGGGGAAGATGTTGGTCGCACTGGTGTCGCGATGCAACACTGCTATTCAGGGCGGCTCCATCAGACGCCTTACCGCATTGGTGCGTGTAAGCGCCCAGGTCCACGCTTACCTCCCACGACAACCTATGAACGCAGGGCTGTCTTCTACTTTTCGCGCAGAATATCAAAACGAAGCTTGGCCTACGTGGATGCAGCGGTAAACACTGGTTCCGCTGTCGCTGACTGCGACAGTAGAAAAAGTTGCATGTTTGTGGTGCGTTGGTGATGTGGTGATGTGCTTTTGGCTGCATTATGATGACGGCTTCTGCCACAGCTTTCTTGCTAGTACAGAGCCTGTCTGCCCCCGACGACTTTTTATACTCCGCAATCGAAGTTTCCATTCGCTGAGTGTAGTCAGGCCTTGATTACTTACTTGAGTGTAGTTGAGACATCCGGCAGCATTGAGCTCCGAGTGGGCGATGAATGATTGCCTTCTCTTTTTTTGGGGAGTCTGATCGTCAAGCTAGGCATACAATAAATAGGCGGTCGCAGCTTGGGCAGAGTTCCCCCAGCTCGGATCTGGGCAAAAGGAATTGGATGCTGAAGAGCATACAGGGAGGTCTTGCGCGAAGGAGACAGGCGTTCAGCGAAGAGCAAAAGCCTCACTATCAGGCAGCATTGACTAGACGCAAATCGTGCATCGAACATCGCTTGAGTTGCCGTGCGGCAGCGGGCCCTTGGTGGACCCACAGTCTCGAGCGACCGGCTGTGTGGCAACTTTGCGCTTCACCACTGCCATATCTCGAGTGCGCTCGATCTAGTACAGCTCGCACGTAATCTCGATGGACTGGATTGAATGCTCCATTGTGTGAATCGGATCTTGGCGTGTTATGCCTGTGAAATCCAAGCGAGAATACGTGACCACTGAAGAAATGTTCTGGAAGGCTCTCAGAGCTGTCTGGATGTGTTGTTGAATGTTGGGTGTGCAGAGGCAGTTCGTGAAAGCTTAAAGCTGTCGCTTCGGGTTACCTTCGCCAACCAACCGGATGCGGCCCAAAGGAAGGCGGCTTCGACGATGTGGCGCTGTTCGTTCATCCATCGTCTATGAAAGCTGAACCCCTTTCACCCACGTCCATGCCTGGTCAGTGCATCCACGTGTCGACTGTCGATCCTCCCATATTCCGACGCATGCAGGGCGTTGGTGGTGACGATGTGGACAAGTATGGGAACGTTTTTATTGCCGGCACTACCACTGATACGGCGATGAACATCTGCAAAGATGTCTCGTGTAGACTACCTGAGCAGTCAAGGTGCGAAAATCGACTGCCTCTCCGGAATGTCTCTACCGGCCATTGCTAGAGATCGAGATCAGATTGAGCTCCAGATGGCCTATCGCTGAGACAAGATCAACTCCAGTTTCCTAAACCAAGGTGTACAGATCGTCCCACGGGACATTTTCTCGCAGCTGCAAGTCGTGGGTATGTGACATGATAGTGAGATGGGAAAGAATGGCGAGTGTCAAATGGATATTTTAGTTCCAGGCCGCGTGGTCATTGGTTCGTCGAGACATGAGTCGTGAAAATGAGGACAACTGCAACGGAGGTTTGGCGAGTGTCGAAAGTGGCCTAGCGTCTGAGCCACTCGCCACTCTCATTGGCCGATCGCGGCTCAGAGAACGAGTGGCTTACAGCGTTCTGATGCTCTGCATGTCTGAAACCTTCCCTTGGTGGCACCAGATGCTGGCAAACGTCGAACAGCAGTAGGAACAGCGACGCGTACGGGGCTGTAAATCTCAGACATGTATGAGTGATGGCAGCAACTGCGCGTGCAGAATCGTTTCATCGTCGTCGGGGCCCATCCGCAGTGGGCCTCGGTCAGGGTCTCTCATTCGACTAAGAGCCCCTAATCTTCCTCTGTGCTTCTAGAAGAGTGCTAGTCCGACTGTTGCGGGACGGGAAGCGCATCTGGCGGTCGTGGTAGCACCGCGCAACCATGTCGAACAGGTGCAACAGAGGCTCTCGGGGGCGAGGGGCTGGGTGTGCAGCGAATGGAGCATGTCGTGCCCAGAGCCAATTGCTAAGCGGGACTTACGGTGAGCGAGTGACGAGCGACCAGCGACGCGGCCGAACTGGCGGGCCTATGTGCGAGCATCCTATAGCACCGTGGCAGCACGTGGATGGTGATGGTGAAGTGAAGCCATACCGGGCGCCTTTGCTGGTGCAATCAATGGGAAACGCAGCACCTCAGGGTCAGGGCGAGGCGAATGGGGCAGTCCTGGTGGTGCTACACGAGGAAAGCGCGGGCCTCGAGCTACGGTAAAGTCTGGCGTGCCCATCCTTGAAAGGAAGCCGCGATGGTTTTGGGACAAGCGCCGTCTCCTTTCGCAACCATTCCAAAAGCCTCCGCCTGCCTCGCCTTCTGCTCTCCTCCAAGCATCCACATCTGCATCCCGCCGGCCTTTCCAGTCAATTGCTGCCGTGCAACACTCGCCTGTGCTGCGTTGGTTTTCTGGTTGTGCTGCTGAGGACGACGTGACAGCCCAGCCGCTCTCCACCCCCGACCGACCTTGCAGCTTCCCTGAGACCCATCCCAGCGAAGCGAGCCCTCTCGCCAGCCATCCCTTCACCACTGCACTCCGCCCATTCTTTCAACCCCCACCCGCCACTGCCTTGAGCACGCATAGTCTTGTAATAACAGGTGAGCGCCTTCCTTGCCCGCCGTCGCTCCTTCCTCGCAGTCTCTGCCAGCCAAGTGCCGTCCCGAGCGGCGACGCCTGCCTCACTCGCCGGACTGTCACCGCAGCAGACACAGCGACGCTCCCCTCTTCACATCGCGCCACTCAGTGTCGCCTTCATCCCGCGCACTGCATCTTCTATTGACACTTGACCCCAGATTTCCGCATTGGCCGGCCGCGAGGAACATCGCTACGTACCTTCATCCTAATAATCGCACGGAAACCCGTCCACGGTCGTCACCATGGGTTGCGGAATGAGCACAGAGGAGAAGGAGGGAAAGCAGCGGAATGAGGAGATTGAGAACCAGCTCAAGCGCGACAAGATGATGCAGCGCAACGAGATCAAGATGCTGCTGCTCGGTCAGTAACTACGCCATCTCTGCCAGACATGTCATCTAACAAGCGCAGGCGCTGGTGAATCCGGCAAGTCGACGATTCTCAAGCAGATGAAGCTCATCCACGAGGGCGGCTACTCGCGCGACGAGCGGGAGTCGTTCAAGGAGATCATCTTCAGCAACACGGTGCAGTCGATGCGTGTCATCCTCGAGGCGATGGAATCGCTGGAGCTGCCGCTTGACGACCAGCGCGCCGAGTACCACGTCCAGACCATCTTCATGCAGCCTGCACAGATCGAGGGCGACAGCCTACCGCCCGAGGTTGGCAACGCCATCTCGGTCCTGTGGAAGGATGCCGGTGTCCAGCAGTGCTTCCAGCGCTCGCGCGAGTACCAGCTCAACGATTCCGCCAAATAGTGAGGCTCCCTACCACCACACGGCCAAATGCCCTGCTGACAAATGTAGCTACTTCGACTCGATCGACCGCATTGCCGCGCCCGACTACATCCCCAACGACCAAGATGTCCTCCGATCGCGTGTCAAGACCACCGGTATCACCGAGACCACATTCATCATCGGCGACCTCACCTACCGCATGTTCGATGTTGGAGGTCAGCGATCAGAAAGAAAGAAGTGGATACATTGCTTCGAGAATGTTACAACCATCCTTTTCTTGGTTGCCATCTCCGAGTACGACCAGCTCCTCTTTGAGGACGAGACCGTGAATCGTATGCAGGAGGCCCTCACACTCTTTGACTCCATCTGCAACTCGCGGTGGTTTGTCAAGACCTCGATCATCCTATTCTTGAATAAGATCGACAGATTCAAGGAGAAGCTTCCTGTCAGCCCTATGAAGAACTACTTCCCCGATTACGAGGGCGGTCCAGACTACGCTGCGGCGTGCGACTACATTCTGAACCGATTTGTGTCGCTCAACCAGCACGAGACCAAGCAAATCTACACCCATTTCACCTGTGCCACAGACACCATGCAAATCCGATTCGTCATGGCAGCAGTAAACGGTGCGTTGCAACGCGCTATTCTGAATATTCACAGCTGACACATGACAGACATTATCATCCAGGAGAACCTCCGGTTATGCGGTCTGATATAATGAAACGAGCGGCGGAACAAAATCGAATATTTCCACTGGATCTTGAGTTGCATGTCTTTGACGACGGGCAGTACATCATGTCGTCCCCCCCAGGCGTTGTCGGCCTTTAGCTCCAGCTTCTTCTGCACGAGTGGCTTGTTCTAGCCCGGGATCGCTTTTCTTTGATTGATACCCTTGCGGGCGGGCTAAGGGGCCAATCACACACGAGCGATGAAAATGCTCGTTTCTCTCTTTTCAGTTTGTCGAACCAGTGGAGTGGGGAGCAAATGCATCAAAGAAGTTTGCAAAGGACCAGCGATAATTCCAAGCGGTCTAAACAGCGCGCGCACTTTTTGTTATTTTCTTAATACCATTCCCTTTCACTCGTATCTATTCTAGCTTGTGCGGTTGTGCTGTGGTGTGGTGTGCTTCGGCTTTTGCGGTTTTTCCCCCATGAGATGTTTTTGTGTACTATGAGACTGGCTGTGCGATAGGATAAGTGCTGTAGTGAATGAGATGTGTCCGAAACATACAAGGCAACTATCAGCGTGAGACTTCTGGGACTGGGTGGGTACCGCCTCGCGCTGGCGAGCACGTCGACTCAAGAGTCTATTACACGCAGACAGCAGACAGCGAACGACGGTTTGGCGCCTTGCATATCTCGTTCGCCTAACAAGGTCACGGGTCAAAGTGCAGACAAAGCAAGGGATGTCCGCCCCTGCTGCAATTAAACCAATAGCATCACGAATACATGCACACGGGTTGCTTTGAACCGACCACCCAGGGTCATTGGAGTTGCTTCGGTGTCCTGCTGTGCGCTGCTGGGCGTATTCAGAGTCGAGCAGTGTTAGTGTATAGAAGGTGTAGCAAAAAGGCGTTATTGCCTCTGTCTTCGCAAAGGGTTGTTGGGATGGGATGTGAGTTTTGCGGTGCGGTCAGGTGAGTTGAGTTTCAAGGTGAGCTGTTTGACGTTGATGTTGATGTTTGACATTGATGTTCAAGGTGAATTCCAAGGCGCGGCGTTGATGTTCAAGGTGATTTTATTTGATGAACAAGGCGAGATGACAGGGGTGCGGGAACCAGAACTAGATACCGACCACAAGTTATAAACGAGGACTGTACTTTATCTGCAGCGTCGCGAATGGTTGCATACAGTGTGCCTTTTCGTGTCTGGGTCACTATCTGCTGTGCTTTCTGGTCTAGTTACGGATGAATATGGCGTTGCGGGTCGACGACGTTGTTGGGTCTGGTTGTGTTCGTTTCTTGCTATCGGTTTACATACTCAACTACTGGAATAAAGACTCTGCATCGCATCTACGTTCTCTAGGTAATCTCGGGAGAGATATGTCCCTGCTCTTCTGGTCTGCGAATAACTGGGCAAAGCGATGCGTGATGTGTAGCCGCTTCGGACGAATGCCGTGCTTATGTTGAGTTCAACCTGCCAAAGGCATTGTCACTGTGCAGGTTGTAAAAGAGGACTTTTGCCAACATAGTATAGTGTTTGCAAGTTCGTCATGGTGAAGTGTGCTGTAGCTGCGAGTTCCAGGAGGTGGCTTTGGGTGCAGGGATTATGTCGAATCGCTCAAGCCATTTCTGCTACCTAGATGTATTCAAGCCATTGCCGCATCGTTCAAATCCCTTGTCAAGGGGTTCGCCTTCAATTCTTGCCTGATATTTAGAGCCTGGATAAACTGTGCCATGCCCTGTCCTCCCCTCGATGATTTCTGGCACCGCTTTCCGCTCGGATTGACCTCCATAGACGAGCTTGTGTCTTCTCTCTACGGCTCCGGCTCTATCATCTGCGGGTTTTGTACAGCTCTCTCGGTATTACTGTCATGGTGCTTTAATTATACCAGCCGGAGATGCGATACCTTCACAAACGACATGGTTGCGTGTCTCTTGCTTCTGGGTATCGCGCTCGCTCATCTTCCATACGAGCTTTCCAAAGCAGAATTGGTCGAGATTTGATAAGCCGCTCCCACTATGGATGCCGCGTTCACTGTATACATGATCTTTGCGTCCTTCGGATTAGTACTTTGCGCATTGACAGTCTCACAACGCCAGAAGCGAAGGGCTACCTTAACGGTGATGCTCAGGGGAGCATATCTGGTGATTGTGCTGGCCATCACCGCTGCGAACGGTTCCAGAGTCCCCCACATTCGACCAAGAGCATGTCCACTGTCTTTTAATACTCAGCATATGCACCTTTCCCGTGTGCACTATTAGGTTATCATGAGAGAACGCAGGGGCCATACTCGTTCTACGTCTCCACCACTGTCCATATATTTGTGCCAAATCCCGTTCGTGGGCTTGCTGTGCTGTTCAATGGACGACGTAAGCACTGTAGGGCAAAGCGACGACGGAACATAGAATCTAAGGCTTCGAGCATTTCCAAGGACATCGTACCCGATCGGCGACCCCAACTAGGTAGTTGCAATTGGCCTTGGCATTGCTTTTCTAGTCCGCAACATAATATAGGATATGAGATTCTCGGTCGACGACAAATTCGAGCATGGACACTCCGCTCTGTTAAAACATCGAGTCGGGCAACACCAATATGCAAGTGGGCCAGTGGAAGTTACAAATTGGTTGCGATCGAGCACATGGTCAAGATCGAAGAACGATGAACCTGGCTGCGCCGACATCGAAAGTACATGCGAAGGAACGCCTGAAGCAGGATATGAAGCCTTAACGTCAAGATATGTCCTTGCTGTGTATGTAGATGCCCTAATGTGCGCTCTCATCGTTTCGGCGTGGGGAGGAGTTCGCAAGCTGGCCCGCTTGTCGCTCATACCCCTCTTCTCACGTCACCTTCCGATAGACGGGAGACGGCGCGGCGGGCATCCGGACCAGAGTAGTGGAGAGTAGTGTTAGCTGGTTAAGGTGGTCCTATGACGTTTAAGTTGTTGTAAGTGTGGACGTTGGTTCGCTACCGGTATTCTCGGTAGTGACAAGCCCCACCAAGCTCTCTACGCGGTTTGATCGCGGGTTAGCAGGTTTGGCAGCTGTCGTACGTGGTAGTCTCGAAACCTGGAATATCAGGAATTCAGTGACTTGGTCGATGATGCGAGGGGCTTTGCGTTGGCTTGTGCATTGAGTTCCAATGAGGAACCGGACGAATAAGGAAAGAGTGATGGACATGTACTGTAGGCCTGAAGCTTACCGTGGCGGGACAGCATCCTGCCTTGTTACACCGGAGCCCCGTAGATAGATGAGACAACTGCCGCAGAAGGAAATGGCTGCTCTAGAAGACACCGCAGAGTAATCCTTCGCCGACGGCCTGCCAGAGGTGGGAGGTGACCACCGAGCACATGAGGGTAGCGTGGATGTGGCTAGACGACCTTAGTAGTGCTCGCGTGGAGCTCTGGACTCGAGATAACCATTGCGGTAATGCTCGAAGGAGCAGTGGCACCGCGACGGACACGCCGTTGCGGCTTCAAAGTCAGCCTCGTGCATTTGGTGGACAAAGAATCTCGAGTGGGATGCGGCATTTTCAGCCAAAGTTTCAGTGTCGCAACTGACGGGCCAGTGCAACGCAAGCCAGTGTCTGGGACTCTGGAGTGCAATATGGGGTAGTACAAACGGCGATGTTGCGGCAGAGCGATCAGTGCAGCCGCAGGCCTATATGTTCCTGCGGCGTCTACCACAGTGCTGTTGAGGCACGCGGGCTGCTATATATATGCGGTGGATAGCTGAGCAAGACACCACGGCATGTGGCTGCATCCGTCGATACTGTGGTAGACGCACACGCCAGCCGCAACTTCCGCCGTCTCCTATCTGATGTGCCCAAGCGCGCCATCAGAGCGGGCCTGCCAGTCTGTGCCGTACATAGTACTCAGCTCGCGTGCTTTGGCCACGGCCCCCAATTCACCTCTCCGTCCGAAGCGTCAGCCGCGCAACCACTATAACCTCGCTCCTATGCCCTCACGACACTCCAGACGACGATCCTGCATGCATTGACGACGCAGACTGACCATCCGCGGCGCGACACATCAAGCAATCTTGGCCCCGGCAGCCCAGCCCACAGGTTCCGCATAGCCACGGGCGGCGCATGCAATCGCCGTAGGCCATACCGGTAGCCAATATGCCGCGACCGCCCTTCACTAGCAAGCTGTCGCTGCCCACCCGCTTCAAGCACCCCAACTCCACCAGCGTACACACATCGACGCCGACCAGTGTGCCACCCAGCCGCCAGGGCAGCCCGAAGCGCGCAATGGAGCAAGCAAAGCCCGGCCTGGTGTTGCGGGCGAACGTGCTCAAGGTGCGTGTCCTGTGTTCCCCGCGGAGGAGAGCTAGCTGACGCGCGCTGCAGGGCAGGAACCTCGCTGCAAAGGACCGCAGCGGCACCTCGGACCCGGTGAGTGTCTCGGGCGCTCTAGCACGGCGACGACGTTGCTGGAGAGCTTGCAATTGCACGCAGCTGACGGCGTGCTAGTACCTCGTTCTTTCCCTGGGCGATGCGAAGGAAGCCACGCCCACCATCAACAAGACGCTGAACCCGGAATGGAACACCGTCCTCGACCTGCCCATTGTCGGCGAGCAGAGCCTCCTGCTCGAGGTCTGCTGCTGGGACAAGGACCGCTTCGGCAAGGACTACATGGGCGAGTTTGACGTCATCCTCGAGGACCAGTTCCTGAACGCCCGCCCGCTGCAGGAGCCCCGGTGGTTCCCGCTCGAGTCGCGGCGCACCGGCAAGAAGAAGTCGGTCGTCACTGGCGAGATCCAGATCCAGTTCTCCCTCGTCGACACCAGCAATCCCTCCGCGTCCCCCGAGACCATCCTCCAGAAGTTCCTCGCCATTGCCGGCAGCTCGCCCAGCCCCGACGAAGACGAGGCCGAGTCCCTCCTGCGCGCCGACAGCAACAACACGGATGTTGAGGACGAGGAGAGCTCCGACGAGGCGCAAGATGAGTCCAAGACGGCTGAGAAGCGGGAGAAACGGCGGAAGCGGCTCAGATTGGCCAAGCTGAAGAAGAAGGCCAAGCAGATGAGCGGATACGAGTACTCGAGCAACGGCGATGTGGCGGGTGTCTTGTTCCTCGAGATCTCCAAGATCACCGATCTGCCTCCAGAGAAAAATGGTAAGTCCCCAAGAACAACCGTGGTTTGCCTAGGCTCATCGGTCGCCAGTGACACGAACCTCGTTCGATATGGACCCCTTCGTCGTGACCTCGCTCGGAAAGAAGACGTACCGAACGAAGACTGTTAGCCACAACCTCAACCCCGTGTTCGATGAGAAGCTCGTGTTCCAGGTCCTCCGCCACGAAGTGAACTACTCCGTCAGCTTCACCGTCATTGACAAAGACAAGTTCTCCGGCAATGACTATGTCGGCACTGTCAACTTTCCCCTAGAAAAGGCTGTATCGGTCGCCCCACAGGCGGATCCAGAGACGGGTCTGTACAAACTGCCTGAGCCATCCGACTCTCCAGGTATACCCGAGGCCAGGAGGTCCCGCTTCCGCCTCCCCATGTCTCGGTCTTCATCGACTCACAGTCTTTCTCGACTAGGGCGGCCGTCGCTGAAGAAAGAGAACTCCTCCAGCTCGCTCTCCGTCAAAGATAACGGTGCACCATTGCCTCCAGCACCGACTAGCGCCCCCTCTGATTCGAATGGCAACCTGACGCCTGGCACCGCAGTTGTTGCAGACCCAATGGCAGTTGACGACCAGGACCTGAAGATTTTCACTCTTCCCCTGGAAATGAAGCACAAAGAGCGATGGGAGGACAAACACAGTCCGACTCTCTACATTCGAGCGAAATATCTTCCGTACACTGCCCTGCGACAGCAATTCTGGAGAGCCATGCTAAAGCAATACGACGCCGACGACAGCGGCCTAGTCGACAAGGTCGAGCTCACCACTATGCTGGACACGCTGGGGTCTACCCTGCACGAGTCCACCATTGATGGCTTTTTCAGCCGCTTCATGGCCTACCATAATGGCGAAGAACTTCTGACGTTTGACGAAGCTGTCATCTGCCTGGAAGACCAACTGCAGGCCACTGAGTATAAATCACACAGCAGCGCCGCCGCAAGTGGTTTCTTCACACCTGGCTTGCAGACCCCATCGGCGTCCGGCTCACTGACGCCCATTAACAAGAACAGCTCCACCGCCTCAATCCCCGTGCTCGAAACCAACCCTCTTGGCAAATCAGGCGAAGAGGGCGACAACATCCTGACCGATGATCTTGCAGATGACAGCAAGGAAGAGCACGTTATTGAGATCCGCGAGTGTCCCATCTGCCACCAGCCGAAGCTCAACAAGAGATCGGATGCTAACATCATCACCCATATTGCTACATGCGCCAGCCAGGATTGGAGGCAAGTTAACAACATTGTCATGGCGGGCTTTGTCACGTCCAGCCAAGCCCAGCGCAAGTGGTACTCCAAGGTCATCACTAAGATTTCGTACGGAGGTTACAAGTTGGGCGCCAATTCTGCAAATATCCTTGTCCAAGATCGTCTCACTGGTCAGATCAATGAAGAGCGCATGAGCGTCTACGTCCGCTTGGGCATTCGACTGCTCTACAAGGGTCTCAAGTCAAGCAACATGGAAAAGAAAAGAAGTGAGTCTTGCCTCTCTACTGCCTATCACAGAAACTGACAGGCGAACAGTTCGCAAATTACTCAAGTCTCTCAGCTTCAAGCAAGGAAAGAAGTACGACGATCCCGCATCGGCTGCGGAGATCCAGCCCTTCATTGCGTTTCATCAGCTTGACATGTCTGAAGTCCTGCGGCCAACATCCGAATTCAAGAACTTCAACGAGTTTTTCTATCGAGCTTTGAAGCCCACGGCACGCCCCTGCTCAGCACCCGACGATCCGCGCGTCATCGTGTCGCCTGCCGACTGTCGCTCCGTCGTGTTCAACACCATCGACTCTGCACAAGCCATCTGGGTCAAGGGTCGAGAATTTACTGTTGAGCGACTGCTGGGCGATGCCTACCCTCAGGACGCAAAGCGTTACCACGGAGGTTCTCTCGGCATTTTTCGACTCGCGCCACAGGATTATCACCGATTCCACATTCCCGTCGATGGCGTTCTCGACGAGCCCAAACTCATCGACGGTGAGTACTACACCGTCAACCCAATGGCCATTCGATCGGCCCTCGATGTCTATGGTGAGAACATCCGTGTCGTGTGCCCGATTGACTCGGTTGCCCATGGTCGTGTCATGGTAATCTGTATTGGAGCCATGATGGTAGGCAGCACAATCATCACACGCAAGAAGGGCGACCAAGTCAAGCGTGCAGAAGAGCTTGGGTATTTCAAGTTCGGTGGCAGCACTCTCTTGCTTCTCTTTGAGCCTGGTCAGATGAAGTATGACGACGATCTTGTCGACAACTCCAACTCTGCTCTTGAAACCTTGGTAAGCCACTCCCGTCGCGGCACATTTCATTCATTAGTAACAATGCTTCAGGTCCGGGTCGGCATGTCAATTGGCCATAGCCCCAACAGAGGTG
>TARA_R110002003_G_scaffold388_12_pt1 | contig 11793 bp, 2 predicted proteins | sample TARA_R110002003 | Tara Oceans TARA_R110002003 (sample SAMEA4396441) | marine metagenome | biome: Westerlies Biome; feature: [SRF] surface water layer (ENVO:00010504); material: water (ENVO:00002006), including particulate matter (ENVO:01000060) such as... | depth 5 m | reverse complement strand
TGTTGCCATGCATCGCTGTCAATAGGCGATCCCACTCCATGTCGACTCCATCTTGGGGATGTATGACTGTGCGAATCGAGGCATTGAAAACATGATGCTCGAGCGCGTAGCCTAATTCGCCATCCTCCCCATTCGGACTGTCCTTGTTGTACTGTCGCAAGTTCCAGAATGGCTCGGAGTAGTTTTCCTGCTTGTCGGTGCGGTCGCGGACGTAGTATGCGTGGGCGATCTCGTGGTGAATGGAGTACCCGAGACTGAATGCGAAGCGCGCCATCTCGCATGGGCCGTGCTTGCCCGAGGCAGCGTAATCTTTGTAGGCTTGGTTGATGATGATGTAGCGGGCATTACTGGCCTCGGTAGGTAGTTTGGAGTAGTCGCCTCGGAAGAATTGCTGGGTGCCGAACTCGCTTTGGGAGAGGCAGTGCTCGGCGTGAGTCTGAGTCTCGTGTCCCGGCTTCCCACGTGTCTTGGTGACACCAAATAGGAGCGTGATATGTGGCGCCACTTGCTCCAGCTCTTTGCGAACTTGCTTGTTCCGCTCGTTGACCTTTGCGTCGTCCTCGGTGTAGTCAAAGTATGTCCTTTTCGACTCGGGGTCGAACTTCTCCACGCCATATCTGACCCTACGAAAGAATGATAGCCCCGCTGGGCTCAAGAGTAGATTAGATGCGAGCTGTAGCGCCGGCTTCAAAGCCTCCCAGAGGGCTGGATGCTTTGAGAAGTCCTCCATAGGCCAGTTCTGTGGGGCGAAGATAGGATGAACATCGTTGCTCAAGTTTCCAAATGCTGGTGTGGGAAGAAGTGTTTTGTCGCCGCAGCCCGCTTCGTCTAGTTCCCCCATCCAAGATTCCTTCCCTAGGTCCTTGCTCCCCTTTCTTTTGAGCATGACGCTCCACATCCCGCCGTGGAGATACTTTGCCCAGGTCTCGTCGTCAAGATCGAACTTGTGTCGTATAGATGTCGGTTTGGGCAAGGGTGACCCAGCTAATGGATCCCCTGAAGGCGTAGGAGGACCTCTTGGCAGTGGCTCTTCGTCGGCTTCCAAATCTTCCAATAATGATTTCAAAGTATCCAACGACGGGTCGAGGTCAATTAGGGTCAGGCAATCGCGCATTCCTGTGCCCTTTCGTCTTGCATCTGGTATGGCATTGCCAAGTCCAATAGAGGGTGTACCAAGCGGCGAGACATGCCGCGCTGCTAGTCGCGAGGATCTTCTTGTTGTCTCAATGATATTCGCTTTCGATAGTACTCTGGCTGCATTGGCCGTTTCCTTCGCAGCCTTTGCTGCCGCGATTCTGGTCACGCGTTTTGGCTGCGCATCCGGGCGGGATGCATTTTCGTGGCTCATAACTTTGGTTGTCGTTGTGAATGACAACAAGGTTGAGGTACTTCTTGTCGAAATCCTTCTGAGAATTGGAAAGCGTTGAGGCACATTATGGCTCGCAGTCCTACATTTCACGTTGCCTGTTGCAAAGGTTGCCAGGGGCTTACCCGAGAGCGAGGGACTTGAAGTGAAAGCGAGCACTTTTAGTCAAAGATCACCTACCCCGAGACCACATACACTGCAGGAAGCATTAGTTCAGTTAAGAGAGTCAAGATGGGAAGGAAAAGGAGCGTATTATTCTCAAACATCAAACATCAAACGTACATATGGGCACTTCTTGCTGGTTCTAACCTGCCCCAACCTCATCAGAGCCCACCGCCCGTGACGCCTAAGGGTCAGCTCGTCACTTATACTTCGCATGGCCCCTAACTCTCTTCCAACCATCCGCTTCCGTCAGTGGGTGCTTTCTCCTATCGTAGGACGAAGCCTTCCTCTCAGACCGCACTTCCTCTTTCACAGATTCCTTCACGCTCTTTCGGCTGAACCCCAATAGCATGCGATGAGTAGGCTCCAAATGGTTATATAGAGTAATTATTCCACTCGAGTTGACGTCTTCAGGGGCCGACTACTTGGTGCAATAACTGAATGTATCCTTTTCGTCATACTCCAGTCATATCCCCTGCGAGGACTACCTCCCCAAGTTCCGAGTGTCGCCACGAGTGTTCATTCCTCATGTTTAGATTACAGGCATGATGTTGTTTATGTACATGCTTTCCACTGAGACTTATTACATACTTGTCGACCCCCTCCTTTGCAACGCTGTCATGAATTCCGTCGTGAGACGCCCGGGACACCTCAACATGTACACGACATCGTCGGAGATACTTCGCACATTGTGCAGTCCAAGCCTGCCTTTGTTGAGGTCAATGTCATTGCGGGTAATGGAGATCAAATACTAAGAATTAGGATTACTTGCTACTACCTTAAGGTGCCGCAATGCCTATGATCTACATACGATTGGTTACAGTCGAGAGCAGGCAAGAATTTAGCAGCTGTCAGCGCGTCTTTTGCATAGCTTTTTTTGCGTAAGTTCACGCTTTTCACAGTGCCAGAGAGTTCAGCTACATATAGAACAACGAGAGAGAAGATTAGACTTCGAATGACGAGACATTTCTAGCAGCGATCTCCGCAGCGCCGACCAATTACTCGGGCGTACAATCCGACAGCTCAGATGTAGCTACCGTCAGGAAGCGATCTCTTAGCCTTCATTGGAACCTGCAGCGGCGCTCCTCCAATACACCTCCACGCTGCGTCCAAAAGCAAGTCTCGAATTACATAGAGCTGACAGAGTAGGCAAACTGCAAAGCAGTATGTACTTCTCGTTATCTTTATATGCCATGAGGACGGTTCAGTGTTCAGTGAGGTCACCCATTATCGGGTCAAGAGTGCTATTTATTTGGGTCCGAAATAAGAGTCAAAGTATGTACGGCCAAAAGCAGCGTGCATTATATCCCGGCCATGTCTCACCTTCCTGGGTATGCTATAACTCGTACACTAGTCAGTACTTTGGACACATAACAGAATGCTAGTTTGAAGGCGGAAAGTCCGCGAGGATGGAACGTTGCGTCAGGAAGATTGGATGTAATGCATTCAGGAAGCCTGGATTGGAGAATGGCAAGTCGATCTCGTACTTGTGCGTTCCCATGCCTGTCCTGTGTGTCGAGACTGAGTTTTGCTTTGGTATAGTCACGTTCGGGATCTTCCGCCCGGCTACTCATAAAGGGGTAAGTATGTCTCGTAGAACATTGTGCGTGTTTTGTGAGAGAATGTAGATGCCGTGAGCCTCCCGGTTCTTGCTACGAGAGTAAAGCTGTATCGCATTATTGGAGGTCTCTGTAAACGTGATCAGGAGGGCATGGCTTCTCATAAAAGTACAACCCTGCACTAATGGGGACGAGGCTAACCATCGCTCAAAGTATACATCGTGTGCAATGCTTATATGCAAATGCCGAGAGCCGCTAGTGCACAGTAACACGCTTCCCCCGCGCCAACTCGGTCGTCAATGAGGGACCGGAAACCACACCCTTGGAGAGATGATTCGCCATGTTCACGGAACCTGCAATAAGTTCATTTGACAGGCGCGTAGCCAAACGGTGCCGCAGTAGGCACGTTGCCGACACGAGATGCACCTGGTATCACGGATCATGATCTCCGTAAGCGACGCCAGGAATCCCGGCGCCTGTCGAGGTTTTGACACCCACGATCGCCGTGGGTGGCAGATCCGGATCTCAGCATTGGCGTCCTGCCAGGGCAGTATCCCGGTCCAACATGGTAAGAATGGAAAAGATGGCATTTTGGGTGCGTGGGCGGCGTCGAAAAGAGAATGCGACCCGCCTTCCAATTCATTGAGTGTATCTGTGACGAATCAGCAGGTTTGCACGAGCGGTACTGCAGTGAGGTGATGCCGTCATAGTGACTGCCTTGATGTGACGGCGAACGAGACGGTGTGTCGTGCACGAGCCACTCCTACACGCCACAAAGCTTGTCGTGTGGCGCACGCGTTAGCAAACCAAACGCGACTTCCCCTTGAATTTCAGGCACACCAGCGTGATGGCACATAGACTTGCGAGCGCAGCTTATTGAAAGATTGAATATAGTTTCTAGGCTCGTAGACACCTGGCTGCGGCATGGAGATGGCATTTATCCACAACATAGAAATCCATGGAATGTGGCTGATGACGCAATGCAAACTCCAGGATCCCCTGATGACGATCGCCCGCATTAAGCCCACATTCACGCCAAGACGCCGTCATTGAGCTCAGAGAGGTGCTTTTCGAGGCAAGGCTTGCTCGTGTCGGCCGGTTTGAGTACAATGTGGCAGCCCCGCCGTCGCATGATCAAGGAATTGACCAAGGCGATGGAATTCATAGGCGGCCGTGGCCCGAGCGAGAGGTGCACATCGGCCCAGGCTTGTCGCGGCCATGCGTTGCGGGGTGTTTTCACAACTGGGCAATTTTGTTGACCTACGCGTGGATGACGTAGGTAGCTGCGGCTCGCGTGTCACGGCAACCACCTCCCACCACCCAAAATAAAGCTGCTCGCACCTTTCGTCGCCCTTCCCTCACATCACTCAGATACCCCCAAATCGCGCTCAACCACACCCTCACCTCACATTGATTCAGCGTTTTTTAATTTGATACCCTCTTGATACCCAGTAGCAGCATCCTACATTATGGCGGGCTCGAAAGCTGTCAACCGTACGTCGATTGGTACTCTCAAAGCGGTTCTTGCTGACAATTCCCCCAGGTCCGGTTGACTTGAAGCAAAAGGAAGCCGACGTGAACAGGAAGCTCCAGCTTTTCGGCATCTTCCAAGGTATGTATCGCAATATTTGCGCACCCGCTGTTCAGTGCACGTGGGGAGGTGCTAACACGTGTCTGCAGCCTTCTCCAATGGAAAGGTCCCATCCAACAAGCAAATCGACATTGCGCTGAATTCGGCAATTGCATCAAAGCCGCTCAGCTCACCGTCCAAGAAGCTCTCAAGTGAGGGCCAGCAGCTCGTCGCCGACCTCAAGACCGTTATCGAGCAGGCCAAGATCCTTCTCCTTACCAAGAACGATGGCAACCTGCTCCAGGACTTCATCTGGCAGGCAGAGCAGATCACCGGCGCCAACACATCCCTGCCGGGTGCGCCAGTTGACAAGGATACCGCAAAGCAGCATGGCAACGAGGCTTTGGACGGCCTCCGGACCCTCGGCACTCTTCTGATCTCCAACGGCCAATTCAGGAAGCTCCTCTCTGACGCTAGCGTGCTCCTTCGGGATATCGCTGGTGATGCCGCACAGAACACCGCCAACAAGGTCAAGCCTTCAGAAGATCAGCTCCAGAACATCGACCGCCCTGCAGACGACAACACATGGCATGAGAACCCAGATATGTCCAAGGAGAAGCTTCGACAGCAGGCGAAACAGAATCTGCCCTTCGGCAGTAGGCAGGAGGCCAAGCAGGAGGCCAAGCAGACTGTTGGTGACGTCAACCAGGCCGCTCATCCAGAGGGCTCCCGCGACCCTCGCGACACTGCCCAGCGCGGTGCACATGAGGGCCAGACCGGCGAATCTACCGGCCTCAACGCACAGGGTGCCCTCGACGTCGCGAAGAGCAAGGTTGACCAGAACGTGTCCGAGGAGGACAAGGATAAGGCTCGCGCCCGCCGTGACCAGCTCAACAACTACCTGAAGAGCAAGATGCCCGAGGAGCGTCGCGAGCAGACCATCTGGCGTCTGAAGAAGATGGTGGTCGAGATTCAAGGACACCAGGACTACCAGCGTGCGATTGAGACTCTTCTCCGTCTTGCTGAACAGTATGGTGGCCACAGTAAGAGTCTTGGCCAACAAGCCACGGGCACCGTGAAAGGTGCGCATCAGGATGACGCTCTTCAGACTGCCGAAGCTGATCTCAAGGTGTGTAAAACAGGATTTTATTCTGAGAACGAACATTGGCTGACAAACATGAAGACTTTGCTTGAGCGATTCGCCAACAGCACCTCATTCGATGACCTGATTGAGTCGATCAACCAGATTTACAAGGATGCTGACCGTGATCCTGAACTCAAGAACTGGTTCAAGCGCATTGATGCCTACATTCGCAAGGTTCTCCAGCAGCAAGGATACATTCTCGAGGATGAGTCTAATGAGGAGTGGAACCGCATCTACGACCAAGGTCACGACCTGCTTCGCGGCCGCTACCGTGGACACACCGACCGCATCGCTGATGAGTTCAAGTACATTGGCGAGCAGTTTGACGCGGACCCGCAAAACAAGGCTTTCGCCGACTCAGTCAACAAGTTGTTCAACGATCTCGGCACTGACGAGAACGGCAAGACTGTCTTCAAGCCTCATCTCCTCAAGGATATCACAGATGTCATCCTGCCAGGCTTCTTTGAGAGCGTCCAATACATCCCTATCCCTCGCATCGAGTACAGCGACCCTATGATCGACGCTGTCGTCGAGAACCTTGTCATCGAGGGTGACAACCTTGCGCCCAACGTCTTGGAGTTCGGCTCCGACAACTACTGGCGCTGGGGACGCAAGCAGATCTCGAGCAAGAACAAGAACAAGATGATGCTGTCTGTGTCAGGCGTTCAGATGGATCTCCGCGATGTCTCGTACTACGTCAAGCGCAAGCAAGGCTTTCCTTCCATCACAGACAAGGGTGTCATGGACGTCTTCATGGGTGGCACTGGCTTCAGCTTCAAGGTTGAGATGGAGACTGCTGACAAGGCGCGCGAGAATAACGCGCAGACCCACTTCTTCAAGGTCACCAAGGTCGACACCGACATTCAGAACCTCCAGATCAAGATGAAGAAGAGCAACCACAAGCTGCTTTTCAACATGTTCAAGCCGCTCCTGCTCAAGGTCATGCGCCCCGTCATTCAGCGCGTCCTCGAGAAGCAGATCAAGGATTCCGTCAACCAGCTTGACGGTATGCTGTACGACGTCAAGGTCGAAGCCGACAAGGCTGAGGCTGAGGCCAAGCGCAACCCTGACCCGCAGAACCTCCAGAACATCTACCAGCGCTACGCATCCGCTGCCCAGAAGCGCGTCATGCAAGGCAAGCAGAAGAAGGAGCAGCTCAAGGAGAAGACCAAGGACACTCAGGTCAACATGGCTGTCACCCAACATGACTCCATCTTCAAGAACATCTCTCTGCCCGGAGGTATCTCATCCAAGGCCACTGAGTACAAGGAGCTTGCCGCCAAGGGTGACAAGTGGGAGAGCCCGATCTTCTCCATCGGCTCGGCCAAGGAGACCTCCAGCCTGCCTAAGGTTGCTCACGTCACCCGCAAGCCTCATGGTCGCGCAGGTGGCTACGGCTCGGACATGGGCTCGGCTACTGGCACTGGACAGGGTCTTGGTGCTTCTCAGGGCCTCAACCCTGCTCAGGGCGTCAACCCTACTGGTCTTGATGGCACTAGCTCTGGCTACGGTCAGTCTCAGCTTGGTGGTACTGGCTCCGGCTATGGTCAGTCCCAGCTCGGTGGCGCTGGCTCTGGCCTCACTGGCGCCCTTCCAGGTTCCCACGGCACTCAGCAGCCTGGCGGCCAGGCTTTCGCTAGCCAGGTCGACAACGCCTTCAGCAACTCCGGCAACACTGGCGTCGGCGGCACATCTGGTCTCGGCAGCACCACCGAGGGTACTCACGGCACCACTGGCGCTATCCCTCCCCCCGGTGCTCCTGGCTCCCAGGGCTCCAACACCTACAACACCACCTTTGGCGACCAGAATCCCGTGTTCCAGGGCCGCGTCTAGATGTGTTGCATTAGCGTTGACTTCGACCGTACGAGCTTGATTCACGGCAGTTGATTACGACCACGGCTACAGTTTCCTTTGTTAGCTTTGGCCCGATGATACCACGTAGCACATGGGTAAAATGGTTTTGCTTTGATACCTTCGTGGAAGTGGAGTGAGAGATGGAAGACGATTGGTAATGGCGGATGTGGTTGGGCTCATGCAGACGCAAAATGGCATTGCTCCCCTTCTATTCTGTAGTAATAGTAATTGCACGGTTTTCCCGAAACTCTCACTTGTTTGCATGACTGTACTACATTTCCCCTACACTGGTTATCTGCTTACTCACTCCGCTTCCATGTAGCCCTTCTGAAATGTATTGATATGTGAAACATGTAAGGCTGTGCTCGCGCCCTTTAGTTCGGTGCTTCCCTACTCGACACAGGTTCCGGACATGTATATGATTCAAGTTTTCGAGATCCGCGACTCAACGAAACGTGTCTTAGCGTCACGGAAACGCGACTGCGAAGAGCAATGTGTCGCGCATTGTGTGTTTTAACACTCGTTGTATTCATTCATCTAATTTGTGAGAATCCCAAACCTGTCGCACGGTACGGTAGGGGCATTCGAAAGGAGTACGTTTCTCGAAAGACAGCGATCTTCGGTGCTATGGTACTATGACTTCGCGGCTTTCTATGCTGCGGTGGATAGATGACTTAGCATAGCATGGAGATATTGGCTGCCTGGCTTGCAGGACACGGAGCGCATGTTTTGGGACTGGGTATGGCCCGTTCGAGGGGGGTTGGAGATGGGTGGCTTGTTTTGTGCTGATTGTTGGGGCAGAGGGGGGACGCGACATTATGCGATTTCTTCGTTGTTTCTTATTTTTCTTTTGGATGATTGGGTTCGACGTGTATATATAGGAGGGTCCGAGTTGGGTAGGGTAATGGGGGGATATATATGCGTAGGATGCATTAGCGTAGAAGTGTGGAGAAGGCGTCACCACGACGGAAGATTTAATGTCGCAATTCATGTGCTTTCGGGAAGGTCATACATGTTGCGGTTCGAGGTGCATTTTAGGTGATTTAAACTTGCGGCTTTGTGCGAACAGCGATCGGATTATTCCGTGCTCAGCTTAAGGCTCTGGAGGACGGGCGTATAAGCGGGGTGTGTAGTTTGGAGGAGAACGGAGTCGCCCGGACATACGACCTGGCGGTGTTGGTTTTGGAGTTATAGTAGTGATACTAAGATGTAGGAAGGAGGCTTTGTGATGGATGTGGAGAGATTTATAGGAAAATGTGGTTGTGGGAGCGAGTGTAGTGCTTGGACGGAAGATGTGTTTTCGATGGCGCGGAATGGAAGAGTGGAATGGCATAGTGTGTAGCTGGCTTGTTTTGATTGAAATGCTGGTAATGAATAATGCATATCATTTAGCACCAATTTCGATTACGACGGCCTGCTCAGGACGTGATCATAGATTTCGCCGGTCTGATTCGATCTGTGTATGGCAACTGGCAGATAGCTCAGCCTATCGACGATGAGCTTCACTCTTGTGCTCATTGCAGATGTTGCAAGGGATTTTGGAGAATATACCTGTATTTTCAGGAGGACGTGGCAGCATGGGTTGTCCCAGGGGATAATATATGGCGACTTTTGGCACCATGCAGAAGTACAGCATGGGAAATTTGGAATGTATATTCGAGATCAGGAAATTTGCGAAGGCCATAAGTCCAGTAGCTTTTGCTTTTCGCTCATGGCCTTTGAACGGCCGTGGTGGTGGTGGCAGCAGGCTTCAAGAGACAGCTGTGGGATTTATATATACGTGATGATACGTAGCAGAGCGGAGAAGCGCAGGTGGCATTCGAACTTCTGTAAAGGCAATGTACGTGCGGAGTGCCATTAAGGCAAATGTCGAATGGATGACCCGAAAGACATCGCTTCGCAGCCTGTTACTTTTGTCGAGGTTGAAGACCTCCGAATCATCACTTGCCTGGTCATACATGTAAAACATGAACAAGAGTGCCATCCTCTGTTCGAAAGGCAGTTTGAGGGGATTGTGGACAGGGGTAGCCGGCGCAGTGTTCGCCTTCGATCAGGACAAATCGTGGAGACGGCATCCCTCGAACATGATATGTTGTTCGAGCCGATTTGAAAAAAAAACGGTAGTCAGAAACCATCGCTGCTCTGCTGAACATTTTCTCGAGAGGTGCCCGGCGTGTTGTAAACGGTGAGGAGATGGCTGACAGGGGAAACTTTATATAGGCACACTTCCCACTCAGCCGATTACGTTGCATTACATATACCTGCGTGAATTTTGCAAAAGCTAACGCATGGTCATTGAACTGCACAAAGTACCTCTCATTGAATCTATGATTCTGCCATCAAGTGCTCTCCTCGCCGACTTCCAATATCTCGACCTAACGCTGGCCTCCGGGTACTTTTATTGCCGCACAAATATATCTCTCGCCTTTATCATTTGGATTTAACCATACATCTCACCGCTTAGTGTTACAGAGAAACATGTCAGGAAATCCTGGGCTTTCCGAGGGAAGAAGCAGCGGAGGGACATGAACACGTTGTGTATCGTTTTGCGTAGCGGAGAGACCGCAACCATGGAATGGTCAGGGAGGTCTCTTGATTGATTGTCTTGTTTGCGAAGGAAATATTGAAGGCGAAGAATGATGGACGAACTCAACAATATATACACGAGATCACAGCTAGAGTGCCCGCGAACTCACAACCCGTACACATTTGTGCTGTATGTTGACCCACTCGCACGCACTCATGTGCTGATGATAGCAATGCTTCAATCCCACACGCACATGAGCTCTTAGTTTCTTCAGTAGAATGCGGCCCTGGACTTATGAGGGCAGGGTCCGTTTGCGCAGGTTTCAAACAAAGGCAACGACGCCACAGAAACATGATTTCTGGGTCATTCATTTTGGAACGGAAGAAGCAGACAACAGGCTATGGGGTGGGAGAGTCAACTCTTTGAGGAAGTGCTCAAGCTGCGGATGAAGAAGAAGAGTATACCCACTGCCTGAGGTGATAAATTAATACCACAACTGCTCTCGTTTTGACAGACCGCGCTATATCAGGCATGATCGATGTATCGATATAGATCAACTGAGCAATACGTTGCGGCGCAGTAAATCATCGAGTTCGTGCAACTGCAGTAAGGCACTCGAGCGCCTGCTACATATAGCACCGACTCATGCACTTTCTTTCTCGCGCTTCCACCCCAGCACCTCTCATAGAGATTGGGTCGAGTAAATTTGTACATCTGCTACCACGCAACCATCAAGCGATCAATTTGCAGTTTTACTCTGTTATCACCGACAAGTTGTTCGAAGAAACGTCACGCCTGCCCTACTCGATTCGTCGAAGATCATGGGCGGATATTGACATGGCACTCTGAGCCTGCTCGTTTCTATCCCTCGGATCACCGACACATCCGCAGAGTAGCACTCGCCTTTTCGTTAAACTCGCCATGCTAGTGCACTTGCGAAACACAACACACATGCTCTCTACCGGGTTGTTTTTCTCGGAGCCGCAAATCCGCAAAAACATGAGGAGCCTTTCTTTCTTATTTGGGTGGTTCACGGCAGAACAAGCATATCGTAGTTGATCATGCCTTTGGGGTCCAAAGCCTGTAAGATTGAAAAAAAGAGTCAGGAGAGAAGGTGCAGAATTCGAGTGTTTTATAAGTGTGGTGATCCATGGACAGCACACACCCATGTCCGTGTCTTCTGTCACTATCTTGATTTGGATGCCGACGAACCAGACAGTCATATTTCGATATCTCCAGTATTTCCAGTTGCGAACCCAAATCTCGCAGGTGGAGAGGCTGTAGTAAACCCATGTCCTGATTGTGTTGTACTGATAGTACCGCCTTCAATCCGCTCATACGTAGTTGTTGAGTTCAATTTAGCAGTCCCGCAACGCCAGGCAGGGCCATGGAAAGATCAGTGTCTAGTTTGTAATTGTTGCACTCGAGACAAGTCTGGGACAAAGAAGGAGAGGAGAATGGCAGGAGTGCTGGCGAATTTATAGCATCACAAGTCCCTCCCTCATGGGCTGAAGTGTGCACCTATTTAATCGTCTTGCAGCCGAGGAATCATGAATTCATAGTCCATGTATCTTGATGATGGTCTTTTTAGATGTCCAGTGCAGAAAAGAG
>TARA_R110002003_G_scaffold214_26_pt1 | contig 11804 bp, 10 predicted proteins | sample TARA_R110002003 | Tara Oceans TARA_R110002003 (sample SAMEA4396441) | marine metagenome | biome: Westerlies Biome; feature: [SRF] surface water layer (ENVO:00010504); material: water (ENVO:00002006), including particulate matter (ENVO:01000060) such as... | depth 5 m | reverse complement strand
GTTACCATTTCGCTAAAATGTAGTAAGTGCTTCATAATACTATCGCTTTGCTAATCAGTCGCACAGGTCACAACTATGTGGGGATCGTTGTGATTCATCTGCAGGTCCTGGCTAGCGCGCATGTGTAAGCTGCTTACCATGCACCTTTTCGGCATTGGACTGTGCGACTCCACCATGATCTAGGTCAAGGATAATGACAGTCATATTTCGCGATTGAGAGTACACCAAACGTGCGGCTGCTGTGACTCTTCCGCTACGACTGTCGAAAGTCATCTATTGCCTGCGACGTCATCACCATATCCGCCAGTCTTCACGACATGATGCTTCCAGATATTGCAGGCTTTCACGTACGATCGATAATTCCAGGCGTACAAATAGAAGACAAGACGAGTTGAGAAAGCAAATTCCTGGGCGAATGTGCTGATTCAATGCAGACGCGTATTGCAAAGAAATCTCATAGCAATGATGCGCTGATGACATTTGGCTGTACATGACAGCCTGCAGTTCACACCAGTCAACAGCCTGGTGCACGTCAATCTAATCAAAGTTCTCTCGATTAAGCTACGCACAACATATTCGAAGTATGCCCAAATTGCTTCTCATGCCATAAGAGTACTGCAACGCACACGATGGATTCTAGCATTGCCGACCAGAACAAAACAAGTGCCTCCGATAATATCCCATCAATTAGTCATACTGAGCGGCTTAGCCGCCGTCAATTCTTGTAACACCTGATACTATGCGCATCAGAGTCCTGCAAATCCGAATAGCCAGGACACCGAACATCACTGTGAATCGTCAGCGAACCATACTCACAGCAAGCACTGTTTGACTTACATGTCCCAGTCTTTATCTGACTTTCTATATCTGATCGCGTCGCTTTTACACTCTTTGTCTTTGTGCAAGGTGCAATGCCCGCCAGCGTCCGGGCCAATGGACTTGATAACCCTTCCTTGAAAGGGGGTGAAGCACGCCGAAGTCCATAGCTGATATTCGCAATCCTGGAAGTCGGGCTTGTAGCAGATGTAGAAGTTCCCCGGTGTGCCCACGTTCGGACAGTCTCCGGCCTTCTGAATCCCGAAGACCTTTGCTTGCGGTGTTGGGGCACCCGTGCATGTGGTAAGGAGAATGGAGAGAAGGTAAGTGGCTCGCATTTTGGAAGATCTTGGAGAGGTCGGTAGTGCTCGAGAATGTTGGTTCGTAAGACAGGCAAGAGAAGAAGATGATTGGCAGAAGAGAACGATAAAAATACGTGCGGCAATTTATATGGCTTGGAGAATGCTGTTTCGTCACATTTTGAAGAGCAAAGCATGATTCACGATCGGTAAACTAGAGACACTGGCCGCCCGAAACTCACTTCTCACGTCACGGAAGTAGTTGCGAGCGGATTCGATTTGAGCGCCTGCAGCAGTTCCGGCAACCGACAATTGTCACCCGCCTACTATTATGTGACAGATACGCCATCTCCGTCACATAAGGTCCTAAAGGTATAAGAAAGAAACTTAGAATTATATTTGGGTACTATTCAATAAGAAGGGTAACATCCCAGAGAATCGGATCGTGAGAGTAAACATACACCTACCCTCAAGCAACTGAGTCATGGCAGAGCACTTAACACTCAAACAATCATTGAGTCTTCACACACTTGATGCTCTTGATCGTCTTCGAGTCCTGAAAATCTGAGTATCCAGGACATCGGATTGTACTGGTGACACTGCTACAGCCCCAGTAGCCGGTGCCGGCTGGTTGCTCGCAGTAATAGATAGGATCACCCGAGCAGTTGTCGGTGGTGTACGTTGTGCAATTAGTGCCCATGTCCGGTCCAAGTGACTTGATTACGCCTGGGGCCTTGAAGCATGCAGAGGTGTAGAGCTGGTACTCGCAGTTCTTCCAACCCGGCTCTGAGCACATTAGGAAATTGCCTGGCGCGCCGGTGTTGGGGCAGTCCCCTCCCTGTTTGATTCCCCCAGGTGGAGCTGGTACGACTATTATGGGGCTCGGGGCTGCTAGGCTGGCGCTGACTGAGATGAGCGCGGATAGGATGTAGGTGAATCGCATAATGCGAGCTATGCGGCGTTTGTTGACGGTTGAATGAGTTTGGAGGAACGTCGGTGTTTAGAGGATTATCAGAAAAATATGATAAGTAGGAAGGGGGATTATGTTCTGACTATTTATAGGGTGCCCGTGTTCAGTGTCACATTGTGTGGAAGAGGAGGGTTGAGAACAAAGAGACACGTGCTCCGCATCTTAATATTATAAGTGAAACCAGACCTAAAAATTACTCCTGCGGGACGCGACGGTTGCCACTTAGTCACAAGACGCCACCAGCGAGGACCAAATGCTTTTGATCAGGACATCTTCCATGCAGACCATGATAAAACCATATCCCCTGAAAATGAGAGATAACCAAAGACCACCCGCAGAAACACCATCAACCACAGATAGCAGCCATATTTTAATAGCACCTCGTCATCTCTAGGTCACGCGCTCTCAGTCACCATCACAATTTAGAGCACTTAATACTCCCAATCGCAGGCGAAGCCTCCACATCCGTGTAGCCCGGGCACTGAATCTTGCTAACGCAGGTCAGCAATCATAGACTGCGCCAGCCCTCTCCGCACTTACAAGATCTTACTCTGCTTCATCCCTTACATATACGAGATCGGCTCGCTCTTGCAGTCCTTGTTGGGAGGGGTTGGGACTGCGGTGACGAAGAGGAGGATGAAAGGCAGGAGGTAGCTGATGCGCATCTCGAAAGTCGTTGTATAAGCTAATTATAAGAATGACACTTAGGAGCGATGAACTGGTAAGCGCAGGAATATGATAGTTTGGTCTGGAGCAGAGGTGTGTGAGCAACGTGGCAGTGGTTTGAATGCTAGGTAGGTAGGTAGTCAGGAATGTTCCTCGAAGGATCGCGTGAGCGACGGTGATATTGATTTAACGCTGGAAGGGCAAAAGTGACTCCTAGGCTTGACGATCAGAGACGCGAACTCAAGAGCTTGAGTCTGCACAATTTGTATCTACTCACTTAGTGTTGATGTCACACACGACATCGTCACAGTGGTGCAGAGTCATTTGCGTCGGCCAAGGTACGGTTCTCTCACGATTTTCCTTCGCGGCCATGTTGATCAACTAGTGAGCCTAGAATCCCCATGAGGTTCTTCCAAGTATGCCCCGACTCTGCTAGCTCCCTCTGCATCGCATGCAGCCGTCACGCTGAACCAGGCCTAGAAGAATGCATGCTCAGTAGAGATATTGAAACGAGGACCTCACGACCGAGTCCTTTCTCTCCGTCTACCAAGATCTATCCTAGATATCCTACTCCCGTACTCCTTCACCACTGCTGCCGACAGCGCTACCACACTACCAAGGTGCGCTCTTTACAAAATGTGTATCATTCTTGCTTGCACCGCATACTCATCCCCTTGAGATTGCTCATATTCCAGTACCCAGGGCACCGCACATCCCTACGCATCCCCGTCAGCACCGATCTCGGTGCCACAACTTCGGAAATTTCCACTTACAGTATGACCAACTTCCCAGTATAGTCCCACTTCGAACCGCCGCAGTCCCCATTTGTCAAGTACAGCTTACAGACGCCTCCAGGGTCCGGGCCAATAGAGCGGATATTTTCCAGTTCGCCTTGGAAGCCAATGCAGTCGCTCCTTGTACGGAAGTGGCAGCCGGAGTTGAAGAATGGATCGGTGCAGAAGTACACACCGCCTGGCGTGCCGTATTTGGTATTGCAAGTGGCGGGGTCGAATGGGGTCGGTGTTGCGTGCACTGGAACGAGGGAGAGGAAGAGCGCGAGAAGGAGGGAGATGCGGTGTGAAACACCCATGTACATGTCTGACGTAGGGCTCGGTGTAACTTGGAGACGACGGTTAGGAACTACCTGTTCGTGTTTGACTCGATAACAAGTAAATGTGGGAAAGAGTAGGTGAGGAGATCTTCAGGTGTCGTGCCTTTTTTGTAGTTTGAGTCATTGCTGTGACGTGACACCCACTTCACGAACCGAGTTGCAAACAAAGCTCCATAACCCGGACACATGTGACACCATACATTATCGGATTCTTTCTCAGACACACAATGGCTCTACCACTACGAACCACCCATGGATACTTGATGTCAATCAGGACCGCCTATCAGAGGTGCACCTGAGGTCACGTTCACCAAAGCCTTAGCCGGGGTAGCACCTCATGCTGTTCCCTAGAAGGCCATCCAAATGCGTCGCACCCGGACACCTTATCTCCCTACTCAAACTATCAGTTCCCACCGTGCTTTAATTAATTCGAGCTATCAATTCACTTACTGTATCTCGTACCCGTCGACTTTGAACACGATATGCGGGCCTTGACAAGCGTTGCCGTAGTAGAACCTGCAAACACCGCCAGGGTCGGGGCCGAGCGAGTGGATCTCATTTTCTTTGCTGGTAAAGGCGACACAGAATTGGTAGGCAGGATACCAGCCACAGTCGCGGAAGTCGTAGTCGCGGCACCAATAAAAGGCGCCAGGTTGGCCGACGTTGGAATCGCATCGCCCGAGCGGCGTGGTTGGGGAGATGCCGGTGATGTTTGAGTAGGGGTGGGTGGAGTCGACGATGGGTGATGCGAGGGTGGTAAGAAGGTTGTAGGAGAGGATGAGGAAGGTCGAGATGAGCGCAAGGAAGGACATTGATGCGCCTGGGTGTTGATCGTCGCGGTCAGATCCTTGAGTACTTCTCGAGTCGAGGTGAGCGAGCGACAATTGATGATGGTGTGAAAGAATCCGAGGCGCGACACGCTTATTATAGGCTTGAGAGGCAAACGGATTCCGTTGCCACATCTTCCGTGCTTCACAAACGCGAGGCGGGATATAGTCGGAACCATTCTGCTCACACATTCGATGTGACTGAATTTCATTGTGCTAAAGTAATTTTTGAGCCCATGAAGATCCTCATTGCATGGCTAGCAGCTCAGATCTTCCTGAATAACATCAGTTCTGGCACAGCGCCTACTTGCCTCCGGAAAAATACACTGGACAAGCTTGCACCAGCAAAGCTAATGTACCTCAATCTTTATAGCACTTTAAGCTATTACCCACGAGCACCTTTGGATCGAACTCCAAGCCTGGGCACCTGAAGCGACTATATGGATATATTAGCACACACTCCATGCCGACTGCAATTTTGAACTCACTTTACGAACTCTGTTTTCACCCAGAGAAATAATGCGTCTCCACGGCAGCTTGTATTCGTGTAGATCGAACACCAAGTTCCAGCGTCCGGACCGATTGATTTGAAGACATCATTCATGTTGTTGAAGGGGATGCAGTTGGAGTTCGGCGGGTACCAAAGACAAGGTTGGCTGAATTTGGCGCCGCGACATGCGTAGAAGGCGCCTGGGAGGCCTACATTGGCTTCGCAGAATGCGAAAGCAGTGGACACGAGGAAGATAGACAGCGCGAGTAGCTGCGGGACAGTGTGCTTGCTGTACATGATGGCCGGAGAGTATTTGTGAACAGCTGTTGAAGGATCGTGCTCCATGTATTATGTACGATTTGAAAGTGCGAACGTTCCTCTCGTGAATTTGCACAATGTCATTGACGGCACGGGGCCTTATGAGATCCAACAGGTGCACATATCGCGCAAACGATTGGAGGTAAGTCCGCTGACTCACCACAGTCCTGCGACTCCGGCATTGTTTGATTCAGCCCAACCAATGCACGTGCGAACACTTATGTCCAGGCTCTTTGCAAGATAAAGAAATAGCCATCATGAAGGCTTTACAATTCCCTCAAGGATTGATGGTTCAGACTGTTGACAACGCAGCTTTTGGACGGGCTTTCACATGATCTTTGGTTGCGTGACATCCACGGGCAATTTCCCCCTATACCACACCATCATATATGTGAGGTCGTCGAGACAGATGACTCGAGTTTCGTTGTGCAGCTCGACCTCGGGAGGAGAGTGGTGGGAGGCTGTGGTTGCACTCGAAGCGTCGAGGCGAAATGCGCTAAGCGAGTCAGAGAAGCACATCTGGCGAGTCATGCACAAGGGTTTCATTCAGAACTTTGAGCTTTTCCACCTGCAAGGCGGCATCGCCATGCCACTCCACGCCCGTATACCCACTGTCGAATTTCATACGCTCCTCCTACCGCCGATACGAGTCACGTTGCGAACGCTGCAGTCGCTCTATCGCCCACAACGCCTCCGCAACTTGCCATGTCTACGCGCAGCTGGGGACCCTTTTCAAAGCAGTGCGCAACGTCGCTGTCTGACGCTATACAAGGCAGCTAGGTCGTCAACCACTTTAGGCCAGCATAAAGTCATCCCCTTTGCTCGCTACGAAGTCAAGCCTCCCGAAGATTCAGCGCACGAAATCAATTTGGTTGGTGGAGCCGATGGCAAAACCACGATAGCAGACAACATATCACTGGAAGACGCGTACAACAGATACATCAGGCCCGGGCAACTGCTGTATCTGGCGCAGGATATTGTAAAGAACACGGCCGAAAAGGTCAACGTGCTCAAGGAGCAGAATATCCCTCTCCACAACAGAACCTTTGGGATACTGGAGTCTGGGTCAATAACCGGCAATCACAAGGATTTCAAAAAAGGGAAGGGTCAAGGCGCCCTGAGGGTCGTTCCGATTGCTATATCAACTCCTTCGGAACACTTCAAACGTGTGATGGATGGAGCCTACCAGTTCGTTGACCACGGCTCTCCGGTGGAGTTTGCCATCGCTATCCGCCGCAACAAGACCAATAAGCTGGCCAAGCTCAAGCACGGGGACCCCGAGGCATGGCCATGGGTCCACGATCATTTCCCGCATCTGCGACCGGACTTCATCCTGAAGTCCATGCCCGAGGGCTCGAGATATGCCGTTGAGCCCGTCTCTGACGGAATGGTGGTACAATTTGTAATCATCAAACCAAGCAAGATCCACCCCAATCCTATCAACCTTACGGGCCGATTGTTCAAAGTCAAAGCTTCTGTCCAGAAATCTATTGATCGCGGGCAACAATCACAGTTACCAACGGTGCTGCGACAGCAGTTGCTGGAAGCGGGCAACAAACACTATTCTCCAACATCGGGTTTACCGGTAGATCAAGGGCTTGAAGATGTTGAACCCAACTGGCATTCTTCAACCTCAGTGGGCCGATATCTGCCAATCAAGCCGAAATTTGGACCTCCAAGTCCAACGCACTCGTCAACTCCACACTGGATTGAGAAAATGAGAGGGAAGCGAGCGAAGAAAGCAGGGAACGCTGTATGGCGACCAGATAAGCTGAACAAGGGCGGCATCCTGATCAAACCTCGTGCCAAGAAGACGGCGAAAACCTTAGAGAGCTCTGCGGCCACGACCAGCTCTGAAGCAGGGTAGGAGTTCTAGTTGAATTATAAATAGTGCTGCAAAGCAACTCCATATCGATACATCATGACAGCGCTTTGCCTTGCATCGCATAGCTTTATCTATACGGTATACGGCGCCTAGACCCAAACGTGGAATTATTTGCGACAGACAGTAACAGCAGCCGGACATTGGTCGCACGTTTCGATGTTCGTCATCGTGCTTGGCGGACGCATTAACATTAGGGCTGACGGAAACGTCGGGCAGCGAGCACATTTGCTGCACACACCTACCTTGAAACAACTTCACCTATTCACTCTCTGGCTTGCTTGCCGTGAATCCGCCGTAGCTCTGCATTCCGAGCGCATGACCCTTCTCAGATGATGCGGCTCCCATAATCGTCCCGCCATTCCAACACTGCCAATATCCTAACCCTCACCCTCCGCCGCTACTCGGCCGTGTCACCACGGCTGCCTCCCGCTTACTCGCATCCACGCGACCTCGACCCCCAACCCGTGCAATTGAGACTCAATGAACGCCGCGCGCCAGGCGTGTCGCCCGAAGCACCAGGTCCTGGTTCTCAAGTGCTATCCCAAGTTCCAGAAAAACAATGCCGACGTCAAGGCCAACTCGAGCGAGTTGAGCTACTTGCTCTACTATGCCAGCACGCGGCGCAGCAAATTGCAGAAGGTCGGCGACTTCCTGGACAAGCGCGCGACCAAGGATGTGTGGAAGGGCAGCACGGGGAATGTGCAGGTCACGCTGCAAATAGTCAAGGCGCTCATCGAGAAGTGCCCCCGCGACCTCCCACTCTACGCCGGCGCCGTATTGCGCATCCTCCGCACGATTCTCACCTCCAACGACGTCACCATGGTCGAGGAGTCGGTGCCGACCTTCGAGTCGCTATGCGCCCACCAGGACCCCGCTGCGCTCGCCGCCGACCAGGACTACATCCAGCGCTATGAGGAGATTGTGCAGCTGTACGCGCAATTGGCGTCAAAAGAGACGGCCAAGACTGCGAAGACACTGATAAGCTGGCCCGTCGCTATCAGATATCGCAAAGCAGGGCTGCAGGCACTGAAGGCAGTCGCATCGTCAGAATCGCTCGGATCGGAGACGGGCCGCCAATTGGCCGTCATAATACCCGTCGTCCTCTTGAACGTACACTCGGAGAGCGGTGCCTATCTCAAACGCTTGGAGCATCGGGAGTCGGAGAAGGACGAGCACGAGAAAGAGCAGGCTTTGCGCCGGCGGCAGAGCGTCTCCACCGCACGGACAGACGAGGATGAGGGCGGCGACCCCATTGCAGCATCTGGGACCACAGAAGACGCCGACAAGCTCGCTGAAGAGGAGGTTGGTGTGCTTGCGCTCGAGGCTCTACGGAACATATTCCAGGGCGTCATCCGCGGACAGCTGCGGCTTGCGACATCCACGGTGCTGAAGTTCATTGGCACCCATGTAAGGAGCTCGCAGAATTTACACGCCGAAAGCGGAAACTGGGCGACCACGCTCATGGCCATGATCTGTAGCTGGGCGCCTGTTCAAGATCGGTATGCCATTCTGGTTGGCGCTGTGGAAACGCTCGTGCGAAGCCCAATTGTGGAGGACGACCTCGAGCGGCAACTAGTCCTGGCCACGGTGATCGACTACCTTCTAGCTTCTACGATAAACTTCATCGGACTCAGCGTGATGGATGTTTTGGTCGGCTTTATTTCTCATACATTGCTACTCCTCCAGCTCGGTGGGCCAGGATCCTCGATACTACCCCATCATCAACAAACAACATCAGTACTTTCGGATAAGGACTTGAGCAACCGAAATTCATCAAACAATCTGACCGGAGTGGTCATGGAAGTTGTCAAGGAACCTTCGCAAACGCGGTTCAGACTTCTAGAGACGGTGCAGAAATGCATGGCGAATCTGGCTTCGCACATATACTACACTGACCAGATATCGGACATGGTGGAAGCGATCCTCGCACGCCTGAAGCCGTCGCGCATGTCCAGTATAACTTCGACCGCAGAGGCTATCGAAAACCCCATTGGCACAATTGACGCCGTAGTAGACTCGGCGAGCCTCCAGGAGAAGACCTATGTTGATCGCTTCTTTTCGTTCGAGACCGCGCGCGTGACAGCTCTCGAATCCGTGAAGGCTATCATCAAGACTGCGAACACGCGACGACCAGACGGCTCTTCAGCATCGGTGTCGAGGAGTACAGTTGGTGTGAGTGTGTGGGAAGGCACACAATGGCTGCTACGCGACCCGAGTGGAAAAGTGCGTAAAGCGTACGTGGATGCGGTGGTGACTTGGCTCAACCTTGAGAAGAACAAGCAAGACTTGAAGATTGTGGAGAACTACCGGAAGAAAGAGAAGGAAAATGAGAAGAGTGCCTTGGCCCGACGTGCGGTGTCAAATGCGTCACAAAGAGAACGAAAGCCGAAAACTGGAAGAGGAAAAGACACCTTTCTTGCACTCCTCCACCTGGCCGTCTACGAAAATGCGCTCTATTATGTCGACTCCGAAGAGGATTATCTGCTTCTTCATCTGCTCCTCACCACCCTAGTAAACAGGCTTGGCGTCAACGCTGCAAGGAGTGGACTACCGATGATCATGCGGCTGCAAGAAGACATTGCGACAATCGAAGATCCAGGTACAAAAATACGAGTCGGTAGTCTTGTGCATGGGTATCTGTGGGCATTGAGCATGGCTTTAGACTTCGAGGTTTCTTCTGTGGGCCGCACACTACACAACGAGATCTCGAGGAGAAACAACAAAGGTCTATGGGTACAGAGCATTCGCGTTCCACCTATACCAATCGATCGGATTGAGACCCCACATCCGAACCCAGTTCGCTTACCCAGCGCAACAGTTCAGTCTGAGGCACTCCATCCCTTCGACAATCGGGAAGCTCTTGTAGAGAAGATTGCCGAGGGTTACTCGTCCTCGCTATACTCCCCTCCGTCCTCCCCGCCGGGATCACCGGGGCGCTCGATGTCATTGTCGGGTTCAGTGCCCGCAATTCACCAACCCATCCACGTCAACCCGCCACCTGAGCTGCCATACAAGATCAGGGAAGAACTGTCGGCTGACTGGACACGTGATGTCTGTATAGCAACAAACACCAAAGACTCCTCATCGGCGTCTATGACTGGTTCACGATCGGGCACACAATACACAGGGACACAAAAGAACAACTATCTGGGTGTCAACATTCCTAATGGAAATCTCGATAGCGCCAATAACTCGCCAGTGCCAAGCCCAAGACGTGCGCACAGTAGGCCACCGTCTGCTGCTTATGGCTTGGTCGGACGCTTCGGCTCTCCTCGTGGAAATCGTAGCCCCAGTCGAACACCTGGCAGTAGCTCCTCGCAACGTAGCACAGTGCGGGTTGACGACCTGAAGCGTGCATTATCTGGCTCTGGTCCACATGCTCCTCGAACAAGCTACTCCCTTCGTGCACCTTCGCAGCGATACCGGACTTCGAATGACCGCGACTCCTCGGCTTCTGACTCGATGGTCAGCGTACACTCGCTGTCTGATTCGTCCTTCCTCACTGCAGATCGCTCGCAGAACCTGGATGCCTCGCATCTGAGCTCATCGAACGGCGACGGTCAATCGACACCCGCAGCGACACTGACTCCTCGCCCTCAAACAGCAAGTTCAATGGCGAACCCGCCATCGCCTAGATCTGCAACCCACAACAACGCACAGACTGCACGCGACAACGCATACGCTATGGACGGTGTGCCGCCCGTTCCGCCAATTCCTGATAATCTGCGCGACAAGTCCGCTTCTCCTACAGGTCAGATCGAGACGCAAGACTTCGCGAGACCAAAAACGGCGCCGAATGGAGGTGTGGCGAAGAAGAGCAAGAGCGTCAAAAGTAGGGGCAGGAGCGGTGATCGACGACACAGGGGAAGCGAAGTGCAAGGCAAGAAACCCGACTTCTCTGGCTTTTTGGATAGCTTGGGCGTTGATGACGATGTGGAGGATGAGGTGGTGCATGGGGTTGGAAAGGCACCTTATTAATGCTGAGGTATTAATTCTTCTGTAATACAGATTTGTACATTGTCGAATCGATGGCTTCCTCGAATAACACCATATCAGACTTGTGGACTGTTGCTACGTGATCTACGACAGATGCTAACACCATAATGCACAGGCCTGAGTATCCTCACTTGAACATGTTTCGCTGCGCTGTTAGTATAATGTATACAGCACCTGCACCGCCCAAACTAAAGACCAGCGTTGACTGAATTATAAGTGCTCGATGATCTCACTCAAGAGCTCGCCTGGAAGATCCAGCCGTCTCGATTGCAGAAACATGTCGACCCCAACTCAGTCTTGTGTGGGTTGCCGGTAAGCGGTATGCGTCCTCTATGCAGAAAGCTCGCTGATTGAACCTACTAGAGGAAGGTTGGGGGGTTATGCGAGCGGGGATCTGTAAGCACATCAGGGAGGTGAGTCTGTGAA
>TARA_R110002003_G_scaffold171_19_pt1 | contig 11807 bp, 16 predicted proteins | sample TARA_R110002003 | Tara Oceans TARA_R110002003 (sample SAMEA4396441) | marine metagenome | biome: Westerlies Biome; feature: [SRF] surface water layer (ENVO:00010504); material: water (ENVO:00002006), including particulate matter (ENVO:01000060) such as... | depth 5 m | reverse complement strand
GAGCGATGGTTGTAGAGTGCCTTTCGAATGCCAGACATGACCGAGTCGAAAACGCCAACTGAGCCACACACATATAAATAGCCACCGATACCACCTTGCTTCTGTTATATATTAGTGGTAGTTGGGGCAAATGGTCGAATGTTTCATGCGCTTACCTTGCTCATAACAAGGTCGCAAATGGAGCGTCCTTGCTCGACGATAAGGCCGTCAATGTAACGAGGAGGAATGTCCTTCTCCACAAGATCTTGTGCAATTGGGTCATAGGCTAGACCGCGGGAGTCTCGCGAGAACGCTGTGTGCACCTCGAGTAAGCCATCATTGACGTATTGGCGCAATTCTGCTTCGTAGCAGAACTTCTCTCGCGATTGCACACCGAGATAGAGCGTAGTCTTGCCCCATGTGCGACCGCAGCGCGCCTGCCAGAAGCTGCGGAAGGGCGCAATACCACTGCCACCAGCAAAAAGCGCAACGGGTGCAGTGTCGTCAAAGGGTAACTGGAACGCAAAAGGTCGAGATACTCCGATCAATAGGTCCTCGTCATCGAGTACATCCATTTCCTCACCAACCGGGGGATTGAGGAAACCACTGCTCACCCCATTACGGACAATCTTCCTTTCGGATGCGAATGTGGAACACAAATCGTACTCTGACCTCGAAATTGTCAGGTCAACTGTGCTTGGTAGAAGCTCGTCCGAGAACGTGGAGATGCTGTACGTCCTAGGCACCTCGACTGGTATCAAAGTCGCGAGCCACGGCAGATGTCCGGCCAAGTCAAAGGCTTGGTCCCAGATGCGCGGCGGGGTGTCATTGACGGCAGCCTGGAGAAGATCGCCAAGGGACGCGCGGACAGGCCATTCATCGGTTGCCAACACTTGCAAGACCGAATTGGAAGACGCTCGGAGTAGAGTATGCACCTTCGTCGCAAGTTCTTTTGTGATAGGGGCCAGATGTCCCTTGCGTAGGATATCGATGACCTTGATCTGAGGTCGGCTGGTGCGCGATATGCTTCCGAGGTGCGTTGCGAATCTGGACCACTTTCGATCAAGTGTCACCGGCTCTTCGAGCATAGATTCGAGACCCAAGGCGGCAGCGACTTTAGCACACTCAGTCCAACTGTTCATTGGCATGACTGCAAGTCGATCACCGGGTTGGAATGTGATGCCGGTCTCTTGGATATCGAGTGTGACCATAGCAATTGAGCGCTTAGGATCTGAATCAACAAAGTTGCGGCCAAGTATCCGTCCACGGTAGCGGCATTCCTCGAAAGTCCCTCGCATCTCGTGTGGTTCGCTCTCTTGAGTACCGCGAAAGGGCTGAAGACGCTCCTTCATAGCTTCAGAAAACTCTTTATGGGTCTGTTCCCAAGGCCGCATGGCATCAGTGGCACCAGAAGCTCCATTGGTTTCCGTACGTCCAGATTTCGCTGCGCATTCCAGTAGCTTGTGTCTTGTTAGCGGGCAAAGTCTGCGTTGAGGTGATTTACTCACGCCGAAGACCTTGTAACGGTGCACGCCCATGAAACCCCGCTCGCCTGTATAGGCTTCAACAACACCGTCTAAAACACCCATGAGTCTAGGATCACCTGATTGCTTGACGTACTCAGGAATCCTGTAGTAGTACTCAATAGACGCAATGAAAGCTCGAAGGTTCGAGGGCAACCAGGCGCGCAAATGCACGCCTTCTGCGCCGAGAAAAGAATCGTACTTCGAACGACCGAGGAACGCATCCATGACTAGATATGGAGGAAATTGAAGTCCAGATGTTGCAGGGCATCGCTTGGACAAGGGTGCAGAGAACTTTGCCCATCTTACCCACTCAGCAGGCGAGACGTAGTTCTCGCCCGATCGGCTATTGGGGGAGATGGTGTTGAAGGCAGTGGGCATACGCTCCAGTATCTCCTTGAGTCTAATCAGCTCCCGGAGTAGACCTTCGTTATTTCTCGTCATGACGTGTTCTTGGCAAGCCGCAATTGCATCAGGACCGTGCTGGAAACTGGCGGAGGTGTCCGCGCAGCCCTTCAGGAACGCATTTTCCGCACTGTCGCCGAACATGCCCCACCGTAATTTGGTGTTGTCGAAACGTCCGACGTAGGGGTATCTGGACTGCGGGTCGATATAGTCGACATTGTATGATGATTGATCGAAGAAAGTAAGATGAGGTATCGATCGGCCCATACGAATGCAGATCTGCACGTACGGCAGGCCGATGCTGCGGGGAATATTCTTGACCTCATCGCCGAGGTCATCGCTCATAGGAACGCCCTTCAATATAAGTTGCTTTGCCGCGACGTTGATGCCTTCGTTGCCGTCATGGCGCTCTTCATATCGGTATATAGAGCAAAGCATACCAAGAGCGACCAGAGCAGCCCAGAGCGCCTTATCTGGAATGATTTCCACGGTTCCTTCCACGATTGGTAGTGCTGCGACAGATTCACGCACACGGCCTCGAGCGATGCAGCCAGGCATTCTTTCGCACAAATCCATCCACACTCTTCCAGCGGAGTTTCGGAGGGCTCCAGGAGCCTCGCTCGTATCTGGAGGTTGGAAGCCGTATTCGTTGCTAAGGTAGCCATCTCGCCATCCAGTATTGGGCCCGACCTCCTCGGCTCTGAGAATGACCTGGCGAGCAGGAGCTCCGAGAGCGACCGCGAGTAAGTCGTGTTCGTCCACGTTGAGCTTGTCAAGACTCTTGATGCCCTGAGTATTTTGCATTTCTTTGATCTCAGCCATTGATGGAACCTGCGAGTAGAGTAGCGCATTGATAGCCCTTCGCTCTCTGTCTTGTGTCAGCGTCGAAGGAGGAGTTTCGATGCGTCATTACCTTTGACGAAGGAACTCTTCGACGCTCACATGAGCTGGAATCTAACGAGTGTCAGAGAACGGCAACCAGATACAACGACTTGCCATACTCCGAATGCGGCGTGGACATCTCCTGGCTGCGCGAAGCCCGAGAACGTACACCCACGAGGCCCCATCTGACTGCCTCTTTTGCTTCCCGTCGACAACCTCGCTGGGCATGTTTGTCCAGCTGCTCCAGAGACTGGGCATTGCTCGGACATCCTAGAAGACATGATAGATTAGACAGCTCCACTGCGGTAAACCTGCCGTCAGAAGGAGTGTAGGCGGGCAAAGGTGACCTCCAGGGCTCTAACGAAGAAAAAGATGGAAGCCGGTCCAGAGAGAATTGGATACTTTTCAAACAGAAGTCTTCAATACGACATAGCAGATGCTACTAGTAAGTCGAATCATGCTAGCAATAGCATCACTGTGCGTACTAGACGAAACGACGCAACGAGTACAATTGCGTGACTACATCCAAGCGCCAAAGGCAAGCCTCAGGAAAATTTAGTCTCCGCCCAATGTCCAGGAGCGGGCTTGGCATGTTACGAGACGAGTGCTTGATCAGGGAGGGAGTGTTAGGCATAGGGGCCGGCCGCTTGTTCCCCGCCTGCAAGACAGCCGACGACAGGTGCGGTATGGTCGGAGAACAGCCTGCATCTGATAAAGGCATCCTGGGCATCGAGATTCGCTGATCTCAAGGGGCGCGTGCTGGTGCATGGTGAGGCAGATGGAGTAAAGACGAGATGGGGCGAATACGCGTCTTCAGCGTGTCATTTCGGTTGCTGGCACGTGCTTGACGAGCTAGTCTGGAAACGCTGCACTCATGAAACATGACACTCTCCGCGCGTCGGAAACCTCCATCTCATTTCCAACATCACAGCGCAGCCAAGCCTACCTGACTTGCCTACTTGCCCCAGCGAACAGCTCACGACTGCCAAGCTTGGTCTTGACTCGCAATTTCGAGGTCGTGCTCAGAGGACCCTCCAACCGCGCGTGCAGTCTCCCATCGCATCATCTAAGGCCCCAAATCTGTCATGTCTACAATTGCTGTCTAGGTCTCATGGATCGATGAGATGAGCCTCTTCCATTCTTGCAACTCGATCGAACCAAGCGGACTTTTCACCTCGCGCCAGAGCTGGGGAAATCAGCCGCAGTAGGGAAGCGAATGGGGGCGGCAAAGAATATTCTCGCATAAAAACCCAGACCTTCGCGAACATGTGAGCAAGCATCGTTGGCATGCTGCACCTGAAGCTTAGCGTGCACTTGGCATGTCCGACATGCACGGCGCCTACCTCCTGTCCACGCGGCCTTGGTGCCTGAGACTCCAGTCCCAGGTTTCGAAACCCTCCACTCCACTGTCTGTGCCTTCGAAGGCGATACTTCGAAGCCCTCCAGTGGCGTCCGCTCGCCCAGCATTATCGCACCTTTTCGTGGAAAATTGGCCAAGTATCACAGTTACGTGCTTGCTGTTGTCACGACAGAAAATGCGTGTGTGATTCCGCTGTCGAAATATAACTACAGAGGGATCGATTCGAGATAGACTTGCTAGTGTGGCACGGTGTCCTCATCGAAGCTATACCTTGCTTGTTGCCACCCGTTCTCGGCTGTCCTGACAAATGCGCTTCTCTCCTCCGTCAGCTTCGCCCAGTGTTGCCTCGCCTCGTCGGCACTCATCGGCAGAGCCTGCCCGTCCGCTTCGAGGTATTCGCGCACCATATCGATCAGCTCCTCTGGCAGCCTCGGATTCTCACCGCCGACTGCGTTTTGGTCGTTGCCCAAGAATTGACGACTTCTTTCTTGCACAAGCGCTACAAGTTCAGCTGGAAGCTTGGCCAGGGCTTCTTTGCGAGCCTCTGGAGTGGAACCTAGAAGAGATTCGGCGTACCAGTCCATCTGTTGTGGTGGAACGTTGGCGGTGCTGATTATGCGCTCGGCGGGATCGACGAGCCAGAGGGCGATGAAGCGGCAATGGCCGGGCATTGTGGGATCAATCAGCTTAACGGGAGAAACTTGATGATGGCTTGGAGAGCAGTCAGCAGCAACACACATGCAACCCATGGAGAAGACTTACAAGACATTTGGGAATGCGAGCAAACGACCCTGGCGCATCTTCACTGTGCCGTAATTCTGTAGACATGGCGAGCTGCGGCCTCCGAGCTTAGTTGCGAAAACAGATTCCATCCAATGGTAACCGTCCAGTTCAGCGTTATAGTCCTCAGAGTCTTTGATGTTTACATCAGTTTGCGTCCGGAAGGAATGATTGCTGTCTGTGATATTCTCACTATCCAGACAGTAGAGGGCCGTGGCGCAGATATGCTCATTCATCTGACCCTCGACATGCCATCCGCCGACGGGGAAGTCCGGCTTATCGGGCGTCAACTCGATTGAGGCCATCTTGACAATAATCTGGAGACCAGTTTCACGAAAGAATTCGATGAGACGTTCTCCCTCCCTGGGCGTATAGCTGATGCTCGTATATGAAGGCTCGGGGAGTCTGGGTTTGCGTACTACTTTCCACTTATACTCGTTGACATCGTGATGGCACTCTGGATTGTAACCTGCTGCTTCTAACTGGTCCAGCGAGACAACTGCGTCTGCGCAATCTTCGGGGTTGTCTGGTATCCAGTTTTCGGGGTAGTTATCGCTACAAATGGAATTTTTCAGCTTCGTAATCAGTGGCAGACGACTTCCTACTTACTCGGCGTTGTAAGGCCTGCCCAAGCGTGTGTCTGTTCGTCCCGTTCCATTTATTGTGACGATGCATTGATCCCACATAGGAATTGAAATTTGAACTAGCTTCTCGATAGTCCGGTAAATGTCCGGGTACTTGACCGGGTGCAGGTTGTTGATGTAGCTGGTGAACTTCACACTGCCATCATTTTGGAATGCAACGTTGGCAGGCAGCCACTGGTACGTCTCAGACCAGTACTCAGGCGGTATAGCACCTTCTCCCATGTTGTAGCGGTCCCGGTCTTTTACAGGATCACGCTTCCAGTCATCCTTCGGGATCACGGTCCCTTTGCCAGCCCAGCGTTTGATGGCGTCCCCAACTCCGACACAATCTTCCCTAAACGCTCGAGTGCGCCCATACACCAAGGGATGCATGGAGGGATGTACAAGATCCTGCACCCTGTCGTCAGAGTTGGGGTGCCAATCTGGGAGAGCTCTCTGGTCAGCCTTGAGTTTGTCGAATGCGTCGCGCAAGGCCTTTCGGAGCTCGTCGGTCACTAAGCTGTCAGACTTTGCGACTGATGCGCATGCATCGAGGGTTGGAATGATACTCGTTTGTTCGAAGTATTTTGCTTTGTCGCGAAGCTCTTTGATGCACTGCATTCATTTTAGCAGTTGGGACAATGACGGGTGAGACGAACTCACGCAATCGAAGGTGACCTGGCTCATGATACCTTCGGCAAGTTTCACCTCGTCGATTCTATCGTCGCAGAATGACAATCGCCCGTCGTTGGACATCCAGGACTGCCTCTTTTGACTGGTTGCCAGCCGATAGCACTCTTCGTCCGGAATAGCAAGTGCCTCCTTTTGCCACTTTGCAACAATAGCCTCATCGAAGACTTTCTTGTGCCAATCAGGCTCGTCGGTCAGTTTGTCCATGACCCGCATCATAGCTAATTCGCGGACAAAGATCAGTTCGGAGTGAGTCAGGTAGCAGTTGTTGTGAGCACCAATCAGTAAGGCGTGGTTCCACTCGTCGAAATATCGCAATGGAAGGCCAAGGCCTGGGTATTTGTGTATGGTTGCCGATGTACTCATAGCTGCCTCCTGCTATATGACACTGTACTGTAGGAAGAGCTGAGCTATCCTTTCGAAAGACAGGGCACTCTTCTTGCAGATGACGCTATGTGAGGTAGCAATGTTGCCTATCTGCGAATGCAAGCGAAGTATGAAGTCGTGATGTTCAAGGGTGTCTAAACCAGGCTACTTCAGGCGGCAGTTGCGCGTTGTTGTGAGCATGTTGGGACGTACCAATCATCACGCCAATCCACGGTACCTCTCCACTTCCTTCGACTCCTGACTAACTCAACTCAGGCAATGCGACTCTGCAGGTAAACCAAACTGGAAGTAGATGCGTAGAGCTCACCGTGCTCACGAACCATGCCATCGCACGAGCCATCATCTCCAGCTTCCCGAGCCGAAGCGAAAGAGCGAATTTCACAATGAGCATCTGTCGCAAGTGACTACAACATGATGCCCTACATAGATGGCAAACCATTGCAGAACGAACCCTTCTCCGGCGCCTGACACCTAGTTCGTACAACCTAGGCACGAACCAACATGATTCCGTGAACCAAGCTTCGTTCCGTCTGACAGCAAGGATAACGCCCGAACTCTTTCCCAACCTCCCCGTCTCCTACTCCCAAACCACCATGGCCGACATCATCATCGTCGGCGGCGGTCTCGCCGGCACGGTGCTATCCTCGCGCCTGCACCACCGCCGCCCAGCGCTCTCCATCGTGCTCATCGAAGCAGGTACCGACGCCAACGCGCACGCACACGTAACGCATGCGGCCGATGGGGCGAAGTTGCATTTCTCTGCGCTGGATTACGCGTTCATGACTACGGCGCAGCGGAGGCTGGATGGGCGAGAGAAGTACAATTGTGCGGTTCGGGCGTTGGGGGGCGGCACGATGGGAGTATCTCTATGATAGGGGTGTGGAGGGGATTGAGTGAGGGATTGTGTGACTGGCGCTGGGCTGACGAGTGGGAATAGGAGGCTGGGCAAGAGGCGATGCACTGAATTACGATGAGTGGGCGAGGGAGATGGGGGACAAGCGGTGGAGTTATGCCGGTTTACTGCCGTACTTCAAGCGTTGTGAAACGCATCACGATGACAATGCTGATGCGGACCAACATGGCTTTGACGGGCCGGTGCATACGGCGTCGGTGAGTTCGTCTAGACGTACGTGTCCGTTGCGTGAACGTGTACTCGAGCTGTGGAAGAATTTGGGAGTGGAGTTCAAGCAGGATTTGAACGACGGGAAGCCGCAGAGTATCAGTGATTTGGTGGAGAGTTGGCGGGATGGAAAGAGACAGCTTGCACCGTCGGTGTACAGCTTGGACGGTGTCAGAGTGCTTACGGAGACGGTGGTAAAGCGTGTTATCCTGGATGCTGGGAACACGACTACGGGCGTTGAATTGGCCAACGGCGAGATCGAGGTGATGTGAAGTGTGGAGAGTTTATGGGCGAAATTATGAACAGGTCAATGGTGATGGACTATCGGAAAGACGCCGAAGGATCGGGCTTGACTCAAGTATCCTGAGTACCCGGGCGAAGTCGTTCGACCTGAGATGAAGGCCACGACCTATCCCTCTATCATACCACTATCGGCGCCAGGCTGATCAAAAAATAACACATTGATGTGAGATCTACGCCTCCTCAACTCTCTATTGAGCCTCTTGCACTATCTCCTTCAACGCCTTCGCACTCTCCCCCAGCATCTTCTTCTCCTCACTACTAAGCGGGACATCAATCGTCCTCACAGCGCCCTTCCTCCCCAACACCGCCGGCATACTCAAACACACTCCCAGGCCCTCCTGCCAATGGCTCACGCTCCGCACAATCTTCTCGTCGCCAAGGATGCTCTTACAAATACTCGCCGCCACGGCACCGATGCCGTAATTCGTCACGCCTTTATTCTCGATAATCGCCGTCGCCTTGTTCTTCGTGTCGTCTGCTATGCCCTGCTTGTCCAGATTTTGCACGACATTGGAGAGCGGGACGCCGCCAATGGTGGCGCAGCTCCACGCCACGAATTGCGATTCGCCGTGTTCGCCGAGGACGTATGCGTCGATGCTGCTGGCGGCGACGTCGGCCTTTTCGGCTAGGATGCCGCGGAGGCGGGCAGAGTCCAGAAACGTGCCGGAGCCGATGACCTGTGTGCTTGGCAGATTTGTGCACTTTTGCGCGAAGTAGGTCAGGGCATCGACGGGGTTGGCGACAAGTAACAGGATAGCGTCAGAGCGGAAAGGCTTCATGTCGCTGAGGGCGGATTCCAAGATGCTTTTGTTGCGGCCGATCAAGTCGGCGCGAGACTCGCCTGTGCTTTGTCAATACACCCAGTTCTTTTCTTGTGGACTGACCAGAGGGTGGTGGACTTACCTTCTTTCTGCTTGGCGCCGGCGGTCATGACAATGATGTCGCTTTGGCCTGCTTCTTTGTGTGTTCCTGCCCTTACGCGTGTGCTAGTGTTGCCGTGGAAAGTAGCGTCGGAAAGATCTTGGATCTGGGCATCTCGGACTTCTTCTTTGGGGTCGACCATGAGAATGTCGCCTGCGACCTGGTTCAGGATGAGCGAATAGGCTATCGTTGCACCAACATCGCCAGCACCAACGATGGCGATTTGGGATGTGAGTTTGGGGTTTGGAGACATGGTAGGCGGGGTTGAATGCTGTCGAAGTTGAGGAAAAACGCAGCAGGCGATTGTAGAAGGTATCCGCGCTTGTTGAAGCGCTCGATGCTTATGTTGTCTATACTCTTTTTCTTCCAAGCAATGAACGACGTCATGATGATGCCACTAATGCAAATGTAGTCCGGAAAAGCCCCTACTATGCAGTCATCCCTCGTAATGTCGTGAATCGTGTGGAAAACTGCATGCATGCCCCTCCAGAGTGCCGCAGTCTCCCCGAGTATCATACACATCGCAGCACTGCTCCGGCTAGACCAACCCCATCATCAGACCCAGTCGAGGTCGTCGGATCGTTTTTGTACACGCCTAGTGGACCTTCTCAACGGCGGCTCCGGCTCTTCTCGTGTGCGCTATCGGTAGTTCAGTACAAAGCTTGGGACAATATGAAACATCGTGGAATGAAAACACCAAATCCAAGTACAGCTCACTGTACCTTTGGTGCTACGCCTGCGGCCACAGCTGGCGCCTTCTTCCTTGGCTGAGTTGCCAGGCCTTTCTTCAACAGGAGCGGTATGATGTCGGATGCCTTGGAGCGGTTGATGAACTTGCGGCAGACGGGACACTGTGACTTCTTTGCTTCGCCGGGACCCGCTCGGTTCTCGCCGGCAATGAGAGCCTCCATCAGACATGTGTGGCAGAATAGATGCCCTGGGACTATATTAGCACACACTGAATGTTTGATGAAGGCATTACGCACCACAGGCGGTAGCTGTGAGATCAGTGGGCGTATCCATGCAGATGACGCAAGTGAATGTGTTGAAGGTGGTCGGCTGCTCCTCGACCGTGGTCTGCGCCTTGACAGCATCCTCTCGCTGCTTTTGGAGGATCTCTTGCACCGACTGCCTGTCGTCGGTCAGGTCGACCTCTTCCACCTTCGTCGGCTCGGTGCTGTCGCGCTTCGCCGCCGAGCCGTCTGCGCGCTTCTGGCGTTTCGCTGACGGCCCCGGCGTGGTTGACTCCTTCCTCCTCCGCTGTGGCGGTGAGTCTGGCGTGGCCGTCAGGTCGACATAGCCGTTCGGCAAGCGCGCAGGTCTTTGGGTCGCTTGCGGGCGCGAGCGGGTGTTCGGCGACATGTCATCCGCAGCGAGTGTGGGGTGAGGGAAGACTGGAGGCGGCAGACGAGGTGTGCTGTAGCAAACAAAGGGCGAGAAGCGGTTGTGGTCGAGGCCGGCGGGGTTGAGGATGTGGTCGAGAAAGTTGGGCGGCGGCGGCGAGGGTGAGGCGGCGTCGGCGTTTAGATAGAAGTTGTCGTCTAGGGCGGTGGGCAATGTTTGTTGGGGGCGGTGCTCGTAAGCGGAGAAGAGGCCATCCAGCGTATTGTAGTCGTAGTCGTCCAGCACCGATGGCTGCTCCAGCGGATCTGGCCCAAAGCTGAAGCCGGCGGAGGGTTGGCCGGTGACGTTGTGGTTGTGGTAGTGGTGGTGTTGCTCCGACATGGTGGCCGGCGGAGATAGCAGGCACTAAGCAGGCACGTCAAGGAGGCAGGCACAGAGCAGCCAACAGCAGCATCACGACACCACGGCGAGGCGAAGTCGGCCTGTGTTGCAGCGCAGGGATCGCCATGGGGAGGACGTGCGACAGCCATGCCCACGCCGACACCCACGCCAACGGAGACCCCCATGCACCTGAGCGGCTGCGGTTGCGGTCGCGGAACCGGTAGGGCTGCAGCACAAACGCCACGCCGATGGGAGCGCCAAGAGCGTGCTGCATTTTTGGGCGAGCCCGCGTTCCATGACGACAGCCCGCAGCCAATATCAACGCTCTGCCGTCTCCAAGACCTCGAGACGGAATGCAGTGACGCGCCGAAGCCCATGCGACCATGCAATGCAGCCTATGTCGGTCGTTTGCCGCAAATGTAGCCCATCGGCCACAGCCTGTCGCGAAACAGGCCGCCCTTCACAGCACATCGCGACGATGGCTCGCCACAGTCCACTCACCGAAGGAGGTAGAAGGTAGCGCTGGAGAAAAAAGGAGCCTGCACGGTATGCGACACAGAAACAGGCGTGCGTATGCGGTGAACTGATCTTTTCTAGTTCCCTCAGAAGCCCGCTTCAACGAGATCGGCGTGCAGCAGCTCTCCAGCCATGTCCACGCGCAAGTTTTCCCAGGCGCAAGCACCTCTCCACATCCAGAACTCGTCGCCCTGTCGCAGGACCACCTCACCCGCCATGAGCTGCTCGGCAAGAACCAGGACTCGACCCCGCCCGTGGGCTTCGACCTGCCAGAGCTGCAAGGCGCCACACTAGACGAGCATTTCTACAAGCTCGGCATGGACGCGGCAGAACCCTACCTCAGCATGGCAAAGAAACTGGCTTGGGCCAACCCCCCACCGAAACCTCGAAAGTGGGTACGGCGGAGCGGATGGACCAAGTACAACAGCGACGGCACAACCGAAGCAGTGGACGCGCCCGACGAGACATCGCTTACCTTTGACACCGAGGTCATGTGGAAAGAGACTTCATTCGCGTGCATGGCATGCGCAGTGAGTCCGACGGCCTGGTATGGCTGGCTATCGCCGTGGTTGCTGGGAGAGTCCAAGTCGGAC
>TARA_R110002003_G_scaffold126_28_pt1 | contig 11822 bp, 12 predicted proteins | sample TARA_R110002003 | Tara Oceans TARA_R110002003 (sample SAMEA4396441) | marine metagenome | biome: Westerlies Biome; feature: [SRF] surface water layer (ENVO:00010504); material: water (ENVO:00002006), including particulate matter (ENVO:01000060) such as... | depth 5 m | reverse complement strand
GCAGAAGGGAGGCTTAGGCCGCTGTCTTCTTCTTCATCTTTCTCGCCTCCAGAGACTGAATCACGGTTGTCTTCAGGTGGTGGAGATGGCGGATCATATTTCTTGCTTATCTCTAGCTCAGCCATGACTCTAGCGATCACATCATCCGCCTCTTCTGCCTCTGTTCTTTTCTTGCCTTCGTCGTCTTCGTCATCATCGGACGCGTCGTCCCCATTCTTGGCCTCGACGGTTCCGCTGCCCACATTGACCTCTATGCTTTCCCAGTCTGTGAGCTCCTCTTTTCTGCCGACTCCCTGCTGTGACTGTTTTCCTTTCGACTCTTGTGCTCTGGTGTTGACGACTTCTGGTAATATCTTCTTCATGTCGCGCAGCAGCTTCCCAACGTCCTGCTGCTCCTTGTTGGTTATATCCCATTCTTTTCGGTCGCCGACAGCTCCATTAAGCTCTCCCAACAGCTCCTGGAGACTCTTCTCATCCTCCTCATTGAATTCGACCTTGTCTCCTCCGATACCTTCGGCCACACCTTCTAGGTAGCTTGGAGTGCCAGGAGCAGCGAGCGGTACCGGTACGCTAGCATCGTTCGTAGAAGTTGTTCGCGACGGCCCGGGGGACGCCGTGGGAGATGCGGAGCCAAGTCGCGCAAATCGCGCAGCAAGATCGTCCGTGGGCTTCGGAGGGCTGGCAGGAGAGATGGTGGAGGTGTAGTTGGTATCGAGGCTCACGCTGGACTTCTTGAGCGCATTAAGGCGGGCGAGGAAGTCCTCATCTGGTGGCATTGCTCGTCACAGGCTAATTATAGGTAATCATTCAAAGGGTGTGTTAATATACATCCAGCACATTATCGTGAAGTTCGCATGTGGTGGAGTGGTGTCGAGACATTCGGCTCGGGGATGTGCGGAGTTGAGCTTGGGTGGGGACGACGCTAGACGCGTTGCGGGGCACCATCCTTGCCCACCATCCAATGACACCTTCATCTGTCATATGCTGGAAGCCGCTGTAATAGCATCTTACAAAGAAAAATGGGGTTGACATTGGTTAGTAGTCAACTGACAAACCGTCTTGGTCACTTCTCCATTATATATGCATGTGAAGGGCAATTCTGCTGACATCATACATCGAACTCCCGCCTTCCGAAGCTACCCCTCTGGTCATTCCAGCTCAACATTGCGTGCTCTTGCATGAGCTTCTGACTTGTGTAGAAACACCATTGACTCGTCTGCGATTGTGTTCCCCCACTTACAACCTCTCTCCAACAACAAAATCCCACTTTTCCGTGCAATGGCTCTCGCACCCAAGTTTGCCGGCCAGAAATTGGCCTCCAGTGCTATACAGCCCAAAGCTGTCCATACCCTCGAAATATGTATGAAGACGGCATTCGGCGGATCTGTACGCGATACTGACAACCATACATAGACCTCGACTACGTCTGTCCGTTCAGTGCGAAGATCTTCAAGACCGTCTACACCACCAACCTTCGCAAGACCCTCCTCGAGAAGTACGCCGATCGCGTCGTGACCATCTTCCGACAGCAGATCCAGCCCTGGCATCCCAGCTCGACACTTGTCCACGAAGCTGGCTATGCTGTGCAAAAGGTCGATTCGGCCAAGTTCTACGAGTTCAGCGCCGCCCTGTTCGACCAGCAGAAAGACTTCTTCGATGTGAATGTAGTCAACGAGACGAGGAACGCTACATATAAGCGCTTGGCCAAGATTGCCGGGAGTGTGGGTGTAGATGAGAAGAAGGTGTACGATCTGCTAGAAATTAGTGACAAGCCGGGCGAAGACGGAAGCTTGAATACGGGCAACAAGGTTACAGATGATGTGAAAATTCAGGTCAAAGCGAATAGGCTTACGGGTGTGCATGTCACACCCACAGTGGTTTTCAACGGTGTGGTCGCCAATGAGATCTCAAGCAGCTGGACCGAGAGCCAGTGGGAGGAGTGGCTTGAGAAGAATGCGAAATGACTACCTAATGAGCGGAATACATCAAAGCTTTGAGCATTCTTACGGTAGGCTATAATTGGATTGCATCTTCTCGTTACAAGTGAGTGTCATATCGTACGACAGTGACGTCAACATTATTTGAGCCCGTTCTTTCGTTTGTCGTTCGTGCTTGCCTCGTATTATGCACCACCACAACGCTACTACAAAGCAGCTCCCACAGCATCACCCAACTTCGCTCAGCGGAGAAGACAACAAGAACCAGCGATCGAACATGCTCCCTCGGTCGAACCTCAAGAAAGCCATCGGCGGCATGATGTAAGGTCCTCAGAAAATATATTGCGGCGCTCCACTAACATAACAACAGCACTGAGCGCAACAGTCGCGAGTCTCCACTGTTGCGCTTGCCCGGCGAGATTAGAAACGACATTTACCGCTACGTGTTATCGGGGATGTACCCACGGCTTGCTGGATCCTACTCTCGTCACCACCTTGATGTACATACGTCTCGCCACCACCTTGGTGTACATGCGTCTCGCCAGATTGACCTCGCCGTGATCGCTGTTTGCCGCCAAACTTACCAGGAAGCACACACGCTACCCTTCTCTCTGAACACTTGGATTCTTTCAAGCCTCGAATACCTTACCATCGCGAATTTGTCTCGATTCCGGGACTTCCAGATCCGCGAGGTCCGGAATGTTCACATACAGTACGTCATTGGATTCACTGCGGAGAAAGATGGCCACCTGAAACACTTTCAAGACCGAGGCGTTCTCCTGTGCGACCTGCTTCCTGGTATCAGGGAGCTGTACTTGGTGCATCACGACGTCACATTTGTGCCCATGATCAGTAATGGCCTCTTGCATTTGTGGAAGATTGAAAAGCTGGAACAGCGCAAGGCCCTCGAGAACTTGAAGGCCTGGTTATTGCAGGGCAGTGATGGAAAACTACGAATCAAGTCTAATTTTGTAGATCCACCGAATGGCGCGGACGACGATTAGCACGAGGATGAATACGACGAAGCGAACGAAAAGAAATTACGGGTAAGACGAACAGATGTACAAGTTAGGCGTTTATGGGAAGGAAGTGGGTCAAGGGCAGTTACTCGAAATGAGATCGCGTAGTGCAGTTGAGCCCCTTCAGCAGCAAAACATCTGTCCTATACAAATCGAGCATTAGTGTAGTGCAATCAAAATCAGAACAAACTAAACACGCAACTCATGCAGTGAGAGCAACGCAACGAATGACGTAATCCCAGCCGCTCCTTCCACGTTCGTGGCCTTCACTTTGCTTAGCTCCACGCTCCCACTCGCCAATCTCCCTTCGTCTCTACCAACAACACCTCCGAAAAGCCCCTCAATCTGAGTCGTGTATCGGCAGTCGAGCAACATGGCAATGGCAACAGATTCCGGACTGACTCGCGGTTTGACGAACGAGGCCATGTATGCGTTCCCCCTCATCGCGTCTTCAAATCACTGATGCCGGATAGCACGGCGCGCAACTCTCGCGAATCGCCGCTCTTGCGTCTGCCTGGGGAGATCAGGAACGTAATCTTCGGTTACGTTCTAGGAGGCAAGACCCTCGTGGCTCAGCCGCATCCCGATCCTTTGCTTGCCCGCGTCGTAGGCATGACGTTCACCATTCGGCCAACTCTCAGCGTCGCCGACCCAGAGTCCGATAACTTGTCTAGCTCCGATACAAGCAATGTCGAGTCTGCTGACCTTGCTCTTCTCTCCGTGTGCCGCCAGTCCTACCACGAAGCGCGTCTACTACCGATGTCATCCAACATCTGGCTATTCCACAAGGTCTACAACCTCCACTCTAAAACGCTATCCCGTCTTTGTGATTTCCAGATCCGCGCAATTATGCGAGTCACCATTGAGGAAGACTTCACATGGCGTGATACGGTAGGAAGCTATGTGGAAGGCATGAAACGTGAGGGCATGCATTTCTACGACCTGTTTCCGGGTGTACGCTTTGTGTACTTGAATGTGATCGCTCGTTCCCCGGGATTCCCGCTTTTCTACCGTACCTTGGCTTCTATCGTGGTCGGTGAAGCCGTCAAATTGGAGTGGCTCAAGACATTGGAGGCATGGATCCGGGAGGGTAACGACAATAGGTTACGCATTGAGAGTAGCCTTGTAGACGATTCTGACGATGAACAAAAGGAGGACTAAAACTTTCGAGTGCAACTGGGGCGCGTGTCAGGGTCGATGGCACGGTGAAGATCGGAGATCCTCAAATTGAGGTCTTGTGATGGAGATTTGGCAGCCGATACAGTGACTCCGGAGAGTCGATCACTTCTGCAAGTTGCGTCACGGCTCCTCTCTCGGTGAATCATAATGCATTCGAGCACTTGCTCGGCTCAGAGAGAATTGCACCTTAATTGAATTGAATTCTCCTTCTTTGATGTGTTGTCTGTGCCCGTACAGCTCTGGCACCCTCTCACTTCTCCTTGCTACGGAGGTGAGACGTGAAGGTAGCTAGTCGTTTGTGTACTTAAGAGAGACCACCTTGGTTTTCTCCGCTCATTCAAAAGCTCCTCGCACCTCTCAACACAGCTTCGTCTTCAACCCACTTGGAGATTTCCTGACCACATCATGGACGACAGGGCCACCAACCAGCATCCGCACCTTGCTGTGTAAGTCATGACTTCAAACACGCAGGGGCTAAGGCGCTAACGTGAATTAGTACTGCGCGTAACGATCGCGAGTCTCCGCTCCTAAGGCTCCCGGGCGAGCTGCGGACTCGAGTTTATGAGTATGTCCTTGCGGAAGGTCTCCATCGTATGCTGGGATACAGACAATATCGTTCTCCGCGCCAGCTCTTGTGGAACCGTCATCCTACTCCTCTAGCAATCCTCAAGGTCTGCCGCCGAATCTACATCGAGGCCGCACTACTCCCATTCTCTCTTAACACCTTCAACTTTTTGGAACTGAAGCATGTTGCCAACGACAAAATACAACGTCTCCTCAATCTGGCTCAGCGGTCGGCAATCAGAAGTGTCCGCTGTGAGATATACTCTCTGAGCTCCCCGAAAGTCGATAAGTTTCTCGACGATACTGCCCGTGCCTACACCAGCTTGACGGATGTCTTCCCGGGTGTGTGTCACGTGGAAATGGTTGCCAGAGGGCGTGCGTTCACTGGGATGTGGGACAGGCCGACTGACTCACGTGAGATGGTGGAGTCACGAGAGGGAAGGGCGCGATTGGAGGCATGGTTGAAAGGCGGAAGTGCGGTAGTGAATGTCAAGTTCACCTGCAATTGAGATATTTACTTGGGCTTGTTGCACAGCGTAGCAGGTTCTGGCAGAATTGGTATCAAGAATGCTTTGGTGGATACTTTGGATTGGTGGAATTGAGAGGAAAGTCAGGGAAGATTGAGGTAGTCATTACAGCGAAGAACTTACATTCGCTAGAGGCGCGGACTTTCTTGGTTCGTGGTGTTGGCAGGACAACTCATCATAGACCACCGGCCCTTTATCATGTTAAGCACCTCCGTACCATACCACAACTTCAACCACTTCGAACGAACTAGCGACAATGGAAGTGCTCAACCAGTTGACCGTCGCCCTTAGCGCCATGTTGTTTATGCTCGTGTCATCGGTAGTGGGGAGGCACTGACCAAAACAGTACCACTCGCAACGATCTCGAGTCCCGGCTCCTCTGTTTGCCTGGCGAAGTTCGAAATCAGATCTACAGCCACGTCCTCTCTGAAAACAGCTACGAGTTTCATACACATAGTTTCAAGAGAGGAGCTCGGGTCTTCATCCACCGGCACGTCCCACACCGTCTCGGCCTCCTCGCTGTCTGTCGCCGCATCAACAAGGAAACGGCCCTTTTGCCTTTCTATCTCAACACCTTCTCGTTCAGCAGCTTCGAGGATTTGCAGTCCTTTTATCTTGTATTGCAGCACAAGCAGCTAGCGGCGATCACTTCGATTCGCTTCGTTCATATTGTCATCCCTTCCAGGTTCATCGAGCCACCGCTCAGAGGTGTGCGCTTCTTGAAATCGTTCCTGCCGGGGGTCATGAACGTGCAAATTACTCCCCGGATACCTCGTTACAACTCACGGCCTCTCGCCGGTAGGCAGGAACGCATAGATCGGCGCATCAAGATGCTAGAGGAGTGGCTGACGGGCGGAAGGGGCCGGAAAGTACAAATTGTCTACAACAAATACCTTCTGAGGGTTGAGTCGTCCCACCCATAAAGGCTCACAACTCTACGAACGTCGAATCGGAGGCATATGTTGGGAGAGTACTAGAGCACAGATAGATCAATTTGTGATCGCAATCGCAAGGGCGCCTATGTCGCTCATCAGAGCCTACAGCTACCTAGTCAGCATAGCCTCGAATTCTGATCTTTCTAAACCAAATGTTCCCCCTAGGTTTTGATATCGTTTCCCTATGCAGAACATTATACTATGATGTTGTGATTGATCTGAGATACTGCGTGATCAGGATTATTGGATTGTTCCTACTTAAGAAAATCGAGCTGAAAAGCTCAGACTACCGTATATACTCCTAGCTCGGGCGTAAGATACTCCGTGATCCTAGCCTCCTTGGCTCTGCAGAGTAATCATGGATCACGTGTTACTCCCTCGAGTTGATACATCGTGATCCCTATCATGGATTACACCCAGATCACCATATCCACGACAGATGTTAACTTCGAAGGCAAAAAAAGCCACAAGTGCGGAGCTATCGAGCACTAAGAGGGTCTCGACTGGATATCTTCGCGAAACAAGCATGGAGCTGGCACGGCTACTGCTGATGTCATATCCCTTTCCCCACTAGTCTTTCAATTTACTCAGTGAGTGCGAACAAACGAAGTGAAGGCGAGTCACTAGCGCCATTGATTCTGAGCTATTTCTCACCGCGGCAACGATGCCCCTTCCCTCCTTCAACCCCACATCAACTTGCAACACTTCCATACCGCTCGACGTTCACAGCATGAATCCCGTCAAGAGCGATGAGAACACTCGCGCAATGGCGTAAGTCATCACCTTCTGCATAGACATGGACAAGCTAATTGACCAAATCAGAACTACGCACAACGCCACTCAATCTCCACTTCTGCGCCTGCCCGCCGAACTGCGCAACATGATCTACCTCGAGGTTCTCCGCGAGCCAAAACATTCTTTTTGTTGGCCACCTCTTGCGAGGGTCCGGAAGGCCGCCCTAGCATGTAACAAGTGGTGGATGCTCTGGTTTGTATGCCTACGTATATGCACACTACGTATACCTGAGGAGGGATCTGACTATATGAGGACGCCAATGCCCGGATCACATGACAGAGCATGCCCTATCAGAGATGCAAAGCACTGCCATGCACTCCTCTACGTTTGTCGCCAGATCCATACCGAGGCCGCACTCTTGCCGTACACGCTGTATTTCTTCTCCTTCAATAAGCTCAAGGCTTTCAAACACTTCGTCAGTTCAGCAGCCTCGACTGACCGATTTGGATTGACGCTGCGCCAAGCCATAGGTACGATGGAACTGCGAATCGATTGTATCGACGACCCCACCTCGGGAGAGTTTGGGGAACTGGCAATCTATGTGGAGGGTATGAGGCATCGACAAACTTCCATCCTAGACCTGCTGCCGAATCTTCAGAAGGTGGTTTTCGTTGCGTGGAGTGCATCTGGCAGCACTCTGGACGAGGTTCCGGCCGATGGTGTTGGCGAGACTCGATGGACGAAGGTGAGGCGATGGCTGCGGGGCGGAGACGACAGCAGCGAAAGCAAAGTGGTGTTCCAACTTCGACATGTGGACTAGACTAATCCACGTACAGTGTCTCACCACTACCATGGTTGCGAGGATGTGAGTCTCCCATAGCTAAGTGGTGAACGCGCGAACGCTGGGCAAGGTCTAGAGTGCAATGTAAAGTCTCCGGTGCAAACCAACGCGTTTCACGGCTACCATAGTAAAAAAGTGAAAGTGAACTTTCAATCATTAACACCACAAAGCCCAGCTCGCGAACATCCGCTCTCACCCTCCACTTCCAAACCACCTTCAACCACAAGCACCTCAACCATGACAGACCCTCACCCCTCCCCCAACGTCCACGACACCATGTACGTCCTCAACCCCCCCTCCTCCCCTCCGCATCACACCACTAACTATCCCCACCCCAGCACCTTACGAAACGCCCATATCTCCCCCCTCCTCCTTCTCCCCGCCGAGCTACGAAACGCCATCTACACGCACGCTCTCACCTCTTCCACTGGCTCCTACACCTTCACGCTTTCCCCGCCCATACGCACGCACACGGGGCTCCGGGTCTTAAAAACCATTGTCCAGGACGCAAGCGCAAACCCGCACCGCCTCGCGCTGCTCCGCACGTGCCGTCAAATTCACGCCGAGGCACACGTGCTGCCGTTCACGCTGAATGGCTTTCAGTTCGCGTCGCTCGGAGTCTTCGAGCGCACTGTTGTGCGCTTGCTGGCTTTTCAGCGCGCGGCGATTACGCGAATCAGCGTGACGACTACGTTGGGTCGCGCCTTGGATGCGTTTCTGGAGTACATGCGCTCCGACGGGTACGCGTGTGCGAGGGACGTGCTGCCGAATGTGGGGAGTGTCGAGATTCGGTTTAGCGGGAAGGGGAGTCTCATCCGTGAGTTTCTGTACCGTTCGAGTCGTGGGGACGCATGGGCGGAGAGTGATAAGAGGAGGCTAGTTGCGTGGTTTAAGGGCGGTGCTGGGGATGTGGAAGTGCTTGTGCAGGAGGTACGGTAAAGGAAAGGGGGAGGAGGTGTGAATATGTCGGCGGACCTCTGGAGACAGGTATGGTTTACGGATGCTGTGAATTGTGTACGATTCAGAAATGGACATAGATGAGAGAGTCGAGCCTGGCTAGGATCAAAGCCCCGAGACAATACACCTACGCGAGAAGCGCACCCAATGCAGTAAAAATCTTACACCCCAATGCTTAGCCGTGACCTCCACCTCATAATCCTCTTGCGCCAATGTACTCAGAGACCGAAGTCCACGACTCGATGCCGACAAAAGAAGCCCTTGCGATCGATGCGTGCGTATTAGGAAGTACTCTATGCCTCCTCCATCTCAACGTCGTCATCGTCGCCGCCGGTCTTGACCTCCTCGAGATCCTTCTTGAACGCCAACTTCTTTGCGTCTACGTCATCACGGCTGAGGTCTTTCATCCACAAGTTATTGCGGACGAGCTTCTCTTGTATACGTTCGCGCCGTGAGTCATTCAGAGCCTTGTACTCCTCAACTGGCTTTGTGACGGTTGCTGTCAAACCGGCGCGCACACTGTCGGGCTGGAGGAAGTACTGAACGCCGCCGGTGCCGAAGGGCTCGCTGTTAATGAAGGTCATGGTGTAGCCAGCTGGGCTTATCGACACGGTGATCTTGTCGCTGTGCTTGACGTGATCTAGGCGATCGTCTTCAGAAAAGTCCTCGGTTTTTGCCAGACGCTTCTTGAGGTACGGGTAGTGGACACGAGAGCCATCGACCTCTTCGGTAGGCTCAACAGCCATGTACGATGCGATGTAAGCTCGCCAACGCTTGACTCGATCGAGGGTATTGAACTCGAAAGTGGGATCGTCCTTCTTGAAAAGGCGTACATACGCCTCTGCCTTCGCGGGGTCCTGAAGGGGATTAGCATGATGAATCTACACAGGTTATGGGCAAGACGTACATATGTGATGCGGTACGTGTCAGCGTCCTTCGCGTATTTCTCCACAGCCTTGCGGTAGCTAATCTCGTTCTTGTGCGTGGTAGACTCGTTGACGCGATCCTTCTTGAACAGGTTGTAGATGTCAAGGCTTTTGTCCTTGTTGTCATGGCTCACTACAGCGAGTGCGAAGCGCACAAGCGAGCTCAGCAGTCTGTCGAACGAGTACATCTGCCATCCTATCTGCAGGTAGTACCGTCGTAGCGTCTCCTCGATGAAGTTCATGTCCGACTCGCCAATGATCTGGTCCTGAAGCAAATCAAGGACCTGCTGGTAGTAGTTGGCAGAAGGCGACGTGTCCTTAAAGAAGTCTTCTGGTTGCTTGTCCAGCATTTTCAGGCGCTGCGCAGCCTTGGGCTCCTTTGCACACTTGACAGCGCGGCGCACCTCCTCTTCGCTATCCTTCAGCTTCTGTAGTCTCTCGTATAGATAGACAAACATGCGGAAGAAGCAGTAGATGGATGCGTTCGCGTACATGTTATACTCGACCCGCCGGTACGGTTCCTCATGCTCAAACTGCTTGTCGCCGAATGCAGTGGGCATGGCAGAGTACTCCACCCAGTGGCTTGTCGGCCGCTCCGTCCTAGGATTTGAGTTGGAGCTGTCGCCAGCCGCCTCATCCTCAATTCCGGATGCAATCTCTGGTGTGGTGTCTCGGCTCGCGGATGCAATGCTGTCCTCCTTATCCTTCCGAGACTTACTCCGAGGATCAAGTACGTCACGACGAAGATCGCCCTTCTTAGTCTTCTGCCCGCGCTGAGAGGCGTCATCGTCGGGACTAGGAGTGTCTTCGCCTGAGTCGTTGGGTGTGTTCTGTCCGGACATATGGACTCGTTGCTCAAACTTCTGCGCATCGATACCGAAGAAGAGTGGTACAAATTCCTTGATGAAGGGGATTACCTTCGAGAAATCGGCTCCATTGTTGTTGTCCGCAAAGGTGAGCATAAGACGAGCGACGTCAATTAGGACATCCTCGTCTTTGAAAGCGAACGAGAATTGGTGGTCTGGTTGGGGTATCTCCTGGATCATCTGCTGACGCTTTTGCTCCTCGTACCGGACCTGGATCTCATTGGTGAGCGACTTGGGCTGGAACTGTCGCTTGTCCGTCTGCTTCACCGTGATGCTTTGATGATCCAGAGACTTCCAGAAAATCTTCTGTGTTTGGTCACGCCACACCTTCTCCCACTCGCGCTGAGCGGCCTTCCAGTCTTCGAGTTTGCACTTTAACCTATGGAGTAAGACAGGAACCACGTTCCACGGCATGGTGAAGAGCTCCTTGATAACATCTTTGCCTTTCTCGCGACCGTAGATCTTCATGATGACACGCTTGTAGATAGTCTCGCTTTGGCCACCAAGACCAGGAGGCAGCGTGAACTGTGTGCGATCCTCGGGTTTCATGGTGAGCAGTTGGTTAGCAATTGGTTCCAGCTGTTGGATTGTGCGACTACATGCTTCAATATTGAAGTCGTAGTCGTGTCGTTCTTCCTCAATTCGGTGGAGGCCTTCCTCAAACTGGTTTTTGCGATGTGCAACAAAGCCGGAGTCTTCCGAGGCCCATGTTGGGTGGGAAGCCCACTCATCGTTCAGAACAGATCGGCAGAGCTCGTCACGCCCGCTGCACACTCGCTCGCGCTCACGCTTAGGAAGCAATCGATAACTTGGGCCAAGGCTACGGCAATTCGACAATGACACTCGGGAGTTGACTGTCTTGGGACGCGATTTCTGCTGCTCTTCGTCGTCACCCATGAACTTCTTGAACCAGGCGAACAGCTCTTGGTTGCCACCAATGAACGATTGTGCACGGTAGATCAAGAGCTGCTTGTCGATCAGATCCTGCGAATAGAGGTTGCAAAGCTTGAGAAATTCGTTCATCGTGTTCTTGTTGCCGATGAATTTCTTGACGCGATCGAAGAAGGCGAGCTCGTCTTGGCTAGGTGAAGTGGTCGTCGTCGGCGGCATTGGCTCCGGCAGCGCGGGCGTCAGAGTTGGCGAGACTGGAGGACCATCGGGGATGGCTTGCTTTGCAGCATGACCTGTCTTGGCTCGCTTTACACAGTCAGCATCTGAAGCATTGTCGATTTGATACTCATGCGCTCTTTTGCGAGATATGTTCGCTGTTGCGCGCAGAGCAGAATGTTGCGGGACTGAGAGAGAAGACGCAATGGTAACAGCACGCTCAGTTCTG
>TARA_R110002003_G_scaffold214_46_pt1 | contig 11840 bp, 14 predicted proteins | sample TARA_R110002003 | Tara Oceans TARA_R110002003 (sample SAMEA4396441) | marine metagenome | biome: Westerlies Biome; feature: [SRF] surface water layer (ENVO:00010504); material: water (ENVO:00002006), including particulate matter (ENVO:01000060) such as... | depth 5 m | reverse complement strand
GACGTACTGGTACTCAATGTGTAGCATGTCATGCAGACCAACTTTGAGTTCTGCATATGGTTAGTATAGGTTTGTGATGCCCGATGTCAATTCGACTCACTGCACGGATCGAGATACTTCTTCCGCCATGAAGTCAGTAGCGGCTGGAAGTGCTCGAGGAGGCCTATGTAGCGACCAGTCCGTAGCAAGCTTCGGGTTGTTGCTGCTGAGGGGTAGATAGTGTCCGAGACAGACCGGGCCAGTTTCGTGAGCTCCACCCAGGCGCTCATGAATGACTGCCACTGCTCGACAGCGCCAGTCGCTGAATCGACGGGAATCTTCTCCATTAGTGCATGGTTGAGACTTTGCGGAATCATCGATGTACATCCCAAGCGCCATGACAGCTGCTCTAAAAGGACATAGAGGAGCTTCCGGGCCCTGATCCTTCGTATTACCAGATACTCTGATGTGAACTTGGGATATGACACGAGATCTTTGTCAATACTGGCGTTATCCTCAAAGAGTCCAAGCTCTTGTGCCAGTGATAAAGCGCAACCCATTAACATCCATGACATACGATCTGAGCGCTTGGCGGGCTCAATGACATCTTCGAGCCATCGACTAGAAGTGGCATCTCCCTCTAAGAGCTTTGAGCCCTCTTCCGTCGTGTTGTTGGCACCAATCATAAGCTCGCAATCCCAGCCGTCAGCGGCGGTTGGGAAGTGGAGCGCACGAGGGTGCCATTCCGAAAGCAACAAAAGGGCTTCAATTGAGCCAATCGTGCGGCTTTGAGCTTTCGATGGTTTGACCTGTCCAAGCATAATCTTCATGATGAAGCGTTGGCATTGCTCCCACAAGCGATCATGGACAAAGTAACCTCTCGAGGCGCCTCCTACACCAGGAAGGATATTGTAGCGTGATGAAATCATAAGAATGGTTGTGCAGAGAAACGGGTCGAGTGCTATTAGTGAGTAGTGGTTCTCATGATGTGAGTAGAACTCCCCCAGGATCGGGGATAGTGGCGAGCAGTTCTTAAAGAACAGATCAACGTAGGTGACGGCCTCGTGAGCGGAGAACCAGCCCATCTGCACAAACCGACAAGCTGTCCATACCTTGAGTGTTTCCGGAGACGGCGTTGACATTTGCACCGGTTGCGCGCGGAAGGTGTGAAATGGTGATGACGGCACACCCTCATAGCCTGATGGTCCAGACCTCGGTGTCTCATACGCCTGCGAGCCAGTTTGCTCCGCGTTGTCAATAGCATCGCGATGGTGCGCAGCTTCGAAGAGCAAATTCAGCGCATCGCTGCCGCTGGAGACGACTGTTCTCATGACAGAATGGGCCAAGTCTGGCTGTGAAGTTGATATGCGGCGCAAATGGCCCGCTGGCGAGAAGGGCTCCGAGCGGTGGCTTCCATTGATGTGGGGACTCTGGGCGGGGGTCGCACCATGCGTCGATATAGACGATCTATTGAGTGGTGGTGGTTGCGCAATAGGGTTTGGATGTGACTGAGTAGCAGAGTGTTCCTCTTGCTCATCTCTTGCCTCTCCAGGCTTCCTTCTCTTGACCCACGACCGCTCGGATCGGAAGACGCATTCGCGCATCTCTCGCTTACATCTTTGGCACGGTGGTTTCAGCTCACCACCATCAGGCCCAGTCCCAAGAATGCACTTGGCTTTCCGCTGTCGGCAATTGATGCAAGCCTTGTATGCGCGCTTGAAGTCATCCGGATGGGTCCGCTTTTTGCTTGAACCATTGGTTCCATCTTGTGCAACATTCCCATCGTTAGTGTCCTCCATGGTGGTAGATGCGCACGAGGGTAGGGTGATGCGCGGATGGCGAAGGAAAGACAGTGTATATTTGTCGGGTAGCGGCGTGAATGACTGGAAGTTGAGGGTGGAAAAGACTGCTAGCCGAGGCTTGCCGCCAACAGCCGATGAACGGCTTGCCTTCGATTGGTTAAGCGCATTCGACCTGCAGAGCGTGTAATCCGATCATCATGTTGCTGATTTTGACCAAGATGAACTGTCAACAAGAGCACGAATAATAGCCAACACCAGGGCAGACATTGCAGAGGAGTACGGATTGCGCGCCATCACGATCCACGCTCAGTAAGGTCCGGTTACTGCGGGGCAAGTGCGGAACGGAACCGTCGGAAAGGCTCAACGATCCCAACCAACATCAGCAACCTCGTTGAGCATTCATCAGCGTACCTCGGCACCTACAGTATCTGCGGATAGACGTTCAACGACCATGTATGAAGCACGGCTCTCCTAAAAGCGCTGCCATGCAATAGCTTCAAGGAGTACCTAATAGACTTACTTGCCCCGTCTCATTGGATTGAGGATGCAGAAAGACAAGCCTTCACGAGGTATCCGTACGTTCGTCCTCGTATAGGACGTTCATGACATATTCGGTATTCCTGGACCAGTATGTGTCTATCCGAATCTCGCATCTCGCAGCGTGACATTCAACAATCCCTTCAAGACTCTCACGTGCGCGCCTTACGCCACATTCGCCTCCAGGATCGTCCTCGGGACCCACCCAATATCATCCTGAAACCCCGACCACCCCATGCGGGCCGCTGCACGTTTGACCCACTAACGCCCACCCTAGCATGCGGCTGATCACCAAGCGTCGAAACGCAACGCTGTTCTTACTCGCCTCAGCCAAGCATATACGAAGCATCCCCTCTAGCTCGCTTTGAGTGCCGACGCTTGTCCAAGGCTGTCGCATTCATGCAGTTGCGGCTTGGCCGGGCCAAGACGTGTGGAGTCATCCGGCGACGATGCATTCCGATGGTGATTTGAGTTGGGAAAGTGAGCGTTCCGGTTGTGGATGGTCAAGATGGTGACGGTTGACAAGTATATAAAGAGGTTGAGAATGTTCGGTTTGGAGTATAACAAGAATAGCGCCGATCCATGTGCTTGTCACACCGCGGCGAAGCTCTGGTGAATTTTCGACGAACTAAATGGAACACTGAGCCTTTGCCTCACTCGCACCGAACCTCTGCTTCGACACTTTCTCTCGCTTCCAAGCGATCCTCTGCCTAAGGAGCGGCTCTCTGCTGCGATTCCTACATCTTTGGCACCTGGCGATGACAAGACCCGTATTATTACCCGTTGCATTTCCTGCTCTAGGGCATGCATATAGAGATGCCAACCGTATGGACCAAATTGCACTCTCTTCGAGTGGAGAATGATTCGCTCCCGGACATAGGAGTCTGCAAAGACATGGACAGAGGCGACATAGGAGAATTGACAGGAAAAGTGTGTTTGAAATCTAACATAGTAACATGACTCGAAGCGAACAAGTCTGCTTCAATCAGGGCGCATTAGCTAGCCTTCAGCCCTACCCAGCATGACGATGGTGTTGATAGGCAACGGAATACATGTGATTAACCACTGATAATAAAACCACTTTAAAAGAAAGACTGGTTGCCCCGCTTTGTATAATGTGTGATGTATTCATGTGCAACGCCAGGAAAAAAAATGACCATGTCCCATACTCATACAGTGATCATGAGGTAATGGCATCCTTGACCAACGAACATAAGAAATAAGAATCACCTGAATCTCTTGGGATAAGTCTCGACTCCTGAAGTCGAGTGCCATCCAATATGCGAGAATCTGGCGGGCAAGTGTACCGCTACGAGAAGGAGCGCATGAGTGCGCATTGACATGGGGATAATCGCAGCTGCAGGATGGCATAGTATGAAGCAAGCTCTCTAGGCGAAGGCACCAACAATGGCCATACCAGCTGCACCCATGAGAACGTACATAAATGCCATGGTCTTGTCCTTGCCCCTTAAAGTGTGCTGAGCCTCCTCGGAAAGGAAATCCTCGGCAAGAAGGTCGACCAGTGCAGCGTAGATGAGCAGACCAGACGAGATGGCATTGAAAACACCGACAATGATCAGACCAAAAGCCGAATTAGGATCGTAGGACCCGCGCGTGACAAGTCCAATTGCCTGACCGATAGGAGCGGTTGTGCCGAAAGCAACGACAAGGACCCAAGGCTTCCAGCTGTTGGATGGGTAAGGAACTGCAGCAATACGAGATCCAAGACCAAGGCCTTCGAACATCTGATGAAATACGATGGCAATCAGAAGAATGATGAAGCCTTCCGCAGTGATCGAGATGGTCATTCCGACAAAAACAGAGTGGAAGAGAATACCGCCCTCGATGAGCGTGATCTGCATAGACTGCTTCTTCAAGACCATAGGATCGACCGCTTTCTCCACATCGTCATCAAAGTACGAAACAGCTGGCTCCTGGGGTTGTTGTTGCTGGTAGTTTGGAAGAGCGGGCATGGCGCGGTTAAGCATGCTCAGCATCTCATCACGCTGGCGAACATACTGCTCGTAGAAGACGATGAACCACGGTGGCATTTCGGACTTCGGCTCCAATTCGTTCTGGGTCATAGGGAATGGGAAATTGTCGACGGGATAGGTGTGCTCCTGCCAGCCCCGCTTTTCGTCGCGCTGTGCCAACATTGTCTTCTGCGAATCGTAGCTTTCGACACGTCGAATGGGGTTGTTGAAAGCAGCTTGGATGCCCGGGGGTGCCGGTCCACCGGCAAATTCTTCGCCAGTTGCACTGCCATGGCTATGGCCTCCAGTCTTAGAGTTGAGCCACATTTCGACAACGAAGAGGATGAACAAAGAACCCATCATAATCACACCAGGCATGGCAGGGTACTTGTCGGTGAAGAGCTCCGGTAGGCATGGGTCGTTAAGCGAAGCGAAGGCGGTGGGCAGAAGCTGTTCGAATTAGAGTTATACTCCTTTCAACAAGGAGGGTTGGTCAAGGTCGGAGGTCTCGTGTAGTGATGTAGGAAACAGAGAGTGTACTGACATGAACAAAAGCTGTTGCGATGAGGACACCAGTACCGAAATGCTTGCAGAAGAAGAAGATCTTGGGAGGAATCTTCATCCACTTGACTTTTTTGGCAACAACTGGAAAGCCACATCCACCAATCGAGGCGAAGAAGACGATGACTGTGGTCGCATTAGTCACGTCATGGTCCCATGGGCTGGTCATGAAGGTCACTTACAGACGGCACCAACATGTAGAGGAAAGTCGTACACGGCCCCATCCGCCTCACTACCGCACACGGGCTTTTCCATTTCGAAGACGGCAAAAATATAATCTAGGACGAAAAGTGTCCAGGGGAGAGATGTTGACCCTGCCCAAACTTGCCAGAAGCTTCGTCGCCGGCGACGATGGACGAACGAAGAGAAGAGAAGTAAGGAAACACACAACAAGACCTCTCCCAGAGAGCAGTGGATGTCGAAGAACTCAAAGATGGAAGTTAGTGAGCACCAGGCTCGGCACGGATGGGTTAAGTATTGTGGTCAAGGTAGTGGTAGCATGAGAGACACTAACCGCATCATGATGATCGCCCTACCCCAGAACATATAGTTGGAGGCAACGGCCAGTGGAGCGTCGATACAGTGGTCCATGCCACAGAGTCCAGTCTTAGGATAGGTGCGTCACGGATCAGAACGCGGAGCTCCAGACGATGCCAGGAGCTGCCACCAGAGCTTATTCCCAGAAGTCGTTGGCCACAGAAGAGGCACTGCAACGAGGCCTCAAGGCTGCGAGTGGCATGCTTGCCTGCCTAGCACTCCAAGCCCATTGGCAGACAGCTGTCACGGGACGTGTGCTTGGCGTTGTCGGAAGGGGTGGATTGTGATGCGGCTCAAGTGTCGTTTCTCCGGGTTGGGACTGCGGAGGAGGCCTGGAGGCACGAAGCATTGGGGTGACGCGACGAAGGAAACTTCTGCTGCAGTCCCGGTTCGAGCGCCTCGGGTACACAAATTTGGCGGTCCAATGAGAGGTTCCGCAATTGAGGCATCACAAGTGCCAAGTACGGTTGGTCTGAAGCCGACGACGCGCCGCTTGGCGGTGTCCCAGAAGGTGAGTTTTGAAACCTGGACGGCTTGATTGGGCAGGACCTGCGCCTCCCGCTTGTGGCACGAGTTGACACGGACATCCTCCGCGACTTCGCTAGATGGCTAGCAGGAAACCGGGCGTTCCTCCACCGTCGTTGTGATGGATTCGGAGAAAGAGTAGTGCTAGGCATGAGAAATACTGGTAGCCACGAGCGGGGCGACCTTGGGACCGAGAACCGCCATTTTACCGAGACGCTGCGACATGCGACAGCTCTCGATCCGGGCCTGAAGGCATATGCCTGCATCCGAATAAGCCTTTTCACGCTTTCTCAAATTGAAGAACGAATGTGGGCAGACTTTCGTGGGGGATCCATAATGGGATGTCTGCGCATGCGAGGGCCCACAATCTGCGTTTTGCTCCGCTCCTGCAGGCCGCCAAGGTGGTTAAAAGCACAAGAAAAGGCTAAGCATACCAACCTCTTCCATTTACAGCAACATCGCTAGCTGGAGGACCAGTAGCGAGCCTCGTGAAAGCTTAGAGGTTTCATGCTCCGCTTCATCCCTTCTCCTTCACACCGACTCGTGCAGATTCACACCAAAACACTGTTCGCGAGAACTCCAGCCATTCATCATGACTTCAAGGTTCGAGAAGCAGCTCCCCCAGGGTGGAGTAGTGCCGGGTGTCGGGTGGCGTTATGGCTTGTTGTTTATTACATTGCGCTCCCAGTGCTCAGGCAGATATCCATCTTCGTAATCCTCACACAGCATCCTAGAGATCTACACTTCTCCCGCTAGGCTTCTCAAACGACACCCGGCCAGCATGTCTTCCGATCCTCAAAGTGAGTATCAAATGGTTCAGTAGACGGTACTTCCCTCTGAGACCACCCATAGCTTCAACTCAGGCACAGCATCAAAGCCAAGATGCCGACCAAACATCTGTTCCAGTGGCCGCCAATCCCTCGTCTCCCAAGACCTTGTCCCACCAACCCACTGTCGCCGCCGAGCAGCGGAAAGATGCTATTGAACGACTGTCATCTGTCACAGATGCCTCTCGGGTTGCCAAGGACGATGCGACCATCACTGTGAACAGCGTGGGCCCAGATCCCCTTAATCTAAAGCGTCATCTGCGAGAGAACATCTCACAGAAGCAGATGAAGGCTGACTTTCCGCTGGCCAAACCTAAGCATATGAAGAAGTTCTACACAAGGCAAAATGCCCTCATTGATCAGTTTCTGCAGAGCGGCGACGAAGAACGACTCGCCGCCCTTGACCAGGTCGAGAATGGACCCAAAGTGAGGTTTGCTGTCAACGCATCCTTCGTCGTAAACTTCTGTCTGTTCATCATTCAGATGTATGCAGCCGTCTCCACAGGTTCGCTGTCACTCTTCGCGACAGCTGCGGACGCTTTCATGGATCTAGTCTCTTCGTGCGTGATGCTCATCACATCAAGGATGGCTTCAAGGCCGTCTGTGTATAAATATCCGGTGGGGCGAACGCGTATTGAAACAATCGGTATCATCATGTTCTGCTGCTTGATGACTACGGTTGCTATACAGCTCATTGTAAGCTCTTTCTGGTCAGCCACGCGTCCCTGTACTAACATGCTTACAGATTGAGTCTGGTCGAGCGCTTGGGGCTGGTGCCAAGGAATCGGAGGAGCTGCACCTGATACCAATCATCTTTGTGAGCGTGGCCAGTAAGTCTAGGGTGCCACAATCTTCTTGGTCTACTCCACTGACTGTCCTAGTATTCTCAAAGGGCTCACTATGCATCTACTGCTTCATATTCCGCCGATACCCAGCTGTGCATGTCTTCTTCATCGACCACCGAAACGACATCGTTGTCAATGCCTTTGGCTTGGCCATGTCCATCGTTGGTAGCCGCGTTGCTTGGTACGCGGACCCTATTGGAGCCATCCTTATCGGTCTCTTGATCTTGGTTTCATGGGCTGCGAACGCATTCGACCATGTATGGCTTCTCGTTGGCAAGTCGGCGCCGCAGGAGTTCATCTCGAAGTTGATCTATCTCGTCGTGACGCACGATACGCGCATCACAAAGGTCGATACGGTAAGTGTTTGAGCCAACTATGGCAGTTCTGGGCAAGCGCTAAGTTGATGCAGTGCCGAGCATACCATGCTGGGCAGAATTATTATGTTGAAGTCGACATTGTCATGGACGAGGATCTGCCCTTAAAGGTCACCCATGACGTTAGTCAGACGCTCCAACGGAAGCTCGAAGGTCAGTTTCCTGTCAGACTCAACCACGCAGAACTTAACTCGTCTAGGTCTCGCTGATGTTGAGCGTGCATATGTGCACGTTGACTATGAAGATGAGCACGACATCAAGGAAGAGCACAAACCTCTTTACGAGCTCACTCAAAACCGATCGATCAAAGAGCGCGTCCAGGGTATGAAGTTTCTATTCAAGAAACAGGAGCAGGCGACATGAGATGACTCACGGACGATATATACTCGCCTTGAAAACGTAGAATCACACAAACGCCTAGAAACAGAAGGAAAGAAGGACATGTTACAACAGCCGCCTGTCTATCAAGCGGGGACGGTACACGCGCATGATCACGAAAATCTCGACTCGGACATGTCGTCGTAGGTCGATACCACACTGCACCAGCTCTTACTTTTCTTTTTGAATGCATAGACTATACAGCGTGTCGCTGCGAAATGGTAACAGAGATATCACAATACAAAGATGTTCTTCACATGACCGGCTCGTTAAACTTTCCATCGACGGTGTTTATTATGCTTCCTTGCCCTCTTTGCCGGTAACATCTGAGCCTACGGACCCACTCTGTTGACCAACCATCGCAGACAGCTCTCGTATATCATCCCATTGCGGACAATGTGAGACCATGGTCCATCTCCTAGTACAGCGCGGAAGCCTTTCACGCCGCGACGATGAGGTGAAGGCGCGGTCAGTCGCGTGTTGTGACAAACGCAGCCAACTCAGATCCGAGGCAACAAGACCAGAAATTTTGCAAGCCTTCATGTCCGAGCATCAGCGACTCGTGACTTCAACTTCGATCCCAACCGCCCTGATCCATCGTTGCATCCCCAGCATCGCCCTGCACTGCACATACAAAATGGCCTACCTCCTCGACTTCCCACCTAGCGCCCTTTCCAGACGACATCCGCAAACCACCTTTCGTTATGTTTGCCATAAATGGCACCTCCATCCGCGCTCTACTCCCTCGATTCATTCCACTCGCCGCAGTCTTGCACTTCGCCCCAACATTGCGCGACTTCGTGCTACCCACGCCAACCAACCTCCCTCCAACAGTAGCCCAAGGCGTCCTCGCCACACCCTTCATAGGCCTCGATATCGGCCTGGACGTTGGCGCCGCCAGTATTCAACGCATCGTGCTCAAGATAATGCAATCCGCCGGCTTCACCGTCCCGCAACACATATACCAACACCCACCTTCGCTCACAACATCGATTTCCATCCTGCACACATGGAACCTGCTTGAGCTCCCGCCATCCGGCCTCGACAACCTCGTCATCCACATGCACACCCTCCTCATGCACGGTCCACCCGTCACCCTTCCCTTGCTCCAACACCTCTTCACTCTGTTCCCGTCCACACATGCCATCCTGCATCTCGCCGCTACAAACTTTGTCGCAGCGCACTGCACTCTGTTCTACAGCTGCGACGAGTTCACGGAGATACGGCGCTGGTATCGACAGAGTGTGGATCGTCGTGCCGTGTTTGCAAAGGCAGAGGCGATAAATCCCGAGTTTGGTAAGATGCCGCAGACTGATATTGAGGTGTGGCGCATTGACAGCTTTGCGGCAGAGAGGGCAAGGAAGGCGAAGGAAGTGGCGGCGATGATGGAGAAGGAGAACAAGGAGAGCAGGGAGGTTGTGAGGCGGAGGAGTGGAAGTGGGGATGAATTGAGGACAGTGAGGAGGGGAGGGAAGAGAATGCTGAGGGAGGGGAAGCAGGGCGAGGGTATGAGTGCTAAGTTGACGGAAGCGCTGAAGAAGGTGCAGGCGGAGCGGGAGGCGGAGGAGGCGGAAGAAGAGATGATCGAGGAGGCGGAAGAGATGGGGTACTTGCAGCCCGAGTCGTACAAGGCTATTGGTGAGGATGAGTAGGACCTGGTCAAACGGCATGGTTGTCTTGGGGATTCATAACTTGTATCTCAAATCAGTGCCGGACATAGTTGGAGCAGTAATTCTCGACGGGCAACTTGAAGACTGAAGATGTACACATGTGCTTGCAACAATCTTTAAGTCGGTGAAGAGCTGGAACCCATCTAGATCCTAACATTGTATCCTACTTAGATACCCGAGGGCCATGACGACACATCTACGCTTCTACAGGAACAGCAAAGACTTCAGTAGGAATGATGTCAAAGTCCGCAGGAGCACCACCATGTGCAATCGAGTTGTTGCCAGTGTATGTGTATTTGATGCCATTTCTGTCAGCCAGTCAGCTGGCGCTCGAAACACAACAAGATCCAAGTTGGCTACTTACTGCTCAAAAGTGTATCGCACACTAAGACTGGCACCAATGTCGATCCCAGCATTGAATTCCTGCGACAGTACATCCCCAGGAACATCAAGCCCCACGACAGAGCAGGCTTTGTATTCACCCTGCACACTCGTTCCGATGCATCCTGTTGCATCAAAGCCTGGCTCGCCAGCTGGACCTGCAGGTGCAGAAACGTTGAAGCCGTATCGACAAGTTGCCGCTGTACAGGTGCTGGTAGCGCCTGTCAGATGCCAGAGCCATGAAGCAGCATTGGCTGGTATGGCCGCTGCGGATGCGCTGGCGGTGAGGAGAGCGATTGCGGAGGTTTTTGTGAACATGATGGTGATAAGCAGGCCGGCTTAATGTCTGGTAGAATAGGCGACTTGTGAGGTATCGTAGGAGGGTCGAGTTGTAAGCTTGCGATGCCTTCTTCGTCTACGACCTCAGAGCTTTATATGGCTGCTAAGTCTCGTGTTGATAGATCGACATTGTCAAGTCACGAGGCAACTGATGCCAAAGCGTCGTACCAATATGGAACATGAAGTTTCAAGGCCATGCTTAGCCTCTGAATACGTCGAAAACATCAGCAGTGCCGCTCTTTGTGTCCACTTGAACGGCACTGATGGCATCCCACGATCCTATGATGCAAGAGAACGTAGATCGTTGCTACAGCACGGCTATGACGGCGCCACAACCGCCGGTGTTAACAGTTACCGCTTGTGGTGGGTTTGCGTGGCGATGATCGTATCTGCCTGGCAGTGAGTGGACGAGCGTCAGCACCAATGTCCACGAATAGCACCGCAGCCATGCTATGTGACTTTTCGTACACATCATTGCCACAACAGCAGCCTTGTTAAACTGGCGGCGATGCTCAACTTGATGGTTGACGCAAAGACCATCTGAGGCAATTAGGCCGGGTGGAACAACGAGCCCCGAGTGGTCACCCCAGTGCCGCCGCTACCTCATTATCCTTGTTCTTGCTCACTGGTGAGCCGGTATAGACATGACTGTCGGTCTTGGACCTCATTATCCCCGGTCGAGCTACGCTTGGTAGGTCGAAAGGACTGGTGTGACTGTGGGTTGAGCCCGGAACCCCGAGACGGGACTTGCTTCCTGGCGTGGCTACTACATTGTTTGCCTCATTACTGGGCAATGGCGCAAGCGGATCGCTCAAAAATATGGCAAGGATCTTCTCAGCCACGTCACGCAGTCGGTCCGGCTGAGCGTGAAGTGGTTTCTCCGCGATGTGTTTTCGCTGCGCCTTCATTAGCTATTGCGTATTCAGAGGATACGGGTTGCCTCACCAACGCGAAAGCCGCGCCCTTGTATGTTTGATGGTACAACATTTTGTACTCGTCATCTTTGGCAGCCTCCTCTGATGTGATCAAATCGCTCACTTCTTGACTGTTATCAGCCCTAGGTGCGACAGATGCCCTCCGCGATCGAGTCTTCTTCCGTTGCTGCCAACCAT
>TARA_R110002003_G_scaffold118_4_pt1 | contig 11845 bp, 9 predicted proteins | sample TARA_R110002003 | Tara Oceans TARA_R110002003 (sample SAMEA4396441) | marine metagenome | biome: Westerlies Biome; feature: [SRF] surface water layer (ENVO:00010504); material: water (ENVO:00002006), including particulate matter (ENVO:01000060) such as... | depth 5 m | reverse complement strand
CTGCAATGAACTGCAGCTTGCACCGGCTGCGATTGTACGATTTGTGTACATTTTTAAATCCTGAAAGATAATCTAGAGGCTTGACATGTATTACACATTGTATGTTGGGTATCATATGCGCTCGCAGATGCCGACGCAGCCATACTAAACATCTCCTACAAAACCAAGTCCCATCACGCATCCCTCCTCACCCCGAGGAAATAATTCCCCCACTGCTCCCCACCTCTAACTTCCTTCCACCCCAATCCCGGCACATAAACCACTCCTAAACTCTTCACACTCCCCCAACCAGGCTGTTTGGCAAACCACCCCCTCAACTCCTCCTCGTTAACATACTTCCCCCAGTCATGAGTCCCCTTGGGCACGATCCCCAACACATCCTCTGCCATCACATTCGTCACCACCCAACTCGTCCACGTGCGCGCGATCGTGCTGAGGATGAGCCAGCCTCCGGGCTTCACGTGCGGGAGGAGGTGTTCGAGGAACGGGCCGGGCGCATTAACGTGTTCGAGGACTTCGAAAAGCGTGACAATGTCGTATGCTTCCGTCGGGGTCGCAGGACGAGGAAGATCTTCGATAGAGGTGTTGAGGTATGTCAATTTTCCCGGCCCCATGAGTGTTGGGTCGCGTCTCTTGTGGCCCTCTGCGATCTTGAGGACTTCGGGTGTTGGGTCGATTGCAGTCACGGAGAGCGTGGTGGGTAGACGTGCGGCTGATTCGGCGAAGATGCCGCCGCCACAGCCGACATCTAGATATCGTAGCTTCTGTGGGGCAGATGTGGTGGCAGGGTCGGACGAGCGACATTGTGTGATGAACGAGTGGCGCAATGGGTTCATGAGGTGGAGGAGCCGTGACGGGCCGTGCGGATCCCACCACGATGATGCGAGCGCGTTGAAGTGCGATACTTCTGTAGGATCGACGGTGCCGGTGTGGGTGGAGGGGTTATGGCTGGTGACTGGTGTGGAGGAGAAGCATCGTGAAGCTGTGGGTACAATGCGATGTGCTAGGTGTCTTCGTGTTGTTGAACGTCTCGGAGTCTGTGAGATGCATTGGCGTATTGAGCGCGCCGCGATGGCGGGATTGTAGGGCTTCATTGTGCGGTTGAGCGATGCAATGTCAATAAGTCGCGTTGTTGAAGTTCGTCGGCATTGATGTCACCACAAACTTTGACGCAGAACGCACAGGCCAAAGATTTCGCATGACTCGCGCAGCATACACGTCTTCCACTGATCCCTCCTTCGTTATTGTGCATGAACATGCCACAATCGCAAGCGAAACTCGCATTCGATCTTCAACTGGCCATTTATCCTGAACTGCACCATTGGCGGACCAATCCTAAGTTCCTAGGCGCCTTCGATATCAATTCACTGTCACAGGTTGGTCTTTAAGTAATAGGGCTAGGTCAACCCATTTCTTTTATCTAATCTAAGTTGTTGTAAGTCTTGATAGATATGTGCCCCTGTATGAGTGTGCTAGGGACATGAAGAGCGACGATCGGAATATATATGGACATTGCTTGTGTCAGGGCAGAAGTCATGTTCAGGGGTCTCTCCAGCTTGTATCATCCCCCAAACTCTACCCAGCTCTACTTTATCCTTGTCACAGTCTTTCTGAGCCCGTCATATTCGAATTCCAGTCATGCGGCAAAATTTAAGAATACCCTGTCTACACGTCGCGCGGACGAGCACGCCAGGTATCCGCCGGAGGCAGAGGAAGCACAGTCCAGTCGCAGCAGCAGCCCTGGAAGACGCACTGGCAGTTGCCTTCGAAGCCCTATTCAGACGTTAGTTCCAAGCTATGACATGGTGGTCGGGAGAGACTTACATCGCAAGGACACTCGACGCACGCAATCTGGACAGTGCGAGAGGGATCGTTCTCGACGGGAGTCGGGACGTCCTTGAAGGAGCGCTTGAGCGAGACCTTGACGGCTGTTAGCGGATTGCGGCTGGGTGACTTAGGTACGAGAACTTACAGCGCCAGGTGAGGCCATAGTGACCGCGACGAAGAGGGTGACGATGAGCATGGAGAGTTGCATGTTGATTCGATGGATGTTGTAGACTTTGTTGAATAGGTGGTTGATTCGGTTGTTGATTTGAGATAGGGTGTGGCACTTGGTTAGAGAATTTCTAGCCTTGGATCAAGAAAAAAGCGCGGGGAGCTGATTTATAAGGGCAGAGGCGTCGGTGATTGCTGGTTATAGAAGCATTTCACTGCCGCGCAGTTGCTCTCCGCTTCTCCCCAACGGGCAAACGCGTTTATGGTCCGTGTGCGATGAATCTTGCACATGTACGAGGCGATAGCGCAGTGCATGCAATCGCCGAACTAACTGTTCACTGTGTCGAGAGATTTCAGCCAGGCAGCCGGCGGTGATGGGGAAAATCAACGACAAAGTTGACTTATACGAGCATTTCAGGATCGACTTGTTCCCTAGGAAACAGGTTTGCTAGTTGACCCGGCCTGCGTCGAGCATGCCGTCACTACGCCATGTAACTTGTCATGTGCGATCTCGGTCGATTCCACCATTCCGTTCATCCAAGGTTGTTCAATTGTTTCAGTCACTTCCATTTCTAGCAATTGGAGGAATCTCAGTACTTTGGAGATTGTCAAGCTTTCATGACAGAGTCCACTCGTGCTCCATAAAGTTCTGTGGCCTGAGCACAAATGAGGGGTCGTTGCTTTTGCACTAGCGTTATGTGCTTTTCCTTTTGAACGAGAGCATATGTGCTCCGAACACAGCGCTCGACGGAGGTGTGGGGACATACACCCGGTCCGCTTCACACCAGAGTGATCATTTCTTCTTTATACGCTCCTCTTCTCAGGCCCTCGAGGGCTTCACCGTGTGTCAATCCATCAATGTAAGATTCGCCAACGTACTTGAACCCATCTCCGGAAGGCCGTAGGATAACGGGGTAGTTACAGCCGTACAGTATGGCTACAGTGTCACCAGGTCTACTTTCCGCTGGAGCGAGACCGAGATAGCCTGTCTTAGTCGTAATAAGTCGTCGCCCAGCCAAACCCACGGTGGCAAGGCGAATATTTTTCCATTGCGCATTTGTTATCTGATAGGCATGCTGCCGGGTGATCTTCCTCTCAGAAGAACCCCAACCGCGGCCAGCTGAAAGCCCTTGTGGTCCACATTGCTCCGCGTTTTGGAAGAAATCCTTGAACTTGTAGCCGAGAACGGAGAAGTTGGCATTAGTTTGTCGAAAGGTGTCGAAAAGCTTCCATGGAGTTGCTTCGTCCTCGTGTCTACCCACATCTTTCTCTCGGGTGCCAAAGCTCCAGAAGTTCTGGATGGCGGGATCGCAATCGTCTTTATACTCGAGCCGGTCCCACTCGATCCAGTCTACTAGTGTGAGGTCACCGTTTATCTCGGTCATTTCGTGTGCGTGCACCAGGGTTCGAAACATAGCCTTCATCAGATGGGCTTCACTGCTGTAATTTCCGAACCCAATAGGTCGAGCCAACGTAGTGGCGTTGTGTTGAGGCCTACTTCGCAGAGTAGGTGGTTTACGTTGGGGAGTAGTTTTCGGAACAGGTTTCTGCATTGATTCTCGTCGCCGCCTTAGATTTTCTTGGATTCGCTTCCACAACGTATCGCTCCTCGCACCTACTTCTGTATTGTGGTTGGGCATGGCGGGCGGGTGGGCGTGCATCTCGGTCAGTGTAGGTGATTTGATGACTTCGCGATAAGGCAGGCTCTCTGAGAGAGACGAGCTGGTTGCTTCAACGATGTCGACTATTATCCCCTCGCAGCGAAGCTGCTGTGACCCTTCAACGAACGACCAAGTGGGCGGAGTATGTCCCGCGGCGAAATATCGTCGAAACCATCGAATGTGATAGCGCCCGAAAGGACTATTCCAGTCTGGAACCCATGAAGGCAGCGTGCCATCTTCTACAAACGCGCACCAGGCTAGCACCTCATCTAGACGACTGCATCTCTCGAGAAGTGCCAGAGCATACTGGACATATACTTCTTGGACCGTCTTGGAGTAGTCGGGCACGATTGCTTGTGCAAGGGAAGGCGAAACCATTCCAAGCAGACCATACACCTTGTCTCTTGGATCCTTGACACTTGACTTGCGCGCCAAGTCGAGGATGGTATCGAGATGTGTTGATTCACTGCGTAGTTCGACGAGGTTGTTGATGTTGTATGCCCGCTCCCAAACGTCGTTCCGAGTGATATGTAACGGGTATACCGTATCCTGACGAGGGCGGGATAAGATCTGAGCTAGATTTCCGGCATAATCCATGCAGAAATCACTTGCTGATTGGATAACCTCCCTGGGAACCTTCTTCTGACCACACATGAACAATGACATCCGGGAGTTCAAGGCAAGTTCCTGAATAATCCACATTCTGCCGAAGTACTTTCGAGACCAAAGGTCAATCACGGGTGTCCATAGCGCTGGCGTTTGGTAGTCCTGATTAAGCCAATCTACCACATGCTGCTTGTCCAAGTGTCCATGACGTTCTTCGGTCTGAATATCAGACAGCTGCAAAAGGAAGTCTAATGCCATGTCGCTTCCCCGATCATCAGGACCGAGCCATACAATGACAGCGACCGCCCTTTCATATATCTGTTTCATCAACCGCACCTGATGGTTCTTTTCAAGCAATTGATCCTGATTAATGCAAAGGCCGTCGACCCAGAAGCCCATACCGGAACGGGCTTCCGGAAGATATCGCAGATGCTGTAGGAGCGCCTCAAGATTGGTTGGGATTGCGATCTTGATGCCATCGACTACTACCTCTTGGTCACGAACGTCCGATTCCCAACAGTACGAGATTGCCTCGAAGTCGCCCCAAGAGAATCGCGGCGGAATGGTAACTGTATCGTCTGGCATTCTCAGAGGAGGGTCTTTTAGCATCTGAGCCCTCCGCACAAGTAATGGCTCGGGAAGGTTGGGAAGCCCGGTCACTTCAACCCCCATTGTTCGCGCAATGCCTGTCGAGCTGAATTTATAGAAGTAGTTTGACTGCAGTTGATCCCTCCAGCCGTATATGCTGGACCTCATGATTTCAGGTTTGAGTCTGCGCTCTAGCCCGGGTTCTGGCGAATGGTCGGTCTGCATCCACCATGTGGCAGCTTGCGCGTCTCCTACCGATTTGATGATCTCCTCCGACCGGAAGGCGTTGTATTCCGCACGAAAGTCATCGAGCGAGACATTTTCCAAGGTACAATGGACAAGGCTTGAAGCTCCTGGGTCAGGTGGTTCACAGAAGCGTAGAATCCTTATTTCATTCCTGGTGTGGTCTAGGTCTGCGTAAGGGTAGGTTGCCATTGTAATTTCGAAATCAGATGTTGCAGAAAGGCACGCTGCGATTAAAGGATATGATGCACCACCAGAGAAGTGTAAGCTACATGGACATCCATGTGCATGTTAGTGACTCGAGCACGACTGATGCTGTTAGCAAGATCGGTGCTGAAAGCATACTCAGAACCAAAAAGTTATCATGAGAGGGTCGCGTCAACTCGCGAAGACAGACGACTGGTGATGTTGGGGAAGGAAGGAGGCGAAGCCACGACACCACGTGGTTCCTCGGGATCGGCGCTAAGGACGGAGGTCCGCGAAGCGAAGGCAGGGACAAGGGGCAGCTCTTAGGGCGCCCCGCAACCCCTTCTCAAGGTTGCTCAGGGCTAGCTGATGCCGCGGCATCCACAGGTAACAGCGCCTTGCCCACGGCGCGGCTACCAAATCACTCGTTCCGCCGCGTGTGCTGTATTATCATATCTCACTAGATTCATCGCGAAATTATACAATCCTTATGAAGGTTCAATAGCGATCATTCGCGTGTTACGACAGCTCTTTGTACGAGTGCAGGCGCATCATGGCGAGGACTGCGAGTGCATCGTTGGGCGGCGTGTCGATGAAGCATCTGTCACTAGCCACGGTAGGCAGATATGCGATGAAGTGAAAAGCATGCTAACTTGATCGTAGCTTACATTCCAGAACTCGGCGCTCATATTGGTATGACACTACAGCCGCTCCATTCTCCCAGCTGCCTGCTCAGCACACGTCCCTCCGAGATCCTACACGCGCGACATGAGTCTGATTGCGGACTGTGGGATATGCATGGGGCACTGGTCGTAACAGCGGAGACTGACGGGTTCAGATAATGCACTATTCTCGAGTAATGCCATTAGTAGATGGCCAACGTTATCATACCAGCACCAGCGTTTTCTTGAACGAGGTCTTTAAGCTGGGAATCAGCTTGACTATGGTAGGCCCCTCACGTCCCAACATCATACCTGGACTGACGCTGCTCAAAGGCCTTGTACGAGATGTCGCAAACTTTGCCCTCGAATACCACGCTCGCTACACTCTTCTCTACCCTTGCGTCTGCTATCATCAGCAACGAGAGCTGGAAGCTCGGCATACCCGCTATCCTATACACTATACAGAACACTCTGCAATATGTTGCCGTCAGCAACTTGGATGCGGCGACCTTCCAAGTCACATATCAGCTGAAGATCCTCACAACAGCCATTTTCAGTGTCTTGATGCTGGGCCGGTCACTGTCTGCGCGCAAATGGCTATCTCTCCTATTCTTAATCGTTGGCGTCTCGATCATACAAGTTCCTCAGCATTCACCGACACCGGTAACACCCGACTCGAAAGTGTGGCCCCGCACTTTTGAAGAACTACGCAAGCTTGGCAGTATCGCTGCACACAAACTCGTACGGTCCGCTTCCTACGAGGGCATCGAAGCGGATACCACTCCAAAACCCTCCCACATGAACAGTCGCGTTGGACTTCTTGCCGTCATTGTTGCATGTGCACTCTCAGGCCTTGCCGGCGTCACCTTCGAGAAGATCTTGAAAGACTCAAGCACTGCAAAAAACACGACATTGTGGGTTCGCAACTGCCAGCTTTCATTCTGGTCGCTCTTTCCGTCGCTTTTTCTTGGGGTATTCTGGAACGAAGGTCAGGCAATCGCCAAGACGGGCTTCTTTGCTGGATACAACTGGGTCGTGTGGTTGGCAATCCTATTCCAGGCTGCAGGAGGCGTGATTGTCGCACTAGTCATCAACTACGCTGACAACATCGCGAAGAACTTTGCGACGAGTGTAAGCATTGTCTTGAGTTGTGTTGCAAGCGCGTACTTCTTCGACTTCAAGGTTACACCATCAGTAAGTGCACCGTCTTCAATGATGCTTGCTCGAGTCGGCGCTCACTCGCCAAAGTTTTTCATCGGTACATGTGTTGTGCTGTTTGCCACATATCTATACACGAAGCCCGATCGGGTCGCAGCGCAGTCGCCAATGCAGTTGGCAAGCCTCGAAAAAACTGTTAGCTCACCTGCATTACCCTACAGAGATACGTCGAACGGATCTTTTGGCCCACTGCCTGGGACACCGACGGTAGATCGAGGGTTCCAATCGAAGCGAGATGCTTGACGTGAGTAGCATGCGATATGCCTCTGCCTTACGATGATACCCATCGTAAGGTCACAATTGGGTATTCCAAACAGCAACCACCGTATACCAAGAAATATATACAATTCTGAATGACTCTCAAATTTCGTGGCGGCTCCAGGTCATGCAAAGGCGCCTGATGGTGAGATTCTAATCATGTGTTTGGACGCGACTTCTCCTTTCGTCTGAACATCGCTCACCTCAAAATCCACTTTGCCACAACTACATTCACCACCTCGTACACTCTCTTTCTCTTCATATACCAGACGTGACGCCTCTTCAGCTTTGTACAGCCCGCATAGCCACCATGGACGACGAAGCATACTACCGCTTTGGTGACCGCGATCGAGGCGGCCCGTCGCAGTTTCCAATCCTACAGCCGCAATTCAGACAGCCCGCCAGACCAGTGCCAACACGAGACCGATACCGAGCCCCACAGTACCAGGAAGCCACGTACGACGAAGTCGAAGACGATGGTCCATATGGGCGCGACGATGGCATGCAATTTGACTCATTCGGTATGTGCTGGTAGTCACTTTCTCCGACCTCGTCTAATATTTGTAGATGATAGGGTGTTACAGCAACCTTACCCAGATCGCCAACGTCAAGCCGAACATGGCAGAGCACGTCTGTCGCTTGCGCCAGGCCCGTCCCAGTTCTTCAGCAATGCTGCACCGTCGGCCCCACACGCTACCCGACCGCATGAGCTGAGTGTGTATGATGACACAGGTGAGTGAGTAATTTATTCGGCAGGCACGACGCTGATGGAACGGCTAGCGCAACATCGAGAACACCTACAATCTACTGTCCGCAATCAATTGGGTAAGCTCAGGTGTGATTCCCTTTTGTTTTGGTCTGACAAGTCACAGGTCGCTTCGCATACAAGGCCGATCAAGCGCAAGAGTCCAGCTCGGATGTGCACCTTGGACCCTCCTCTTCGCCTGCTCTCAAGGCTGGTCAGCGACGTGCTGGGCACAACGTCGTTCCAAGTGCACATCACGGCTCGAGGGACGAGCCATTGCAAGATGAGCGCCAATCTGCTATACAACACCCGGGCCATGGTGTTGATCTCTCACACGAGCGCTTTGCCACATCTGAGCCAGAGGCATTCGAGGAAGACCAGTACGAATTTAATGAGCGCCGTCATAAGCGACCTGCAAACACGCAAGATAAAGCCGCCCGGCCGCAGACAAGAGCCATGAATCCCGCTCAAACCCTTCCGATATGCCAAGGCATCCAGCTTGTCCCAGTATCGATCTTACCAGACCGCCTCCGTCCCGTATTTCCATACCCAGCGTTCAACGCCGTGCAATCAAAGTGCTTCGAATCCGTGTTCAGATCGGATGACAACTTCGTGCTTGCATCACCCACAGGGAGTGGCAAGACTGTTATCTTGGAGTTAGCAATCTGTCGAGCCATTGCAACCAACGCGACTGGTCAGTACAAGATTGTATATCAGGCACCAACGAAAGCACTCTGCGCTGAACGTCAGCGCGATTGGGCCGCCAAGTTCACCCCCGTCGGTCTTCAGTGTGCGGAGCTCACTGGCGACAGCGATGCCTCCGATGTCCGTAACGTTCAGAGCGCAAACATCATCATCACTACGCCTGAAAAGTGGGATAGCATCACCAGGAAGTGGAAAGACCACGAGAAGCTCATGCGACTGATCAAAGTGTTCTTGATTGATGAGGTTCACATCCTCAAAGAAGACCGCGGGGCCGTTCTGGAAGCTGTCGTCTCTAGGATGAAGTCTATAGGAACAGACGTCCGCTTCGTTGCCCTGTCAGCGACAGTGCCAAACTTCCACGATGTCGCCGCTTGGCTCGGAAGGAGCCAGTCGCTTCCCTACGAGCCTGCGATCAACGAGAAATTTGGAGAGGAGTTTCGCCCAGTCAAGCTCAGAAAGCATGTATGCGGCTATGTGTATCAGGGCAGCAACGACTTCAGCTTCGAAAAGGTACTTGATGCAAAGCTTCCTGAGGTCATCGCCAAGTATTCTGAGGGCAAGCCTATCATGGTCTTCTGTGCGACACGGGCGTCGTGCCTTAACACAGCCAGACTGATTGCCAGTTGGTGGATGTCGAAGCATGGACCCGATCGCAAATGGCACCCACCCACAAAGCAGCTATATCTCCACAACAAGGATCTCCGCGACACAGTTGCCTCCGGTGTCGCTTTCCATCATGCCGGCCTTGATCTTGATGACAGAACACAAGTAGAGAAAGGCTTTCTTGGTGGAGATATCAACGTCATCTGCTGCACGTCGACGTTAGCAGTGGGCGTCAATCTACCATGTCACCTGGTCATCATCAAGAACACCGTGACCTACACGAATGAGGGTCTCCAAGAGTACTCCGACCTGGAGATGATGCAAATGCTTGGCCGTGCGGGACGACCTCAATTTGACGACACAGCCGTGGCAGTCATCATGACGCGTCAGGTAAAGGCCCGACGTTACGAGATGATGGTAACAGGCCAAGAGTTGCTTGAAAGCAAGCTGCATTCCAATCTGATCGACCACATGAACGCTGAAATTGGATTGGGAACCATTCGCGACCTCGTATCAGCGCGGAAGTGGCTTACAGGTACATTCCTCTACGTGAGGCTTCAGCAGAACCCAGGTCATTACAAGCTTGAAGGTTCAAGTAGTGGCCAGAAAGTCGAAGATCTTGTGGACGACATATGCTTTCGTGATATTACACTCTTACGAGAGCACAACCTAGTGTCCGGCGAGGAGTACTTCCGATGTACAGAGTTTGGTCATGCAATGGCTCGCTATTATGTTCACTTCGAAACCATGAAGGTCTTTATGGGCATCCAGTCGAAGGCTACGCCCTCCGAGATTGTGAGTCATGCCATCGACAAGATTATCAAGGCGACACTGACAATTTGAGCAAAGCTTTCCGCGATCGCTCAGGCCTCCGACTTCAATCAGTTACGTTTTCGAGCCGGGGAAAAGGCGCTTTACAAAAGTCTTAACAAATCCCCTTCCACCCGATTCTCGATTCCAGTCAACCTGGATCTGCCAGCACACAAAGTTTCCCTGATGATTCAAGCCATTCTTGGAGCTGCGGATATCTCCTGGGATGGGGAAAACGCCAAGCACAGGCAACAGTTCACGACGGAGACATCGATCGTGTTCAAAAACATCGGCAGCTTGATTCGATGTATTATCGATTGTCAAATTTATCTGGGCGACTCGATCAGCATTCACAGCGCGCTTATGCTCGAGCGTAGCCTCGGTTCGAGAACCTGGGACGATAGCCCACTTCAGATGAAGCAAATAGACGGCATCGGTCCGATAGCCGTGCGCAAGCTCGTCAATGCCGGTATCCGAAGCATGGAAGATTTAGAGGCATGTGATGCACACCGCATCGAGACTCTCCTGGGCAGAAACCCACCATTTGGGATGAAAGTGCTTGAGCTGGCTAAAGGCTTTCCAAAGCTTCGCGTGTCACTCCATGCGCAGCCGTCTTCTGTACGTTAATCACGTCAGCCTTGATGGCGCTAATATCACGTAGATCACGAAGTGCCCGGACGGTGTCAAGATCCAGGTCAAGGCGGACATCGGCTTCATCAATGCAAAGCCACCACAGCGCTTCGCTGGTAAGCCGGTGTACGTTTGTGTTCTCGCAGAGACCTCGGATGGACGCAAGATACACTTTGCTCGTATCAGGTAAGCATTCCCCTCTGCCTAACGAACCGATCTGTCTAATGTCAACCAGCGGCATAAAACTTGGACCCGGCCAGAGTCTGATCTTCCCAGCTCTCTTAACGAGCGCAGATCAATGTATCAACTGTTACGTTATGTGCGACAGCGTCGGTACGTGCATCACGCTCTTATGCACGGCATCAACCGTGATAACTGACTGTGAATAGCTGGTAGTCTGCGTGGTGCAACTGTGAAGCCACAGATTGCTCCCAATATGTTTCCGACGCCTAAGCCCCCTGATGCCGATATACCACAGCAGTCGAACACTTCGAGACGCAGAGCCGAGCCAGCGAAACCCTCGCGCAAGCGATCAGCTGCTAGCGATGACTTCGGCGATGACAAAATCGATGATGACGCCCTAGTCAAAGCCTCTTTCGGTGACCTCGAGTTCGAGCATATCGAGAATTTTGCAAACCCGACAGACTCCATAACCCGAAAGAACACGGCCAAAAATAAGTCAGCTAAGCTGAACAACCAACCAATGACAACCCAGTCGGAGTCAAACGACGCAGAGGATGAGCCAGTTCAACTGGCAAACGGCAAGTGGGCTTGCAATCATCTGTGCAAGGACAAGCACTCTTGCAAGCATATGTGCTGCAAAGAAGGCATGGATAAGCCGCCAAAGAAAACAGCCAAGGCAAAACGCAGGTCGTCCGGCGAAGACGACACCCATATCGCGCCCAGCATCTCAACCCAGAAACCAAAGCAGACAC
>TARA_R110002003_G_scaffold235_20_pt1 | contig 11894 bp, 8 predicted proteins | sample TARA_R110002003 | Tara Oceans TARA_R110002003 (sample SAMEA4396441) | marine metagenome | biome: Westerlies Biome; feature: [SRF] surface water layer (ENVO:00010504); material: water (ENVO:00002006), including particulate matter (ENVO:01000060) such as... | depth 5 m | reverse complement strand
AGCCCTCGATGTACACAAAGGCGGCAATGAAGAGCCACCCTATGACGAAAGTGACCGGGATGTATGGTGTTGCCCAGCCTTGCGGGGCGTGGCTTCCGTCTGTGAGGGCGAAGATGATGAGCACAAGTCCTGGAACTACGGTGGCAGTACCTAACCAATCCATCTTGACGCCGTTGCCGGATTGGTCTCGGTCCTGTTGGCGGTTGGGAACGCAGAAGTATGATACCACGCCAACGATGGCGAGGATGATTGCTCCGATCCAGAAGTACCAGCCCCAATCGATGAATTGCGCAGCCACACCAGCAAAGAAAATGCCAGTGAAGAAGCCTACGGGAGCAAAGGCACCATACAAGCTGAAGACGAGGTTCTTGCGGGGCCCTGGGCGGTAGATGCTACCTAATAGCATGATGCCGGACGGCAAGAACGCTGCCGGCCCAAAACCTTGCAATGCCCGGCAGACGATGAGCATAACGTAGTTCTGGCTGAATCCTGCGATGATGGTCCATATCAAGAACCATCCAAGGCCGCTGCAGAAGACGATGTAGCCGCCAAACATATCTGCGAGTCGTCCAAATGGGAGCAGAAAGGCGCCGGTAACAAGGGAGAAGACACTGGCGGGCCATGTTTGCGCATTCGACGGGATGTTGAGGGCTTCGGTCAAGTCTGGAAGCAGGATGTTGAAGCCGGAGACGAAGAACTCGGCAACGAACATGGATCCGAGAAGGGCGAAGCAGAATCCGAGTTCCATCCATATCGAAGTGAAGACTTCTGGTCGTTCGCGTCCAAGCCGTTCGATCTCGGAGGGGCTGTAGGAGCCTCGAGGATGTGGCGAGCCTTCTTCGACCTTCGGTGGTGTCGCCATGCTCGAAGACAATGGCGAGGGAGGCGGCTCTGGCATCGTGGTGAGCTGGCGATTGTGAGGGGTGTGTTCAACGAGAACGTTAGTTCTCTAGAGTAAAACGACTTGACGTCGACCAAGCTGAATTAAGGTAAGTCAAGATAAAAAATGACGGAATGATCTATCCAATCCAACTGCCCCTCGAAATCCTCACTCTTTCTATATATTTCTTCGCGAAGTCCGTGACGACCACCAGATCTGTTGAAAGGCGCGACAGGCGACATGTTGCTGAGAAATGTGATCGTAAAGGAAATGCCTTTCCGAGCGGCTGTGACTGTGACGTCTGTTCAAAGGCCGTCACGAAGTGGACCGGCAATGCAAGAGGTGTCTCTTGGCTACCCAATTTGGCCTACGGTGGCACTGAAAAGTCCAGAACCGATGCTCAACGGCAGCCCACGTAAGCTATCCGCGCAACTGTGACAAAGATGTTGATGATGTCCACAGCGATCTTGAGCTGTGTATCACTGGAGCTTTGTCTAAGAAGTGCATGGTAGATGTAAGCGCTATCGATCTGTAGCAGTGAAGATGTGATGCTCGGACAGTGATCCAACCGCAGATCGGAAAGCTTATTCGGCCAATCATGCCTCTTCCCGGGATCTGCGCACGTGGCCGACAATACCCGCCGTACAGCGCTTCCGGCGAGAAACTTACGGCGCGACTCCAAAAAGCTGGACCGAAGGAGCCGTTAGTCGTGCATTCAGCTTAAACTCCTGCAAGATCCCCAAGCCATCCCCACAAGCTATTGTGTAATCTTCGGGCCATCCAGCACCGCCTCTTGAGGTCAATCCACGGCACACTTCGCATGGCGTACGTCCAATGAACGTCGCAGCACTCAACCTTCCCACCAAAGCCTGCCACAATTGCCGGAAGCGACGATGGAGGTGCGATCGGTCCCTGCCAAGCTGTCAGAAATGTCTGTCCTCCGGTGCGGACTGCTTGGGCTATGGGAAGCTGTTCAAATGGAATAGCGGTGTTGCAAGTCGCGGGAAGATGATGGGCAAGTCGTATGACGAACGTGAAGCGATCAAAAAGGCAGCCAAGACGCACGCTGCACCTGCCCCGAGCTGGGACAACAACGTGCATCCGCAACAACAAGGGAGTGGAGATATTACGCCGGTATCCGCGCATTCCGATGAGTCCGAATCTCCGCAAGAGGAAGAGATGGCGATGACCGTACAGAGGCCCCTCGTGGATCCACTGGTGAACGATCTCGACCTGCACTCGCGGTACTACCTCAACCACTTCGCAACACAGATGTGCGACGTCATGGTGGTGTATGACATGCCGGGCCAGAACCCAATACGTGACTTGATACCAGCGACCTCTGCATATCCGCTGCTGCTTCACATTATGGTGGCCAATTCGGCCTTCCATGTCTTCAACATCTCGCGCAACCCGATGGGCCAGTCTACGTATCAGACAGACAGTAATCCAGGTGCAACAGCGTACCATCAAGCTGCAATTGCCTTCGGTGGTCCGTTCAAGTCGTCCTTCAAGGATGCACTGGTTGCGAAACAGAGTGCTTTGACCATGCTTGCGAAGAGCGTCGCGACGGTAGATGAGCACAACATCGACCTGATACTGGTCACGATTCTCCTGTTTGTCAATTATGCACTTGTCGAATCAGGGCGCGACAAATGGAAAGTGCACATGGATGGTGCTCTCAAGCTCATCAGGCTCCTGGGAGAGCCACCTTATCTGCAAAAACCTATGAGTCGATTGCGACAAACCATTTTGTCTGACTTCCTAGTCTTCTACATCCTCGGATCCACCTTCAGCTTCACCGCGATGCCGACATTCATTCCAGATACCATCGAGCTGGAGCCCATCCTGCGATACGCCGAAACCAACAACTACCTCTCGTGTCCCGGACCATTGCTTCGGGTCATGTTGGAGTCATTTGCATTGCCTACAAGAACAGTACTATGCACAGATGATGTGTACGAGGACATTCAGGAAAAGATCGGACACCTCTTGCACCGCGCGCTCAGTTTCGACCCGATCGCATGGTCATGCGACTTCGAGCCTGCCTCTCCATTCGAAGACATCAAACAGCGCATACGCATTGCCGCAGCACATCGATCGGCAGTCTGCATCTATCTTGCTCGCGTGCTGCCGTCCACCAATCCGCTGATCGACCCAGCTAGCAGCAAGGCAGTCGTCAACCTCACGGCGCTCGCCGACGATGTTGTGCACCAGATCTCATACCTCAAGCCTGGTGATGCGCTATTCAAGTCGATATGCTGGCCGTTGTTCCTCGCAGGTGCCGAGTCTCGGGACCCAGCGCAACGCGAGTGGATTATGAATACACTCGACAATCTCTACAGCATCATGTACTGGGGCTATCTTCATACATCGAAGCGGGTTCTGGAAGCCATCTGGAAGTATTTGGACGAAGCCAAAGATGGCGAGGAGAACTGCTGGGTCGAGGAGGTCAAAGAGCTTGGGAACGAGATTCTGATCGCCTGAGTGCAGTTTCAGTCGTCGTAACCAGCACGTGAGGGAGCAAAAGAAACGAGCTGCCGCCGTCGATTTTCTTCCTATTTCCAAAAATGGCGCGCGATGCTGCAAGATGGTGATGATGTCAGCAGCCTCGCCTTTGACGTGGCGCTTAGCCGACGTGAGTGGCTGAGCGGACCGAAAAGCTGGTGGGGTACTTGTTTCATTCTGATCTAGGTTCAAACCAACACCAACGACAGCCGGCCATCGCTCTTCAACAAATATCGAAAATGGCTGTCTTCGAGTTGCACCATGCTGCCATCATTATAACACAACCATTTGTGCGTTGAAGGACAGCATCATCAGGCTGCCAGGATGCTTGCATCGGTTGCCGCCTTCTTGTTGGTGGTCGTCGCCGCGCGAGTTGTTCATACGTCTTCTATCGAAAGCTCCAGCAGCTGTGAACATTCTTCTTCGGTCGCGAATCTAGAGACTCTTGAAGACTCGCCCATGAGTCGACGCCACGATGGCGTTCAGATACCTCTCCACCTTACGCCCAGGTAAGACGACCCGCCACTTGCCCACCGCTCTTTCCACTTCCAAAGGATCAGAGAAGTCATGATCGGATCAGGATGTTGGTAACCTCTTTCTCGTTGAGCATGCTGTTGGCAAGTACACTACATGTAGATCTCGTTGTACAGCATGCGCCGCAAAGCGTATCAACATTTCATGTGGCGCTGTGCGTTCGGGGTTGAGGCATTCAAATATCTCAACCCGTCCCAAATAAACCTATAGAAGCTGTATGCGCTGTTCATCGCATTGGTTCTGCACTATCCCCGTCAGGTCATATTCATCATGATGTCCTGGCTCTTTTCACTGATATTCTTTGTTCGTGTGTTGTTCATCCCTGATATCACCGCACAAAGCCTATCTGACAACGCCATCAGTCCAACTCGGCGCGCAGAACTTGCTTTTGACAGCTTGAATCGCTGGTACAACGTTAGTACTGGCACCTGGGACTCGGCAGGATGGTGGAACAATGCGAACATCATTACGACGATTGGCAACCTTGCAAAGTCAGACCCAGGAAATCGTCGACTACAAACGCACGTAAGGCTAATCCTCGCACTCGCTTTCTGTCGCGCACCGGCGAGGAATCCACAACCTGTCACTGAAATTACTGGCAACGGGTCGTTTGCTTTGTACAACGCAACGGAAGCCGGAATAGGATACGACAAGTTCACAGACGCATATACGCATGAGCCACACACCACCTTTCCCGCCAACTGGTTCGTCCCCAACGCCCGCGACTTCGCCAACCCCAAACCCAACCTCGACCTCTCCGATTTCGACGAAGCCTCCCTCCTCCTGACCGCAAAACCAAATCCCCAGCCCTGGCTCAACGGCTTCTACGACGACAACCTCTGGTGGTCCCTCGCCTGGATCTCCGCCTACGACGCCACCCACCACCTACCCTACCTGCACCTCGCCGAGCGCATCTTCGCCGCCATGACCGCCATCTGGCCGACGCACTGCTCCAACGGCGGCATCTACTGGTCCTGGAAACGCGACTACGTCAACGCGATCCCAAACGAACTGTTCTTCAGCACCGCGGCGCATCTCGCCACGCGCGCGCACAACAAGCCGTACTATCTCGCCTGGGCGCAGGACGCGCTGGCTTGGTTTGTGCGCAGCGGCATGATTAACGCGCAGGGCACGGTGAATGACGGCTTGACGAGTGGTTGTAGGAATAACGAAGGCACCGTCTGGTCGTATAACCAGGGCGTGATCGTTGGTGCGCTGGTGGAGCTGCATCGCGCTACTGTCGCGACGGCGCCGAATGCGACGTATCTTGCTCTTGCGGCAAAGATTGCTCACGCTGCGTTGGGACAGCTCTCGGACGCGAATGGCATCTTGCATGACCCGTGCGAGCTGAATTGCGGCGCCGATGGATCGCAGTTCAAGGGCGTCTTCATGCGCGGTTTGCAGGAGCTGCAGATTGCAGCGCCGGATGAGGTGGTTAGACTGGCCATCAGGAGGAATGCGGAGAGTATTTGGGGGAGGGATAGGGTGGATGGAGTGTTTAGTGTGGATTGGGCGGGGCCGTTTGTGTGGCCGGCGAATGCGAGTACGCATTCTAGTGCGATGGATGCGTTGGTGGCGGATGTGGCTGCTGGATTGATGGAGTAAGCGTGGAGAGAAGATCGGATGAATGATGACGATGGCTGTTGGTAGACTGGGCAGACTTTGGTGTTTATGTTGATATTGCATCGCTAGATTATATCTTCGTTCGATGCTTTCTGCTAGTTGTCGCGGTGAACTGTATCAAAGAGTTTACCAGCTCCCTGGTACTGCAGCCCTTGCTCTTGCCAAAACACTAATCATCCAGCTTGACCTTCTTCATCTCCCCACCTTCTTCCGCGCCCTCCACGACCTCGTCACTCCTCTTCCTCTTCTGCCCCTTCGTACCAACGACCTCAAACGCTTCCTCACTCCCACTCGATACCTTCCTGCCTACACCCGCACTCTCACCCTCCTCCTCCGCCTTCTCCCACACCCTCTTCTTCCCCTCCTTGCCAACCGGGTTCTTCGCACCCTCTGTTCCCTTCCCATCTGTGCTTTCCTCACTGCTCCCATGTTCCCCACTTCCACCGCTCCCACTAGTCTCTCCGCTGCTCGGAGCACCATGCTTGTACACCCGTCGCTTACTCTTATGACTCCTCTTCTCCCTCTGCAAGCCCTGGGCAACATTGATATCATCCTGTATCAAGCGATTGCGCAGGACCGGCGCATTGCCCGATCCCGGGAGCGAGCGGTCGCGACACAGCGCTGCGAGGCCGAAGTAGTCGATCGCGGCGTAGGTGGGTTGGCCCGGGAGGGGTTGGAGTGGGGTGGGAGATGTGCCACTGGTTCGGACACGTCTGGGCGCGGGCTTGGGTTTTGCGGTAGTGGGTTTGGAGGCCTTTGCGGGAAGCTTGGTCTTTGTAGCTGGTTTGGGGATGGGAATTTGTGGTTGGACGCGGGCTGGAGGGGGTGGTGGCGAACTCGGGAGATCGGAGAGAATGGACTGAGAAGGACTGGACGAGCTGGGGATCGGGGCGAAGGTAACTTTGGCGTGGGAGGGATATGTGTGGTTGTCGTCGCTTGACGGGTCGGACCGCGGTGCGATGGACCGCGGTGCAGTCTGTGGCGGCAACGGTGCAATACCAGCTGCCGAGTGACTTGAAGACGGGTCCGAAGAATCAGCGGTGATCGTGGTGTCGCCTGTGTGCTCTTCTTCAACCTGCGGCGCGGTCCGATCATGTTGGCCATCGCTGCTGTTTCTTCGCTGTTCGTCTCCCAGGTCGAGCTTGAGCCGGAACTTTGCTCATTGCCACCAATGCGATTTCCTTCGTCATCAATCCTTCCAGCTCTCCAGTCTGCAAGCCACTTCTCTTGCGCCCTATCTCTCTCTTTCTGCTTGCGCAAGGCCGTCTCGTACGTTGGCATCTCAACCGCATTTGATCCAGTGTGTTCAGGGTGCATCTCCAGGTACTCTTTAGTGTAATGCCTCCTCACCTCTCCGATTCGGTGCCACGGTTGGGAGAGCTCAGTCTCCATCTCCGTGTCGATCAGCCCAACTGCGCGGACAGCCTGCGCATGCGCTTGCATCATGGCGTCCTCGGTGGCTGCGTGATTATCGCCATAGGCCGAACGGGTACTGATATGTTCAACCTCCTGAGAGACGAGGATTTCAGGGACTTTGCGGGGTCTTGACTTTGGAGGCATGCTGCACCGCGAGCGTAGTTGGTGGTTGAAGAGTGAGCGAATATATGTCGGCAATTTGCTGATGTCTTCTAGCGTCTCCAGATCCAGTGCGAGAATAACTCGAACTCTTGCGATGGTGCGCCTAGATGTCGTAGAAGTTGAAGTTGTTGCGAGGGAGATTGCAGCAGTTGGAGTTGAGGTTGACCGTGTAGTTAGAAAGGAAGTGAGGGCAGTGGTTACGATGCGCGCAGAGCAAGACAATACGAAATGATGCTATTGGCATGACGTAAAGCATTGAAAACGTTTGGTGAAAGTGAAAGAGCATGTGTGTTTGTGCATGACTGTGATTGCGTCAGACTCACAATGTCCATCATTTCGCGGATTCATTGTGGGTGACAATGAAAAGAGTGCCATGTCTTCTTCAAAAGCTACAGATGTCCCACACCTGTATGCCTTATGGAGGTTTTGTCTGCTCAACCTGGGGGGAACTGGAGCCTAAGGCGGTCTGATTCGTCCGCACCATCACACGATCGCATCTGAGGAACAAGCGGTCGATCGTATATAATGTATGGCTCTGCTCCAAATCCAACGAAGGCAAGTTTACAGTACACTTGAACCGAATGCAAAGTAAGTTGAAGTGCAAGCGATGGTGTGGAACTCGAAGTAGGGGTATTTTGGTGACGCGATCGACGCCATCCCAAACTGAGTAAAGCGCGAATCACGCGTACTGAGACGCGTCGTGGAAACTCCGACTTTTCCCACACACTGAATAAGCATATCGTGTACAATTAGCCTCGATATTCGCAGCAGTTAGATACTGATGTACCTTCGTTATTAGCTCATCGTATCTCACAGGTTCGTTGCCGCATTGGAGCGAAACGCGTCAAGACGTGCGGCAACAACAACCATGGACGTCTCGTGGCGATCCCAGGACGGGCACACAGTTGTGCAGACTCGAAGATTTTGGAGAGGTGTACATAGAATCACCCAGTCGATTCAGGCAGTGATTCCAGCTTCGACTTTGCATGGCCCTCCCAAAGTGGCTGAAAGAGTCTTCTAATGGGCTGTCACGCCGTTCAATTCTCTCCTTCGTGGTCTTAGAATTCGAGGCATTCCTCTCTGCTCCGGTAGCACTTCATCTGGTACCATCATCGCCAAAGCCTTGCTTGGTAGCAGGATTTGGGGCATGCCGTGGTCATTGAATCCTGCAAGGATGAACTGCCTTTAGCGCGACAGCGACACGCTTTCTTCACTAGCCATCAATATGACTGGATGTAATTAATTCATGTTTGGAATTGCTATCTGCACACTTTCGGTTTCATATGGATACCAGTGTCGTTGGCAATGCAGTATTACAACCAGTCATCGCTGTTAGAATCAATCGCGAGTTCGCGGTCTTGTACGAGATCGGCTCTCGCAATCTGCTGGCACGATACATTGTTAGTCATCGGCCTGATCTTCGAGATACTCATCAACGCCACCCTAGTCGCTACCAGCCTCATCTTCACTGCTCTCATCGTTCTAATCCTGACTACCGTCATGATTATCGGATTCACTCGCGTCATCCGCCACCTCATCCCGTATTGCCTCATTCCTGCGATCTTCATAATCATCGAAGTAGACTGCCTCCGCCGTAAACCCCGGAAGAACAAGGGGCCGCCTACGTCCAGCTTGATCCATTTGGTAGGACACTTCGAGGGTTGTGCCCAGAGAGTGTAGTGCGTCTGCCATATCTCGAAGCACGTGGACTGCAGGCTCGTCAATCCAGCATTCCGGTGGTGCGCTAGGCCCTTCTGGCTGATACCAGCCGAAAAGATTGATCGAGAATCGGATGGTCTTGACTGGCAAAGCTGCCAGAGATTGTTGAATTTCATCACCTGCCCGAGGCTCGTCGTCACACAGGGCAAGGTACGCGATGAACATTCCCTCGACAACAAACCATTCAAGCTGACCGATATCGAGGACTTCGAGGGTTTGCAGAAAGTAACCGGAAAGCGCATTCATATCCGTAGTGCCGTCTTCGAAAGTTTGAAGATATTCTCGGCTGAGTAGGAGATCGAGGTCGATTGAAAGGATTCTGAGCTGCGAGAACGCTCCGAAAGATCCAAAGGAGATAAGATCTGGTGTGTCCGAAAGGTACGAAACCATGTCCAAGCATATGAAGCATTTTAACTTCGGCAAATGTTCTAGCATAGCTTGCTTTAGGAGGCTGTAGTCGAAAGACAGCCAGGGTCGCTCTTGTTCGTTTAAAGGATCGCCACAACCGACACCATTCAGAGTGAGATCCTCAAGATTAGATAACCACGAAGACCTGAGGGCATCCAACAGATACTGTGGATCGATGTCAACGTCGTACAAGGAGAGCATGCGCAGCGTGTTCGTGCCGACAGGAGGCTCATGTGGCCAATAGAGATAAGGGTCGCAATTGCCTTTGATGAAGAGATGCCTTAATCCGGGCGATATTCTTAGAGGGTATGAGCACTTGCGTAAGCCAGTGTCGGTTACACAGAGCGACTTCAGATGCCGGAAAGGTTCATCCTGATCGTCATCCTGCGCCACGTTCCATTCTATAGCGCCGAGTATTTCTAGCGTTATGGGTATGGGCTGATCCGAGGAAAACTCCAAAGTGATATCGGAGACTTTGGTGATCAAGCAGAGTAGCAACGACAATGCGCCATCGAACAATGGGAACAGCTCGAGTACTTTAGCGAACCATATCATCCTAAATTCGGCCGATACGTCATAGCGTGAACTCAAATCTGCTAACAAATTTCGTATTGTCGGTGCCTGTGCCCAGATCGATTCGCTGAGTTGAGCTCCATCGGGATCACCGCGATAGCGGATTCTATCGGTCAATTGAGGGAGTGGCTCCGGAGAAACGCCTACTTGTTGGCGCAGGCGGAATTGTTTGACGAAAGGACGGAGATCGTCGCGTTGCAACAACGTGAGTAACAAGTGCTTGATTCGATCATCTTCGTCCGTCCAGAGGCATACTCGCTCATAGAGCAATGGCTCTCCGATGCGTCGATAGTATTTCGACACCATTGTCATATGGCATTTGTCTCGCATGTTCAGATGTGAGAGGATCACTGTATCCAACTCTGAAGGTAGCGCTTGCAGGGACATGGTGACAGGAGCGCCGAGGTTGAGTCCAGACAAGGTTGAAAGGCAGTCGGTTGAGCAGCCCAGTTGCTGAGAGACAAGAGAATCAGAAGGGGAGCCCGATAGTTGTTTATGACAATAGGCACTCCCATCGCTCTCACTCGAGGACTTTCAACACATTTCCTCGAGGTGAAAGCGGGCTGGCAACTCCTATTTTTGGACCAACAAAAGTGAGCAGCGCTGGTCACCGAACACGATCCTAGTGCTTGGGTGGCGAGGCAGAGTCTGTATGACAAGAAGGAGAAAGCATGATCATAGAAGAACAGAGGCGAGGCAGTGAAGCCACAGGCAATTAAGAATCGCTTTGCGCAGAAAGCGCCATGGCGTATGCCAGCCGTCGCACCTTGAGGCAATGCCGTTGTCATGGCTGGAACCCGATGCCACTCCTAGTGAGATATAAATACCCGTGAAGCCATGTCGGACGGTGAGCTGGTATCCCACGTGATGAGGAGTTGGGGGAGTTGAAGTCGAAGCGCGTGCTGGACGCTTGTTTACCTTAGACATGCCTCGGTTGTTTACGTAAGCCATTGCTATCGATTGTTCCAAGGTTGCAATGCAAAGCCTACACAGGTTCTCCCGCTTCAGATTTTTGACCATCATCACAATAGACCATCCCACCGGCTGATTGTTTCATGATGACTTGTCCAGACGTCGAGCCCGCATCTTTCGCCGCAAATGACGGATATATATCCGGCCTTGAATGCGGGGAAACTCTTTGCACATCATACAACAAGAGCCCGGGCTGCAACGCTGCGAATTAACACACAACACTCACAATGTCTACAGCTCGCATAATACCACGTGTACTTTGTCGTGTCTCTGCACAATGTCCAATTATAGCACGATCCTTCCGCCCTCCCACTATTCGCTCTCTAGCAACCTCCACCGCCCCTTATCAAGCCTCGGTCGCGTCCGGGCTGCGTGTCGACCACGCCGAGACGCACGACAATCGCAATGTCGCAGCTATGGGCCGAACAACATCCGGCAAGAATCTCAATATAAGAAAGTACCCGAAGTTCGCGTCCCTCGAAGACGAGCGTCTGTATCGTAAACAACATCTCGCAGCCGCATATCGCATCTTCGCTTTCCGTGGCTTTGATGAAGGTGTTGCCGGGCATATATCAGTCCGCGATCCGATCCTTACCGACCACTTCTGGCTCAACCCTTTGTCAACCCACTTCTCCCTAATACGGGTGAGCGATTTGATTCTGGTGAACGAGCAAGGTGAGGTCGTGGAAGGCAATGAGCCTATCAACGCGGCGGCATTTGCGATTCACAGTGCGATTCACAAGCGGAGACCAGACGTTGATGCTGCATGTCATGCACACAGCGTACACGGGAAGGCATTCAGTGCGTTCGGCAGAGAATTGGACATGTACACGCAAGATAGCGTGCGCTTCTATAAGTCGCATGGCGTGTACAAAGACTTCGGCGGTGTCGTGCTTGCCTCTGAGGAAGGAGAGCGCATTGCTGACGCCTTGGGCGACGGAAAGGCCGCCATATTGCAGAATCATGGCATACTAACCGTTGGCAAAACAGTCGATGAAGCGGCGTTCTGGTTCCTGAGCTTGGATAAGACGTGCCAGGCACAGCTGCTGGTCGATGCCGCAAGCGCTGGTAGCGGGCACAAGCCAAAGGTCATAGGGGA
>TARA_R110002003_G_scaffold25_11_pt1 | contig 11907 bp, 12 predicted proteins | sample TARA_R110002003 | Tara Oceans TARA_R110002003 (sample SAMEA4396441) | marine metagenome | biome: Westerlies Biome; feature: [SRF] surface water layer (ENVO:00010504); material: water (ENVO:00002006), including particulate matter (ENVO:01000060) such as... | depth 5 m | reverse complement strand
GAATGCGATGACTTTGAAGGACGATGTTTAGTCGACTATACTAGTGAATCGTTAGCATGTCTTTCGCTATTGCTCAATGTATACATACCAGCACAGCGGAAAATCCAGACACCATGGCCATCCATCCAGTCTCCACCATCATTCGTCTGACCACCCACGGGCACCTTGGGGCGAGATATATGGTCAATATACCAATCTGGCGGACTGAAATTCCCCATGAAGCGATGAGCAAGGCCCAAAAATACAGCCCGGAGCGGCGTTTGAGTACGGTGAGGATGCGAATGGTCAGAGATACGGTGGACCAAATGGCAATGGCAGCCGCGGCGACCAGGACGCTGTAGTTCATGTCAGTATGTTCGACCGTCGTTGGAAAAGAACGAAGTTAAGTGGTACTGACAAGAGTAGATTTGGCGTCAATTTGTCTTGTACTTGAACCCTTACAACTGCCATTGCTGCAGGATGCAAACCAGTCGCTTTGATAATGCTAGATGCTCAGTGACTAATGTACCGAAGGATGGATAGAATATGTAATGCAGTGAAGATCTCTACCCAAACAATCGCCCGGGTCGCAGTCTCATGTTATCTATCCACACGATAGCCCATGTCCGTATAGCCCCCGAAACATAGCGTCTTCGTGGGTCTTCCATGATAGATTGATTGTCCAGTTGCCGGCGGAAATTGCCGCCACACAGGAGTCCCGCCGTAACGTCTACCGCGAAACCTTACTATAATAATGTCGCATGTCATCGAGTGGACGGATTTTGCTGGCGTCCAAGCTGTAGCCAAAATGCTTTCCCGTGTGCCCCCTTCCTAGCCAAGATACCGCCGTTGCAGGTGGCGAGTGTCAAGAATCTGGTTGGATGCAGCTCTATGCTGTGGCACATGTCGCAATTGGATGAACCAAAAGTCCGTTGTCTGTTTCAAGTCTCGTTTCATGGCGCTTGAGCTGCATGGTGTTCTAAATAGAAGTGAGGTACAGCAGTCGTTGCTGACTTGCTTTCGACGGAGGTTACTCAGCTGGCGTCCGCCAATGAGCGTCAAGTAGACCCCACAAATCGGATCTAACGAGTCATGGTAGCGTCTTCGCTTCTGCGCTCGTTGAATCGCTTATCATCAACGAGTTGCAAGTGTAGCAAGCTGCATACCTAGGTAGACTAGTCCTTCTATAGCTATTGCGTAGACTATTTCGAGATGAGTTTCTAGACCCTGTGCTTTCTGGAAGACCTGATCGATTTGTCGAAAAGCGGTCTGGTAATAGGGTTTCCACGACCGATTTAACTTCAGAATGGCTCGATCGCGGAGGCATACCAATTTTCATCTCCATCGAAGCTACAGATGTCTATTTTAAGGCATTGCCGAATCCTCGACGAATCCTTCGATACTGCATCATTAGCTCATCCTCGCGACAGCTCATGTCGCGACAACTCCACTTCCTCCTCACCTGCAGAGTTGAACCACCCCCCTTCTCTACTATCTCCTCGGTAAAGCCAACGAGCAGAAATAGCACGTCATGCCAACAGTAAGTTTCTCCGAGCGTCCGACGGTGCGATAGTCACTTCATGCCAAGTACTCAGGGCTTCATGTCAAACATCGCTGCCCGCCTTCCGGTAGATGGTGTCGTCCATGATCCTCAGCGCGGTCCAAACCACAGTACCATACTCGATTTTGCCATTCAGATCAAAGCTCGCGAGCCTCACTTGCGAGCCTCGGAACGTGGAATGCATATCGTGAGTCCATGACCTACACCCGGAATCTCTCATTAAACACCTGGGCACCTGGCGCGTTCATTCAAAGTCTGACCCTGTTGCAAGTTATCGTGAACACGATTATGTGTAGTTATCTATATCTTGGGCACGTGCACATCCACTGCATGCCATTCTGCGCTATCTCAGTCTATACAACCACACTTCTGATAGACAGTCAGCCCAGCAAAAAATAGAAGACTTAAGCAGCTGAACTATCAAAGACAATTATCAATGTCGGGTCATGAAAGCCAGTTGGACCTAGCGTAGCGCCTACATGATCGGGTTGGTGGGGTTGGGCGGAACTACGAGTGGACTGAAACTAAGTGGTCGAGCTCATAGGGTTGCGGTTGACCACGACCTGACGTCCTAATCTTTGGCAGCTTAGAGGGCGGGGGAAGATGAATAAGATCGAGGAGAAGCAAGCGCGCCTTAATTATTTGATCAGCATCTCTGAGTTTAGCTGCAACGGCTGTAGGTGATGTAGTATGCTTTGTTAAAAAAATGGTCTAATTGCTTATGAACCACATTGTTTCGATAGCCTATCCAGATAGAAAAGAGACATGGGGTTGTCAAGCAACAAAACCAATGCTAATGACATAGCAATTCTCGTCCTCTGCAGGATAAATATCCACAGTTGCTCCCTGTTCGCAGTCCAGAGCTTACATTGCCTGCTCATAAAATCTCGCACTCATCAGTTCCATCTGTTGATAAAGACTCCTGGCATGAGAACCCGAAAGTGATGTGGTAGGGTCTCTCACATAACAACACCAAGGACGAAAATTTAGTCCTCGAGTTCCAAACATAAACAAAAGGTCTTGATCGCATCGAGTACATGGATGTTTAACTTTGGCAATACCTCCGCTACACTCGAAAAATTCCGTTACGGTAGGCGGCATTTCGACAGTGTCGTCTGCTTTGAACACCGTGATATCGCTCGCTAACGGTGTGACTCCCGAGCTAAGGACCTTGAAGAACGCAGGAGAACCCGGTTTACAGGCAGAAGTGTTGAGTTGGGAAACCGTAATATTTGTTCTTTTGAACGATAAGTCTGGCAGAGCGTGCAGGTAATTAGACCCAGGTTCCGAACAGACCCGTCGCCTCACATCTCCACGTCTATTCGGAATGAACCCCCGAGTATAATCATACACTAGGTCAGGCTCCAGAAGTAAAAGAATCGCCGTGCGATACTTGGGGCCAACAGCCAAGATATCGAAGCATATGGGTATAATCCTATTCCAACGAGCAGTTTCATCTTGGCCGGGGACTCCAAAGTCGGCGAGGACAGATATCTGCAAGCCGTTCTGGCCTAAGGATGCTTGGTGTACTGTTCCATCGGTGGTTTCGACTGAAGTTTCCCCGCCATATTTGTCAAAAGTTCTCATAGAGGGCCTCCTAGACACCGGTCTCAAGAAAGAGTATGGACTGAATTGGTCTCGTGGAACTTTCTCTAGTACATGCCACCAGTCGAAGCAATCGTAGTGGGTGCAGAAAGCCTTCGGGGAGGTTGCTAATAAGCCTTGGTTACAAGGTTCATACGATGGAGTCCACAAAAAGTGTGTTTGATCTGAATTTTGAAGCAGGATAGGCTTTAGAAACCCCTGCTTCCTCTCCTTGAAACCCTTCTTTTCCATATCTTGAAATATTACCTCTTCATCATTCCATACGTGCGAAAGAGTGGCGTATTTCGGGACGAAATATGTGTGCACGAACGCGGGCGTTGATTGGTCTGATAAACCCACAGGTGAATTTGTTTGTTCACCGGACTACGCCGCTATAAATTGTAAGCTTCAGACAGCAATATTGGCCCCTTATATCTACCATGCGAGCAAAATATACGGCATGGGACATAACGACCTCGGAGTTGCGAGCCTTCGCTGTGCTGTGGCTCATCGTTGCCCCACTTGTTTCAGAAGCTGCAGGTGAACACGGAGGTAGCCAGCAGCTGATGTTGGTATTAACATTGCGCGGCTTCAGCCCATTTATGCCATTATTTGCTAGCACTGTTAGACATCCATGGATGGCGCAAGCACTTCACGGATTATTCACGTACCTAGACTTGAACTTAATCTCGGTTTCGACTTCCTCGATCGATTGGCGCCTCATCTGCTGTCGACGACAACCTCTCTTGGCATTACAGCATCAGCACGACTGCCTTGTGCATGGATGCGATGGCACCCTCGAGGGACCACGCTACTCAAGGTCAGTACTACCCGTGGTTGCCATTGCCAACTGAGCGTCATGTCCGCCTTCTCGAATTGCAACCTGGAGGTTTCGACGCGCCCATTCGCTGACAGCTTTTCATGACTACAATATCTTCGGCAGCTCAATATGAAGCATTGTCGTACGTATGGGGAGATCAGTCCGATCGTGTACCCATCTATATTCAGGTCCCTGATTCAAAGACATCCGTTGATCATGAGCACCAAGTAACCTCGAATTGCTTCACGGCTCTGCGGCGACTACGATATGAGGATCGGCCTCGAACTATGTGGATCGATGCCCTTTGTATCGATCAATCGAATGTCCAAGAGCGAAGTCACCAGGTCACTTTGATGTCGGATATCTACTCACAAGCGGCGGGAGTTGTGGTCTACCTCGGCGAGAACACAACAGACAGTGATCTCGCCATCGATTATATTTTGGACACGGATAACCCTGCCGAGGGGAATTTGCTAGAATTTACCAAGTCAGCAGCCTTGATACACGCCCTGGATCATCTGTTCAATCGACCATGGTTCAATAGAGTGTGGGTCATTCAAGAGGTTGCCTTTGCTGTCGATGCCACAGTCATTTGTGGAACAAGAACCTTCAGTTGGTCTGCTATACAGAATTTTAAGTACTGGGTTGCCTGCACGGAGTGGCTACGAGAACTACCATTTGTTGTACACACAGCAAAGCCAGTGTTCCGAGACCGGATGTCGGACGACTGTAGCCCCATCCTCACGGAGTTAGATCGAGCCAGACACTGCAATGCAACAGACCCTCGCGACAAGATATATGCTTTGCTACCGTTCCTCCATGTTACCGAGTTCGGCATCGATGTCTCGCCGGATTACAGGTCTTCGCCAGCGAAAGTCTTCACAGGTTTTGCAGCAGCGCTGGTGACTAAATGCGGGTTTCGTGTCCTGCAATCGGTTCAAGGTCGTCCGGCGGTCTCACATTTACCATCTTGGGTGCCAGATTGGACCATTCGCCCAACGCGAATGATTATGCGTCCAAATTGGGATGAGGAGCTGAAGCGGTTGTCTACATCCGAGGACCAAAAACATTCATTGCGCGTCGTCCAGGTTGAGGTCGAAGACAGGAGCACACCCGAGGGTGTGGGGCAGATGTGTAGGTTGCGAGCTTATGGATACAAAGTTGGACACATTACCAAGATTGGATCTGCCTATCTTGCGGGCCAGGGGTCGTTCCCTCTGCATGAATGGATGCGACTGTGGATGTTCTCATCCAATACATGGAGGAGACTGTTGCAATTCACCTTAGCTAAATGCAGGCGCAAACCGGACAGCACAACCGATGACACCTTGTTCAGCAATGACCATACATTCGTTCAGCAAGAGCGCGAACGATTCATGAAAGTCATCTCATGTGATCGGTGGAGTGGGTGGTATGGCCTGTCATTCATCAAAACCTGGGTTCGAATGGAGGCGCAAAGAAACTCCAATGGAAGCCGGGATGAAAGCTGGGAAAAAGCCGTCCGTGAGCTGGCAAGAAATCAAACGGGAGAACAGGCACGTGACGAGCACGTTCTGTCTTACAAAGACATCCCTTTCCAGAATGCCGGTTATTGCTTCATCAGTACTGCAAAGGCAATTCTCGAAGATGTTCTGCGCCGCTGTCACTCACGCCGCTTTTTCCTGACAGACACTGGATACTGGGGTCTTGCTCCGTTGGAAGCTCAATTCGGCGATCAGATATACTATTGTGTCGGCGGTGAAGTTCCGTTTGTGTTCAGGTCCGCTCGCAATACTGGTGTGGTTGACGATCGCAGGCATCTCAAATTGATAGGTGAGTGCTTCACAGCGTCCACAGCTTTGGAGGGAAAGCAGCCATCGCCAGATGCTCTTGAGTGTTTTGACATAATATGAATCAGACCCGCTTTGCCGCAAACTGCATCCATGCCCAGGTTGGGTAACGATTGGTGTCACAAGGCGAGCTCTACAGTACTTGATACATGGCCGTTAAAAAGGTTATATAAAGCCATTCTATCCTCAGCATACTCTTTACTATTCGAATCAAACATACAAAACACACCGAGGATAGCTAAGCTTTGATTCGCCTAAAAGTTGTAGATGCCTGCTCGTGGCATAGGACACAAATCGTTGCCGGACCTGGTGCCATCGTGATTGTCCATCTTCATATCGAGCAATCGACGCTTGAACACAACATTTCGCTATTCCCTACGCTAGTGCAATATCAAACCAGATCAATAATTCCTTCGCCCCACTCCTCTACCCATATCCTATCTCGGCCCCAACGGCCTTGGTCCGCCAATCTGCCTTCGCCCACCGAAATTGATACCGCCAAGCTTATTTTGGTTATCCCCACCCATGTACCCATACTGGTTCACATCCCAACTCTGGCCCTCACAAGTCCCAGCAGAAGAATCCTTGGCTGAATTTTGAATTTCGCGTTGCGACTCTTCCCATTCTTTCTGGCGCTCGCGTTCGCGTTCCATCTCGCGCTCGAGGAGGGACTTGGATGCCCAGCCCGCGGCTTTAGTCTTCGTCTGAGATGCTGCGCGTCGGGCGTCTTCGGCGCGCTGTTCGGAAGTTGATGTTAGTTCGGGAGGGATGTGTTGTGATGGCTTCAACGGTGCGGGTGCAGGGTTCGAGGCAAGGTAGCGGTCTGTACAGCTCGTCTTCGCGTATGCAGCCGGGTCTGGTAGTGGTCGTGCTGCTGGCTCGGGCAATGGTCTGGCAGATGGCTCAGGTAGTGGTCGCGTTGGGAGCGACGGTGCCGTTGGCTCTGGGAGGGGCCGCGGTGGCTGTCTTTGTGTAGTCTCCCATTGCTTTCGGAGGTACTCGCGGTCGTCGGCTTGGGCCCACGAAGCAGTGCTATCTTGTGGCGATGGGGCGCGTGGTGGAGGCTGTGGTCGGAGACGGCTTTGGGATCGCTCGCGTGTACGGCTCTTCGACCGTGACCGCACCTTCTTCTCCTGCAGGCGACCCTCCCGCTCGAGCTGGTACTGCCGCTCGCGCTCTTTCGCCTCCTCCAACTGGCGCTCGAGCTCCCGTATGCGGTCGCGCTCGGCGTTATTTTCGTCGTCCTGGCTGTTGCGCCGACTCCGCGTTCTGCCGGTTTGTTCGGCCTGGTACTGGCTGAGAAACTGGCCCTTGAGTCTTGCATCACTCCCGGCTCGCTTTCGTCGCATGTCGGCCTCGATTCTGTCCTGGGCCTCGCGTTCTTCCCGCTGTTGTTGCTCTTCGTCAGCCTTCCACCGCCGCTCCTGCTCTTCCCATTCGCGCTTCTGCTGCTCGAGCCGCCGTTGCTCTGCTTCGCGCTGTTTCCGTGACTCTTCCTCCCACCTTCGTTCCTCTTCCACCCTTGCGCGCTCCTCTTCCGCTTCGCGCTCAACGCGACGCTTGTGTTCGGCTTCTTCCGCCTGCAGGCGCAGTCGCTCATCCTCTGCGGCCTTCTCCTTGCGCTTCCGCTCCTTCTCAGCCATGTTCGGCACATGCGGACCGGCACTCGTGATCTGCCGCCGCGCACCAAACGCTACACCCTGATTGCCTTGACTTGCGCCGCCCATGTATCCGTACTGGTGGATGTTCCACGCTGGCGCTGTTACTCCCTCGTCCGTCTTCTTGCTCCAGCTACTAACGCCGCCAGGAGGCGACTTGGGAATGCCATTGGACGTGTATGATGTGCTTGACCCTCCGGTGCGCGTTGGGCTCAGCGCTGGCGCAGGCGGGCGAGACAGCGGATTGAAGGTGCTTGACCCGCTTGCCGTGCTATTCGTGCTGGGTCCCCTGTTGCGTCCATAGCCGGGCGACGTCAAACCCGGGCTTGCGAAACCGCCTCCGCCCGTGGTTGTGGGGCTCAGCACTCCGCCTCCACCGCGCTTGGGGCCTATGCTATTAGGGAAGTTGGAGGGGCTGACAGAATTTGCGACTCGACTAAACGCAGTGATGCACTGCAGGACCTGCGCAGGATCCTTAGATTCATATAGATCGACGGTGAGGAAGCGGTCGTGTGCAGGCATGTTGAGCGGCGGCATCTCGCAGGCCTTGAGGAAGTGCGATATGTTCTCCATCTGTATGAAGGGCATGGGCGACTTTTTGAAGCGCACGCCGGGGTTTGGTACCGCCAGATTGATCAATCTAAGACGTGTCAGCGCGCTGCTATCTCATCACACGCGCCTGCGGTGGGTGTTTACCTGCACAACACGGTCCCATCCTTGAGCGCATCCAGTAGGTCTCCCGCCGGCAAGCGCTCGCCCAGGACCGCTTCTATCCAGGCCCGCACTTCATTCGCGGCCTTTGGCGTATACCGGTCCATCCGCAGCTTCCTCATGTCCTGGTCCAGCGAGGTTACGGACGCCATGGTGGGCGGTTGGGCGCAAAGTCGGGCTGATATTGTGTGGTGATGCACGCGCTGTCACTATGAGATAGTATGTAGCATGTGGTGCGTATATGCGATACTGTTTGTAAGCACTGGTCACGGGGGTGCACTCAGCGCGGGGAGTGATAGTGCGAGAATTGCAGAGTGCATGCATAGAGAGGACCGAGTAACTTGGTCGCTATGGCGGGGAGTGCGGCTTACTCGCGTGCATCAGCCACGCCTTGCAACGTCATGCGTCTGCGCGTTCCTCTCGCCGTCGCGCCTCACAAATTATCTAGAACTTCACCACACCCACAATGCCGCAGGGTCCAAGTGCACTGACGCGAGCATACTACCAATGGCGGATGCAGCGCTTTCCCTGGCGGAAGAAATGGCTTGCAGGTTCGTGGTCGCCCTCCATATCACTTTTCCAGTGCATTCTTGCAACAACGCTCTCACACATCCCCAGGCTTCGATCTCCACGGCAACACATTCTGGGAGTTCAAAGATCAGCTACACGCGTTGCGAAATCGCCGCATCGCCAAATATAGCCGAAGCACTCACTATGGCGATGTCCAGGTGTCCCGTTCGTACCCCCCTCCCATGCCCGACCTCGCACCTGCCTAACACTCGCAGCCGCCTGGATGCAATGGCTCCGCCATACCCGCTTTGAGGCACCCACTCTCGCCGAACAGCGACAAGAAGTAATGCGACAAGAGCGCATGAAAGTGCTCGCATCGCAAGCAGACGCACGCTGGGCATCAAAGCCCTCCGCGCTGGATGCGCCAGACAAACAGCAGCCAGTGCAGATGCTGCAATCACGGGACCCTGACAGTGGCGTGGTGCAGATGAACATCGACCAAGAAGCAAGAGATAGGAAAGAAATGCCGCAAATGGACAACCAGGAAAAGACGTTGCAGTCTGTGGATGCGGAGCTCCAAGCTCAAACGCTACCGCACGACCCACAAGCAGCCGCACCTGCACCTGAAGTTGAGAAGGCTCCTGTACCAAAACGGAAGAAGACGAAGAAGGAACCCAAAGACTCGCCGTGGGGTCAGGCAGAACCAAGCAAAGACTGGCAACCAACGGGATGGAGCCCCGCTCCAGCGAAGAGGGCTTGATGCCATAGTCGACCCCTGTACCAACATTACTGTGCATCATACCCGTATCCAAGTGGTGAACAGCTTGAACCACACATTTCCAGATTGTCTCCACCCCTTTTCACCGCACTTGGAGTCATCGAGAGAGCTTCATACGGTTGTTGGGACATGACTCCGTTGATCATGACTCTCGCTTGAGTACCCCTCACGACTGAACCAAAGTTCGAGGCTGGTCATTTTCAGAGGGGTCTACTGCGTACCAGATTAGGGAGTGGAGAAAGCAACTTTTGTCACGTTGGGCTTGGTTCGCTTGTGAATAGCCTAACTTGAGCGTGAAGAGTATGGTAATGTGGTTCAGGGCTCGCACCAACGCGATCTGAACCACACCATCACCACAAGCACACGTCGCACACACAGTCCGAGCAGCAATGCATCGAGCTAATAGTAGTGTGGTGCAGAAAGCTATAAAGACAGCACTCGCCCGTCTATTCTCCATCACTCCTCAGTCACACATATTAACACCAAAGCTTAGCAAAACTTATACACACGCAACATTTCAGCACGCGCCGCACTTCAAGTGCACATACTCACGTTAAGACATATTCACGTTCACACACATACACATTGTGCCCATTACGCACCGCAAATCAAACAGACGTACTCTTCGTCGCGATGTCCGACATGTTTCAACAAATGAAGACCACTGTGGCTCAACTCTCCAATACCAACCGCCGGCTCTCATTCTTCGAGGTTAGCTCCTTACTGCCTCTCGAGGTCGTCTCCCAGATCCTGCAGGCCTGGATGGCACCTCAACATCTCATCGTCCAGGACATCTCTGCAGGTTTCTTTGATGAGGACGCAGTGTATCAGATGATGGTCATGTGGGCATGCGACACAGATTCCGTCGCAAAGACCGCCGCTGCCTTTCCCACCGAACTTCAAGAAGAGTATTGGCGCATCCGACAACTCTCCTGGCTCAAGTCAGCGAAGACTTTCACCAGCGGGCACGACTTCTACATGAGCCACTTTGCCCTCTCGCTCGACCCCCACTCCAAATTTCCGGCGTTCAGCGTTGACAACGTGCCCGTCGGCATATTGTCAGCACCCCAGGCACACGAAGCGAAAATCCAGCCCCTGATCGCTTCTCCGCACGCGCATCTCAACTTCCATGGGCTCGAGCGCATCAGCCTGGAATTCACAGCCGCGGAATACTTCTGTCTTTTCGACGTCCGTGTCCCACCCTTCGACATCAAGGACACGGACTTCTTCGGCGACGACCTGTACCACGACGAGCTCCTCAACGGCGCCGCGGGTCTACTCCAGCACACTCAAGAGCTCACTCTTGTCTTTGGCGACCGCTACAAGTGGGCGCAAATACGAGCTACACATCTGCACGCCACCGTCCCAGCGTCTGCGAATCTGGCCGCGTCATCGACTGGATTCTCATGTATGCGTGGAAGGGCGGATGGCTGCAGCACATTCCAGCCATCCGACTCGAGGGCGATATCCAGGAGTGGGTCAAGCAGAAATGGTACGCCATTTTTGAGAGCCAGCGAAAATATCATGCCTCGCTCGGCAACACGGAGGCCGATCTCTTTGCGGTCTATGATCCCGACACCAAGAGCGTTGAGCGTCTAGGCTTACTACCTGGTATGCCAATTCAAGCCTACTTTCCTGAGGAGCATTTCCCGCCGCGCTGTATGTGCGAGACTAGGTGTTGGAGACTGCAGGGTGGTAGGGTGCGTGAAGCTAGACAGGAGCTGGTTTCGGATGAGTGGGTTGTGCTGGGAGATTGGGATTGGTTGTGGGAGTAGGGGTGGTTGGAGGTAGACGGGAAGTTGTATGGTGTGATTGTTGTTGGATAGCTGAGATAGATAGGATTGGGGAGATTGAAGTTACTGTTGGATAGCTGGAATAGATAGGACTAGGGAAATTGAAGTTACTGTTGGATAGCTGCAGAAAGATAGGAGTAGGTAGATGAATTTACTGTTGGATATTCGAAGCTAGACACGCTCGTGTGATTTGTCATTGCTATGTGCTATCTAGGAGGAAGCCTATCTTCTTAATCAACTAGCCAAAAGAATCTGGCATGCCTCAAGGCTTTGTCAGCCATACAAAAGAGGGTTATCTATAGCAGTTACCTGTCGAGACAAGGCATTCTAAATCAGTATGCGTGCGAAGCTCAAACAATGGTGCGAAAACGGTCTATGTGCCTATCCATGCACGGTGGTGGCGTTTGAGTTTGCTCTTTTATTCTTGTGCCTTCTACACTTAAGAACAATGGTCAGCCAACTTGGCCACCTTAAAGCTCTCCTTATTGTAGATCGTGCTTGTAATTAACTCCACTCAGAAATGACCTCCACGGCTGATCTGATCACCACCCCTGAAGCAATATAAGACTCCTTTTGTCAGCCTCTTAACGTTTACTTGGCGTTAGCGTCTGCCAGAACACCAGGTCTCATCAGATAATCTTTTTTAAGCGGAGACTCATATGCTAAGTCAGTCTCAGACAGTAC
>TARA_R110002003_G_scaffold137_11_pt1 | contig 11937 bp, 11 predicted proteins | sample TARA_R110002003 | Tara Oceans TARA_R110002003 (sample SAMEA4396441) | marine metagenome | biome: Westerlies Biome; feature: [SRF] surface water layer (ENVO:00010504); material: water (ENVO:00002006), including particulate matter (ENVO:01000060) such as... | depth 5 m | reverse complement strand
CAGTGTGATCCGTCTTGTCCAGTATGTCAACCACATATTCGCATACTGCTGGGTAATAGTCTCCTTGAATAGAACGGTGGTTGGTCTCTTCCAGCTGGTTTCGTAGAGTTCGCAAAGGCGACGGATCACCAACAGTCGGAGTTGCAATATTGCACTTGTTTATACGCTGATGAGATCCGCTCAGCACCGAGGCTTGATGACGACGCATTTGCTCATAACCAATCATGTCAACGTCGGGCTCCGCGGGATCAGCCAGGTCACAGAGCTGGCAACAATATTCGCTGCAGAGGTCGCTCGTGATCTCGGGAAGGCCTGGGAGACGAGAGACTCGAACAATTTTGTCAATCTCCAGGGGTGTAAGAGTCCCTTGTAGTGAGACACTGTTCGTAATCACGCGCAAACCTTTGATGAGACCCTCCAACAGGTAAAGGATCGCGAATTGGAAGATCTTACCTTGAGCTTCAAGTATGAAGTCTAATACTCCGTTCAAGACTGACACGGGACCTGGCGTCAACAGTGTCAAATCAGATGTCCCTGATGCGGCTATTGGGGGTGGCGGCGTGTCTGATATATCTGAAACACATCTGGCAACTACATCTACCAAAACCGTACCGTGCGATGCGTATGTGTGGTCGCGCGTCGAGACAAGCGTTGAGGTGAATAGCTCACCCATTGTTGCCCAGGGGAGGAAGCCGGTGAGGAAGAAGCCTAGGTGCCCGCGAATGTCTCCACGGGCCTTCGAGACAATCATGATCAGCGGTGAAGCACAAGACACAAGACACAAGAAGGATAGAAGTTTTATCGTGGGGCGCTGATATATACGTACCTTGACAACAAAATCAATGTACCAGTTTCCAACAATCCTGCGAACACCTTCTTGAATCGTAGGGTTCAGAGCTGCCGACAACAATGTGCTTGCCAGTAGAGGGGTGATCTTTGACTCGAACAGCTTCGTTAATTCTGGCAAGCATGCTTGAACCTGATTGGCGTAGCGATCGAGAACGATAGTTTCAAACAAAGCTGCGTACAAATCGTAGTCCTTCATATACCTACCACGCTCCGTGACACGCATTTTGATGGTGGGAGTGTTGATATCCCGTTGCGCCGCAAGCATGGACTGGTGGATAATGGCTAAGCAGTATTTACGCTGGTCAGCATGCCCATACAATACGCCTGATCTAATCTTGTCCCAATAGGAGCTATCATAAAGGCACTCGAATTCAATCTGATCAAGGACGGCTTGTGAGATCCACTGAAACCATATCTGGAAGGTCCTCATTGAAAGTTTCCCTACACTAATGTTAGTAATCGTGCTTTGTCGACTGCAGCAAATCATCTCGCAGATCAAGCCCTTATCTGCTCTGTCGAGAATCTGAGGCGAGGCTATAGCAGCGAGGTGGGACGGATGGAACCTCACCAGTCGTAAAATACTCGGAATCAAGGAGGCTGAGTCGATCCCACAAGGAGCTGTCGATAATAGGCCTAGCCAGCACCACCTGGCCTGTACCTGGGAAGATCCGTAGCCATGGTGGGAGATTGTCACTGGGATGTGCCACAGCTAGGGGCCCTTCGCACTTCAGGAGAGACAAAAAAGCGGAAATAGCCTCGTAGACCACTCCATCTAATGATGGCAAACCAATGAAGCGGGATAGAAACTGAAGAGTGTCGGGGCCGATGACGTGATTGCAATGATTTGGAAGCCAATAAGAGCACTTGAGAAGCATCAGATACGCTGTAGCTTTGCGGGTGCACCGTCGAATGGCTTCTTCTGTCTCGGTGTCATCGTCATCGTGTTCGTAGCTCTTGCGGAGAGCCGGCAGAAGTCCAACGAGTTCACTTTGGACCTTCCCAACTAGAACGCTCGCGAAGTGCCCATCACTACACAAGATCTCTGCCAGGTTGTACAGATGACCAGAGTCCAGAGTAGCTTCCGGAATCCGTGTCAGAAGCAGGTCGCAGAGCTCCTCGGTAAGTATGTAGGCCTCACCCGCCTGGTCGAATGCCTTTGGCTTATTCTTATTTTGGACCGGTGACTCCGGACCATGTTCGATAGCATGAAAATCAGATCGACTATTGTCAGACTGGAACCGGGAAGACGGGCGCAATTTGATGCAAGCCCGGAGATCTTCGAGATGGAGACGATCCGATGTCTGGAGTCTGGCGAGGCAAGCCTTGAATGCTTTACTTTTTGACTCCTCATCAAAGAGGTCAAGAATGGTGTCCATGTCCACTCTCTATATTCGGAAAGGATGGAGGGTTGCCATGCTCTGCTGCGAGCGAGCTAGTGTCGATGGGGTTTTCTGGTTGCTCAAGGCACCGAGGAATGCGCGGAAGCTGTGTCCGAATAGTGAAGTGCGGCAACCCTGAGTGCGGTGCGTACTCCGCGCTACTGCTGCCAACCACGTCGCAATTGTTGTGTTGTCAGCCTGGTGCACGCCTCTCGTCCAGCCGTGGTTGCGCCAAAAAGGGCCTTTGCTCGCTGTGGGGCGCCAAGCTGTGACGTCGCTTATTCCACGGCAACCACGCTGTTTACATTTGTCCCGTTTGAGGAAAGCGCGACCGAGCGTGCTCAGCGAACAGCGCCAATGCACCTACTATACGTCGCAAGGTCGCAGCAGCTTCTCGAGAGCATCTACCAGTTGTTGGACGACATCTTGGTCCGCGAAATGTATTCAGGCTTGCACACCACGGCTTCGGCACCCTCGATGCGCGCCTCCGAGCCATATGCCATGATGGCTCCTCGGCCGCCCATCGCAGACGACCCCGGCAATGTCAAGGTCGTCGTGCGCTGCAGAGCCTTTGTAAGGCGAGGTAGGCCATGACAGTCAGCTCGAGAGGCACAGCCGCTAACGACAGTAGAGAAGGAGAAAGGCACGCGGTGCCTCATCCGCATGGACCCAGCGACACAGAAGACGACGCTTCTGGCACCCGCAGACGACGACAGCTCGTCAAACACACGCCGAGTGCTCGACGACAAAGAGTTCACGTTCGACCGATCGTATTGGTCGCACGACGAGGCCGACCCACACTATGCGCACCAGGAGGATGTCTACCGCTCCTTTGGCGAGGAATTTCTGGATCACAACTTCGAAGGATACCACACATGTATTTTCGCATACGGCCAGACGGGATCGGGCAAGAGCTACACCATGATGGGTACGCCAGACAACCCGGGCCTGATACCGCGCACTTGTGAGGAGCTGTTTGACAGGATTGCCCACGAGCCTCGCCCAGACACCAGCTACCACGTCCAGGTGTCGTACTTCGAAGTGTACAACGAGCATGTCCGGGATCTGCTCACGCCACGGACGAACCCGCCCATCTACCTCAAAATCCGCGAGAGCCAGAAAGATGGCGTGTACGTGCAGGGCCTGACTGAGACCGAGATCAAATCGTATGCGGACATTGAGCGCTTGCTCAAGGTGGGAGACTTGGTACGTCTGGCAGTACCGATCGCCTCGGCATTGTTACTAACGCGTTCACAGAGCCGAACAACCGCTTCCACCAAGATGAACGACACGTCGTCGCGATCCCATGCTGTTTTCACGATCCGCCTCCGGCAGATTACACATTCGCTGCTTTCGGACGAGACCATCGAACGCACATCGCGAATGCGCCTCGTCGATCTTGCGGGCTCAGAGCGCGCCAAGTCTACAGAGGCTACAGGCCAGCGGCTCAAGGAAGGAGGTCAGATCAACAAGTCGCTCACAACCCTTGGTCGTGTGATTGCCGCCCTAGCAGACCCACGCCGCCATGGCACCAAGGGCCGACGACCCCGTGAAGTTGTCCCTTACCGTGACTCGGTCTTGACATGGCTTCTAAAGGACTCGCTGGGCGGCAACAGCAAGACAGCCATGGTAGCCTGCATCGCGCCTGCTGACTACGAGGAGACCTTGTCCACGCTGCGCTATGCCGACCAAGCCAAGCGCATTCGCACGCGTGCCCTGGTCAATCAGGACAGCATCTCAGCTGCACAGCGCGATGCCCAGATCATGGAGATGGCGGAGCAGATCCGCAGTCTGCAAGTCAGTGTCAACGCGGCCAGCCAGCGCAAGAGGGAGGAGGCAACGGAACTGGAAGAGTACCAGCGACAAGTCGCGCTGATGCAGAGGCTGATGGAAGAGAATCGGCAGATGTCCGCGGCGAAAATAAGGGCATTGACTTCAGAAGTGGAAGAGCTCCGCCCCGTCAACACGGCGTTGCGCGCCGAGATCGACTCGCTCCGCCGCCATTTGGCTCTCGCGCTGGGCGAGCTCAAGAATCCGATCGTCCTGCCTCCACCTCGTTCCCTTGGCTCACCCGATTTCGAGCAGGAACAATGGTTTGGTGAAGGCGACGGTAAAGAGAACTCCCTCCCCACACCTACTGATGACGAGGTCAGCGAAGATGACTCTGATTCAGGTTACGATGAGGGGGACCACGACGAGCTGGCGCAGGAGTTGCAAAACGAAGCCCAGGATTTCCTCAAGGACCTGGGACTGTTCCGGAAGAAGGTTGGCAGCGACCGTGAGCGCTTCGGCCTGAGGGAGGCACTTGCAGATATTATTGGGAACTGAAGGTAACTTGGATAGCGAGGTGGGCGTTTTGGACGGGTATGGTTACGATTGCATGAGCGCCGGCGTTTGCTTGATTGGGGCCGGGAAATTCTTGGATACTTGGAACAGTACGTAGTATGTAGGACAAATGGGCGAATCTGTGTGTAGTAGAGTACACTTTGTATGTGTGGTGCCTGCCGCCAACGTGACGAGCATAGGCTCCGCACTGACCGCCGCGGCGTTCATGACCTCAGTTCCATGACAACAGACGCACCCGCAGACAGTGAGCGCTCCACCAACGCACCCCGCGCCATGATGCCGCGATAGCCATGTCGAAGCCAACCGCCAACTGGGAGAAGGTGGGCGACAAGTACTACCGCAAGGTGCAGCTCTACACGGCCGTCTTCGACCAGGACCTCGAGCTCGAGAACTACCACGTGGTGGGCGCCCCGTACAGCGGCGCAGTAGGTGGGTATGCGGCCATGGCCTGCTCGTGGCCGCGCACTGCTGACGGCGCCAGCCATCTACCGCGATGAAGACAAGCTGCACACATACCGCGGGCCCAGCGCGTCCAAGGCGAGCATCGACATCTACAGCTGCGCAGGCAAGCTGATCCGCAGCATCAACGTACGCCCCCTCACCCTCACCCTCACCCACGCGCGTGCGCACACGCATACGCAGGGCGACTCGGCGGCTGACAGGCACAGTGGGACAAGGGCGCCATCAAGGGGCTGGGCTGGTCCGAGGACGAGAAGCTGCTGGTGGTGACGGCCGACGGCACGGTGCGCTGCTACTACGACCTGCAGGGCGACTTTGTGCCCTTTACGCTGGGCCACGACGTCGACACGCTCGGCGTCGTCTCGTGCCGCTTCTACAGCTCCGGCTTCGTCGCGCTGCTCGGCAACAACCACCTCGTCTCGGTCGCCTCGTACGCCGAGCCGCGCCCCAAGCTGCTCGCCGCACCGCCCCCGGAGCCCGTCGCGTCCTGGAGCATCATCCCGCCCGCATACTCGCTGTCGCGCTCCGTCGAGGTCATTCTCGCCATTGGCAAGACGCTCTACGTCGTCGACGCCACCGAGGCCGAGGACCGCAACTTCGACGCGGGGCCCTTCCGCCACATCAGCGTCAGCCCGCGCGCCGAGTTCCTCGCCTTCTACACCGAGGATGGCAAGGTGTGGGTTGTCAGCGGCGACTGGAGCGAGAAGCTCAGCGAGTACGACAGCCGGGTCAAGACGGTGCCCAAGGACATGCAATGGTGCGGCTCCAACGCCGTCGCGCTGGCCTGGGAAGACGAAATCCACCTGATCGGCCCACAAAGCGCCGCAGCCAAGTTCTACTACGATTCGTGGGTCCACCTGCTGCCAGACGTGGACGGCATCCGCCTGTTGACCAACGAAGTCTGCGAATTCATACAAAAGGTCCCCGACGAGGCCGTCGACGTGTTTCGCCTAGGCTCCGACTCTCCAGCCGCAAATCTTCTCGAGGCGTCATCGCTACTCGAGCAGAAGAGCCCGAAAGCGGATGACCTGATTCAGCTAATACGTCCTTCGCTCGCCGAAGCCGTCGACACATGCATCAAGGCGGCCGCCCACGAGTACCAGATTCACTGGCAGAAGTCACTGCTGAAGGCTGCGTCTTACGGAAAGTCGGTCCTCGACCTATATTCATCAGACGACTTCGTCGATACGTGCGACACGTTGCGCGTTCTCAATGCCGTGCGCTTCTACGAGATTGGACTTCCCCTTAGCTACGACCAATATCGCCGCATGACCCCAGAGAAGCTCATCGAACGCCTGACAAACCGCAATGAATATCTTCTCGCGTTGCGGGTTGCTGAGTATCTGCATATCCCGTCAAGCCGTATCCACGGGCACTGGGCGCAGCAAAAGGTGCGCGTGTCCACGGCTCCCGAAGAAGAGATTTGCCATCTCATTGTCAAGAAACTGCATGGCAAACCCGGCGTCTCCTTCGAGGAAATCGCCCGAGCAGCCTACGATGAGGGCCGCTTGCGACTTGCCACGGAACTACTCAACTACGAGCCCAGAGCGGGTAAGCAAGTGCCTTTACTTCTGAACATGAAGGAAGACAACATCGCTCTGGACAAGGCTATTGAATCTGGTGACACAGACCTTGTGTACCATGTGTTGCTTCATCTGCGTAAAAAACTTCCTCTCGCGTCATTTTTCCGTGTTGTTAACAGCAGACCGGTCGCAACTGCGCTCGTAGAGTCTTCGGCCTGGGACCAAGATCGAGAGCTACTGAAAGACTTATACTATCAGGACGATCGAAGGCTAGACGGCTCCAATCTTCTTCTTTCGGAGGCCCTTTCTCAGACTGATCTTCACGCCTCCCTCGACAGGCTAAAGCTGGCCTCCAAGTATTTACAGGACTCGCGTGATGCTGGCGCAGTTTTCCAGCGCCAATTCATTGATGACACCGCGAAGCTTTTACGCCTCCAAGAAACATTCGAGAAAGAACTAAGCCCACGAGATGGCACGCCTGGAACACCGGGCACGCATCCAAACTCGCTCATTGGCTTGAGCTGCAACGACACAATATTCCAGCTCATTCGTCAAGGACATTACAAGCGAGCACAGAAAGTGCAAAGCGAATTCAAAATCTCCGACAAAACGTACGCATATATTCGTCTACGCGCTCTGGTAGCAGCACGACATTGGGTGGAGCTGGAGGAATCTGCAAAGCAGAAAAAGAGCCCGATCGGATGGGAGCCTTTCTTTAACGAAGTGCTCGCCGCAGGCAACCCAAGAGTCGCAAGCGTGTTCATTCCGAAATGTAGCACACTACCAGTTGCCGACAGGGTTGATATGTGGGTCAAATGCGGACTGCTTGTCAAAGCGGGCGAAGAGGCTTACAAGGCCAAGGACAGAGCGCTGTTGGAAGAACTTAGAAACAAAGCCGGGGGAAGTGCGGCGGTGGAGATCGAGAGATACATTGGGATGCTGCCACAGGGGAAGCGATGACGCGGCAAGGCAACACCATCAACTAGCCAGAGTTTACCATTTGCCACGGCAGTCCATGTCACGTCTCATGTTCAAATCCTACGCTCAGTGGTAGCAAAGAATATGAATGTTATGGTCCATGCGTGGCGTTAGGAAGCAAGGTCTCCAGGGCCCACTCGTCCGATTTCGATGGGTTTGATTGATGAAGTGCGAATCGCAGCACTGTATAGCCGGACCCAAGAATGTTGCGCTTCGTCCAAATGTGTCGATGTCACTTCGGTCCAGCTTCGTAAGTCTGCTGTTGGATGCCGAAGTAAAGCCGTCGCAGCAAATGTGATCACCGCTGCTCCGCTCCCGGCGACGAACCACAATGCACTCACCAACCTCCCGTGCAGCTTTCCCCGCGTTTACCGGCATGTTCTCCACAGGCCACCCCTGCGATGTCACTCAGTGTCAACAGATACCGTCATTACTGGGGGAAGGCTCGGTGGGAGCTTTACCGATGTCTTCAAAATCCGTGTACGGCACTTCAAGATGGCAAATACTCTCGAGCTTTTGCCTGGCTAAGAGCCGCATATAAGGGCACAAACAGGAGACGAGCTGGTACACTAATGATGGAGAGGATCTTTACACAGCCATCAATATGAAGCCATCCTCGCTTCTTCCCGTTCTTGCATATGTCGCCTCGTCGTCCGCAATTGCCTACGATGAATACATTCTTGCTCCCAAATCACGGACGCTACACCCTGTCTCTGTACACAGTTCCAATGGCTCCGTCACAAATCCGGACAGCCTTACAAGTGCGTCACCCAGCGAGAGCACAACGACCTTTGAAGGCGAATCAGCCACCGCATACGACTTCGGCATCAACATTGCCGGCTTTGTGACCTTGAATATTGCAGCCGTCTCAGATGCAGATCAGTACATTGGAGTCACATTCTCCGAGAGCTCATATTGGGTGTCAAATGCATCTAGTGATGCAACGGCAGATGCTGGTAAAGACGAGACGTTGTGGTTTCATGTGTCGACCCCCGGAACGTATATAGCACCTAGAGAAAAGGAGCGGGGTGGCTTTAGGTACATGTCACTTGTGCATAATGGCACGGGAAGTGTGCAAGTGAAAGCAGCCTCCGTACATTATACGCCCATGCCACATTGGGAAGATGATGCCCTTGGCAACTATACTGGCTATTTCCATTGCGATGGTAAGCCCCTTATGCGACTAGACTATAGTAGCGCTGACTCGCACTTTGAAGATGATCTCCTCAATCGCATATGGTACGCTGGTGCCTACACGAACCAGATTTGCACAATAGATCCGCATTATGGAGACGCTTTGATTCATATCTTTCAAATCAATTCCTCGGTTTCCGAGGCCACGAACGTAACGTGGTACAACAATTACACAATCACGAACGGGTCGTCGGCATTGGTGGATGGCGCGAAGCGAGATCGTATCGTGTGGGCTGGTGGTAAGTCAAAGGGTACTCTGAGAATTTCCACAGCTCCCTTGCTGATAAGCGACGTAAGATATGGCGATTGCAGTACCTGGTGTAGTCGTCTCCACAAACGACATAATCTCTATCGAAAACTCGCTGAACTCCCTGTTCGATGTTCAGAACACGAGTAATGGACAACTCCCGTATGCTGGACGACCGTTTCCAACAATAGTCTCTTTCACGTATCATCTCTATACCCTCATCGGCGTAGCAGATCACTACCTTTACACTGTAGGTCCTCGTGCACATATTCTTTACATGTTATCGAGACTCTGATCAACGATAGGGCGACATCGCCTTCCTCTCGTCACTCTGGACCAGATGGAAACTTGCCATTTCCTTCTCTCTGTCCTTTATTGACTCATCAGGGCTTATGAACGTCACATCACCCGCCGATTGGCTTCGCTTCGGTATGGGCGGACACAATATCGAAGCCAATGCCATCTTATATTACACCATCAACCAAGGCATCCAGCTAGCTGAAGCTCTTAATGACACTGCGCCTATTGCAAATTGGGCCTCGGTCGCAGCGAAGGTCAAGAGCGCAGCAAATGAATTGTTGTGGGACGATGAAGTAGGAATGTATAGAGACAACGAGACAACGACACTCAACCCGCAAGATGGCAACTCATGGGCCGTTGTCTCGAACTTGACCACCAACTCGTCCCAGACTGAGCGCATAAGTAGTAATCTGGTAAGGCGGTGGACACCCTACGGCGCTCCAGCACTGGAAGCGGCGGATGCCATATCTCCGTTCATTTCTGGCTTCGAACTGCAAGCACATTTTCTCGCTCACAATGCTAGCGCCGCACTTGGGTTGATGCGACTACAGTGGGGTTTTATGCTCGACGATCCGCGCATGACAAACTCGACGTTCATCGAGGGCTACTCCACAACCGGAGAGCTGCATTATGCACCCTACCTCAACGATGCGCGTATTAGCCACGCACACGGATGGGCAACAGGACCCACGTCGTCGTTGACCTTCTACGTAGCTGGCATCCAGCTGTTGGGTGCGGGGGGAAAGACGTGGCGCATGGCACCGGAACTGGGAGATCTGAAGCATGTAGATGCGGGTTTCAGCACGAGTGTGGGGTTTTTTGGAGCAAAGACGGAGGTTGCTGACCATGGGCTGAAGATGGTCTTGGAAGCGCCCGAGGGAACGAGTGGCCAAGTGAGAGTGCCTTTGTTGTCTTGCAAAGGACGCGTTGTTATGCAAACACTGAGTGGCGCATGTGGGGATATTGTCGTGGAGGTTGCAGAGACGAATGTCGGGTCAGTGACGGTTGGAGAGGTGCCAGGCGGGAAGTGGAACGTCACATTCACATGTGATGCATAGTGTGTCTTCAATGCCTTAAATACCTCTCAAAGTCCGATTTGTGGTTCGCCGGCGTGCCAATATCAGCGATTGATGCTGCCAACGACCAGCAGCTGATGTGAAAAGAACAAATGTACATGATTGAATTGTTCAGACGATCTATGCCCTGCTATACTGTACAGCCAAGTTTGCATGCCAAGATGATGATACACGGAAGCCTCTTCGTCCCTTTGGCATCCAGGAGGACCCTAGGTGCGCTCATGGCCTGATGACGCGGAGGCCGTCTTTTGAGGGTGCTGCTGCTCGCTTGAACGACTGCTTCAACGTTAGCTCCTACTGTGTGATGTTCCGGGATGCTCCAGCACTGACGTTGTCGCACTCTTCCCATGCGCGTCCGGCGCCAAATCCGAGTCCAACGAATGCCGGCCATGCGCGTCGCTTGAAGAGGAGGACGGAGAAGACGACGCCAAAGGAGAGGCCGAGGCCGGAGCGGATGAGCATTGATGAGAGGCAGCGGTCCCACTGTGGGGCAAGTGTTAGCACTGCTGTCGCATGGCCCGCCATTGCATGTTATCGGGGGCATCGCAGGGCCGTACCTTCTCGTTCAGCAGGGCTTCGCTCATGGGGCGCGTGGTGCGCGGAATGGGCGCGGTGGCCCGGGGCGTCTCGTCGGCCATGGCTGCTGTGTGCGGGGCTGCAATTGGGCGGGTCGGGGCCGCGCTCGACGTGGACGAGGGCGGAGGACGATGATGCGGTCGGCGGTGGTGTTGATGCTGGCCAGCGGGAGCTTGGAGTTTGACCTCACCGGCCTTGGCAGGAACCAGCCGAACCGACGCTGGACGTAGGAAGGCGGGCCCGAGCTCAACTTTTCTCTGAAGACGGCACAAGTCGACGCAGTCGCTGCGCTCTGCAGCCGCATCATACGCGCCCGGCGACACGATGGCACCAGCGACCCCCGTATGGCCCCCGCTCGTCCGACACGCCTTTTGGCCACGCTGACTCTCTCCAGGCTGCGCAAGACCAGCCTGCGCCGACGCGCCCGCGCCTGCAGTCGGTGCACCACGACTTCTCAGGCTTGGACGAGCAAATCCGCCAGATTGCCCGCATCATACGCCTCCCGGAGCACTGGGCGGCTCTGGACGACGGCGAGGGCGAGGTCCGCTCACAGGCCCTGCGGCACGTGGTCCGCGCGCGTGCAGAATGGGTGCTGCGCTGGCTGCTCGACAGGCTGAAGGACGAGGCGGCGGCCGGCACTGGAGCACGAGGAAACCCCACCGCATGGCAACTGCTGGCGTCTATGGTGCACATTCTGCCGGCCTCTCGCAGCGCACCTCATCTGCGCGACGCTGGCTTCACCACCATCCTCGAGCGCACGCTGGTCGAGCACGTCAGCCCCGCCACTGCTGCGTCGCCCGTCGGCAGCCGCGACCATGCTCACCATGGGGATGCTTCCGAGTCGAGCGAGGCCACACCAGCGGAAACGCACTCCTCGCGAAAACGAAAGCGCGGGACGACTGAGCCATTAGCATCCAAGCGGCCCGCGCACCCTTCCACAGATCCAGCTGTTCTGTTTCGCGCCGTCGGAAATGTGCTAAGGTCACTCACACAGCTGTCCACTGCGAGCA
>TARA_R110002003_G_scaffold829_1_pt1 | contig 11946 bp, 18 predicted proteins | sample TARA_R110002003 | Tara Oceans TARA_R110002003 (sample SAMEA4396441) | marine metagenome | biome: Westerlies Biome; feature: [SRF] surface water layer (ENVO:00010504); material: water (ENVO:00002006), including particulate matter (ENVO:01000060) such as... | depth 5 m | reverse complement strand
TTTACTGGCATCATTTACTGCTTGATCCTTGCAGTGCAACAAGAAGATTGTGAGGAATGCATGTCAGACGTGTGGTGTTGTGAGTGGAGGCGTAAGGTTATCAGGAGTAGAGGGCCATGATCGCGAGTGGGGTGAGGAGTGAGTGGCGGCGAAAGGCAGAAGGGGTCGGATGGCGGAGCTGTTTTGGACGATGGATAGGCTTGTTTGGTCAGCGGTGATGTTAGGGTTGGGAAAGTTGCTCTGCTAGGCGTTGCACATTGGCTTTCATCGTTATGTGTGCTATATCTCGGTGGCTTTGTGATGAGCCGATTCTTTTTTGAGATCCTGGTTTTGATGTTCAGATGATGCCGGAAAGACACGAAGAGTATTTTGGGGAGGAACGATATACTGAGGGTTCTTACAATTTATCAGTCTGCCCCGTGAGCCAATCGTCTAGGTCGACTTATTCCATCAATACTCATACCTCCACCAAAAACACCTTCCTCTGACCCTACGAGCCGCACGCCACCTCCTGCCCACCTTGCCCCCACCCCTACTCTTTAGCTCTCCATCCCTTCTCGCTCGCCAATGCCTTGCCAAAAGTCTTCACCATATCTCCAAGCGGCTTCAGAATCCCCGCTCTATACACGCCAGCTATTTCCACGACACTGTCTATATCCAGCGGCATGTCTCCATTCAGTCGACTTTCAGAAACACGCCCAAGATCCCCTAATCCAGTTTGCAAGTCCTCAACGGGGCCAGTCTTATTCTCAGAATGCCGCAAACCAGCTGCGCCATCACGTAAAATGGCGTTGTTCGTCTCAACAAACGCCCGCAGAATCGATTGCCGGCCCTTGGGATCCGAGATGCTCGCATCGTGGAACCGTTCCATCTGCGTGCTGACATCGTGTTGCAGGTGCTCTAGCGCTGTGTGAGTCGCTTCGACGTCTTTGCGAGACATGGTAGTGCCGTAGAGGGTTGTGACCTGGGCGGCTTGACGGCGTTGCTTGCGGCGAAGGGCCTTGCGCACGGCTTCTGGCTCGGAGTCAGAGTCGGGCTGGGGTGGTGTGTCTGGCCGGAAGGACGTGAAGGGTCCGTTACCGAGGAGAAAAGAGTTGAATCCTGGCATATTTGGATTTGTTTCGGGTGTGAGAGTTGATACAGTAGTTGTGGTCGTGCTCTGGTTGAGGCTTTGCTACTGGATTGTTGAGAAGGAGATGTTGCCTGTGCTGATGAGCATTGTATAGCAAACAAAAACTCGTGAAGGGGTATCTGGCAGCTGTTAAGTGACAATCGCACAATCACACACGCGGTGATGTCACGTGATTGCTCGCAAATGGAGACTGGAACGCTCGATGATTCACTTGCAGGTCGTGTAAAGAGGTAACAATATACGGGCAATGGTCACTCTGCTCAGCATTTGATAATGTCTGAGAGCACACCACAATGGGGACTAGCCAAAACATGACCGGAAGACCTACAACGCAATGCGAAGAATAGATGCTGTGTAACTGGGTCGACTCTTGATCCGGGGTTGGCTGTCCTGGCAACGAAGCTGCGCTTGAATAAAACGATATTTCTGGCAAAAACTGGGTTCCAGTATGGAAAGTGGTACCCTTGTACCCCAATTCATGCAGATACTCCGTCGAGCAAAGTGTCCGCACGATGACGGACGCCACTGACCTTCGTGAGATCAGAAAGCGCACAACGCGTGTCGCAACTCGCGTGGCTGTGATGTGGCAGTACCTGACACGTGCAAACGCAGAATAAGCTGGATCGAGAGCCAGCCAAAGTGTCGCGTGGGTCCTGTGGGGTTCATCGAAGCCGATCCTCTGTCCGAGAAGTCAGCTTCACATTCACACCTCGCCGCCGTTGCGGACTTTTTCCAACATACGCATCTTTGTCAGCTCGTCTAGCAGAGGCTGAAGAGTCTCGTTGTCCAGCTTGCCGGCCAGCGACGGGATGAGCGTCGTGGCTTCGTCGGCGGAGTCGGGAGTGAGCGTTCCTGCCACTCGTCAGCCGTGCCTTCCCTTTGCTTGTATCTCATCGTGTACCTAGCAGCGCTCGCTCGACGGTGGTGAGTTCGGGGTGGGCTTCGAAGAGGGCGGCGATGGAGTGCAGGCTCTCTTCCTGCTTGTAGCGGGAGAAGTTCTCGAGGTAGTCTAGGAAATGTGTGATGGTCCTGCACGGGGTTAGCTCCTGCCTCTTCTCGCTTCTGCGCTTTGTGGAGCCCACTCACTGGTTGTCGTTGTAGATCCTGTCCCGCAGCGGGTTGTTCTCGGGGTCCTTCTTCTTGCGCGCCTCGTGGACAGCCGTGACGACTGCGCGCGCCTCTGACACCGACAGTGCGTGTACGTCCTCAAAGTCGCCCAGCTTGATCTCGTTGCCCATCTCCTCCTCCTGCTCGACGCGCGGCTTTGGTCGCGACACCAGTCGCGGGGCCTTGAAGACCTGTGGCATCGGCATGTTGTCCTGCTTCGGCTGCTGGTTCTCGTCCTCCATGATGGGCTGTGCGGTGGGCGACGAGCGGAGAGGTGTGTGTGAAGGAGCGGAGTTGGCGCAGACGGCCTTTGTTACGATTGCGCCGCTCTTTGTGGCCTGGGGGGTTGCTATGCAGTGTCGCTGTGGAAGTGGCAGGAACGAGCGTGGTCGGAGGTAATTGTGTGGGGAACAGGGCGCTTGGGCGGAGACGTCGACAAGGCGGAAGTCGCGACTGGTGATGCTTACGGTCGTCTACAATAATTCACAAGTCGCGCTCCATGCCAAGCTCGAAACGCTCAGACGCTTGCCGCAGGCCACCCCACCGGCTTCCTTCACCGCGCCGGGGTCAAAGACATGGGGAGCCTGCTTGCCGATGACATGGACGCTAAATGTGGAATGATAGACATGCGTCGAGTAGAATTGTGCGCGAGGCTGCTGCAGTGTGGCGAGAGAGACATACTGCGTTATGAAGCTCCAGCTGTATGCGTAGGCTGCTGCTGCTCCCAAGAACTGCCACCGCGAAGCCATCCACGCCAGCGTGTGCTAAACAAAGCCGTCTGGCCTGGTGAGCACAGGCGAAGCTAAATTAAGCTCCGGGCGATGATGGTGCTGACGGCGTGGACAAATGTGGATCGGCGTCAAGTGCCCAAGTCAATTTCAAGTATCGAGCGGAAACGGCCTAGCGCGTCTTCCACGACTCCAGTGCCTCGACAGCGACAACAGCACATGGCCTGCAACAACAACACCACACCACCCCAGTCGCCGCCCGCAAAATACCGCTCTCCTCCCGCCGTTGCGCTGCTGCGAATTGAACAGCTGTCGCTTTCTCTCGCCGGTTGCCCTGGCGGTGTTTCAGCTGCCGTTCAGGGTCCCAATTCGGCGCCCCTCGCAGCTCGCTAGCAGCTGTCACCGCTCGAGGTCCCTTTCTGCGTCCTCCCGCGACGCACGCATGCCCTCAACGTCGACCTCGCGCCGCCTGTACATAGTTCCCCCGCCTCTGTTGTCGCTCGACGTTGGACGCGACCCTTCACCGCCTAGTGCGAAACCGCCCGCCGCCCTCGACATACCCACCTCCGAGTCTTGGCCCTCTTCCTCCACGTGCGAAATCGGTTTCACTTGAGCCTTGTTGCATTGCTCGCGCCTCCCGCTTCTGGACTGCGCGCTTTCTTTGCTGAACATATCCCGGTTGCTGGTTGACGTACGCGCGGTTTGGCTCTTGGTTGCGGCACAAGAGCATCCTTTGCGGGTGTTAACGGGACATTCGCCAGCGCTGGCGTAGTTGGACATGAGCACGCCGGCGGACGGACCGCCTTATAGAGAAGGCCAGGGTGCCCCGCAACAGTACGGTTACGACCCACGCAGCAATGGCCTTGCGCGCCGCCGAACAGACGAGCAGGATGGCCACCCATCTGCGAATGGACCCGCACAGCAGAACGGCAGAGACGCGCCACCGCGATCATCCACCGACCCGGATCAGCAATCTGCACAGAAGCCGAAGCGCAGCGGAAAGATATGCGGGAAGTGTGGAGAAGGCTTGACCGGCCAATTCGTGAGGGCGCTGGGAGATACTTATCATTTGGAATGTTTCACCTGCCACGTAAGTTTGCTCTTTCGTTTTTTTAAGCGGTCTGCGTGGTTCTTGGAGGTCTACTTGCGGGTGCTTGGACACAGCAGTGATTGTGCGCTCGCGCTACGACCAACGTGCAGGTAAGACTCGAGAAATACATGCTAAACTGTCTCCAGGACTGCGGTAAGATTGTCGCATCCAAGTTCTTCCCGGTCCCAGAGAAGCCACCCGGGCAGTACCCACTGTGCGAAACCGACTACTTCCGTCGACTCGATTTACTATGTTTTGAATGCGGCCAAGCCCTCCGTGGCTCTTACATCACCGCGCTGGACCGAAAGTACCACATCGAGCATTTCACCTGCTCGGTATGCCCCACTGTATTCGGCGCATCGGACAGCTACTACGAACACGAAGGCAGTGTCTACTGTCACTACCATTATTCGACCAAGTTTGCGCAGAGGTGTAATGGCTGTCAAACGTCCATCCTGAAACAATTCGTCGAGATCTTCCGCAACGGACAGAATCAGCATTGGCATCCGGAATGCTACATGATCCACAAGTACTGGAATGTGCGATTACACTCGACCGGCCAACCTGTCATGGAGCATTTGGTGGACGCAGATGGTGATGCGACAGACGAGGTCCGTGAGAATGTGCGGCAGCAGGAAGAGGAGATCGAGGCCAAAGTCAACTGGATCTGGAAGACACTGTCGGCTTTTGAGGAGAAGTCTGCTACGTGCATCTCCGACATGCTCCTGCACGTCAGTAACGGCGCATACGTGGATGGAGTAATGGCGGCTAAGAAGTTTATTGTGCATGTCGATCTCCTGTTTGCCGCCGCCGACGAGCTCGATGCACAACTCGTCGCACGGACGCCTAAGGGATTGACCTACTCGCGCGAATCAAAGCTGCTGTGTAAGAAAGTGGTTGCCTTCTTCGCGCTTCTCACCCAGTCCCAAGGAACGGGCGTTCGGCGACTCGGCGTTACTCAAGAACTTCTGTCTCTGGTCACCGGACTCGCCCACTATCTCAAGCTCCTCATCAGAATCTGCCTCCAGGGCGCGCTGAAGCTAGAGCGAGAGACGCGAAGTGCGAGTGGTATTACGAATTTTCTGACCCAAGTCAACTCGCTCGACGCACGGCTGGAAGATGAGGCAGAACGAGACCAGGCTGCCGAATCTGCTCGTCTTGTTCCAAGATGGGCCGACGCGTGTCCCATTTGCGATGCTCAAGTAGAGGACAAATGTCTCCACTTGAACGACATGTCCTTCAACTACAGCTGCATGATTTGTCGCGGTTGCAACGCCGATCTACGTAGTGATGTTAGAAACGCATACTGGAGTAGGTCGAAGCAGAGGGTCTTCTGTCCCGCCTGCGCAGCGGCACAGCCCGACGCCGTACGCGGGTTTGAGCCGGTCACAAAGCTACGACAGTACGTGCATCTACTCAAGGTGGCTCATGCCCGCCTCATGGCGACGCTACGTTCAAGTGGTGCGTTACCGCACACTTCTGGTAAGTTGAGCCCTCTCCTCTCAAACGACGCTCTCAACACTACTTTTCTTGACACCCGGCTCAGATTTCTGGTACCGCTATCGAGATTACATACGTCCCACTAATGACCCATAGATGATCCAAACTTAGCAGGTTACGACTCATCGCAGGGTCACCGTCTAGGCGATAAGGGGTCCGAACTTCAACCTCCACATCTACAGCAGGACTCCCGATCCAAGTCCTATGGAGGCGCCTCGACAAGCGATGCCCAAAGCAACACCAACTCTGCCTACGAGCAGTCCATGTCCGACATCAAGCGGCTGCGGTCGACGCGACTGGACAAGCATCTCTCGAACACAATGAAGCGTGCTCGTGCCTCGAGGATCATCGATGGGCCGGAGGGTATGCAGGCCGGAGGCGATGCCCAACTGCGAGGTGGTATGCAGATCGTCCAGGAACGAGAAGTCCAGAACGACCCTGACAATGTCACGCTCGCTGTCAATTCTCTGGCGCTCGACGACATCGCTCGCATGGCCGCCTTGGAGCAGCAACGAGAGCAGCGACCAAATGCCTTCCGCGCCGGTGGAAGTGCGCTACTAGGTCAAGGAGATCAGGCACGTATTCACAGTGGGCATCGCCGCGACTTCTCTGGAGGACAAGAGCTGCAGAACATGAGCGAGGGCCGGTCACGCACATACTTCTCCGAGCTGTCTCCGCTCGAATATTTCAAACTCAAGGGTCTCGCTGTCCTTCAACTTGGCCTTCTCCTTGATGACAAGCAATACAACCAAGGAGAGCTCTTGGATCTTCTCGAGTCAAAGAAGAACAACTTCTGGGGCAAGATCGGATTTGGCAAAGCCTTCAAGACCGACAAGAGCAAACCCAAGAAGAACACAGCAGGAGCCGAGAAGCCGGTGTCGGACAAAGCCACGTTCCGACAATCCCTGGAGTACCTCGTCGAGAAGTATGGTGCCGACTGCACAGAAGGCGTCGGTCCCGGCGCATTGAAAGTGCCAGCATTGCTCGAAAATGCCATTACTGCAATGAGGAGTATGGACATGTCCATTGAAGGTGTTTTCCGAAAGAATGGTAACCTCAAGGCCCTGCGCGAGCTCGAAGAAGAGGTCGATGCGAGGGGAGTCGAGCAAGTCGACCTCAACTCCAAGAATCCGGTCATCCTCGCCAACCTTCTGAAACGTTTCCTCAGACTGATGCCCGATCCCGTGTTGACCCTCAAGCTATACCGACTATTCATGGTAGCGAATGGTAGGTTTCTACTACGCCTCATATGGAAACATAACTAACACATGCAGACATCGAAGATGAAGAGCAACGAAAGAAAGTGCTGCATCTAGTATTATGTCTGCTGCCCAAGGCGCATCGAGACACGATGGAGGTACTGTTCCGCTTCCTGAACTGGGTTTCGTCATTTCACACGGTCGATGAAGAGACGGGCAACAAGATGGACACCTGGAACATTGCGACGGTCATGGCGCCGAACATTTTACGCGAAAGCAACGACAAGGAGATGCGCAACGTGGACCAAGGTGCTGTCAAGGTCGTCTTCGATCTCATCGAGAACAATGATGAGTTCTCTGAGGTATGTGTGAAGCATTCGTTTGCTGAGACTGTGCTAACGATACTTAGGTGCCACCGGAAATCATGGAACTACTCAATGACGACACTTCTTCAGACATGTCTGCGAAGGAGATCATGCGGCAGTGGGAACAGAGAGGCAAGAATCCACTCTCGGCTCCAGCAGCGTCACCGAGAATCCAAGGTGGCACGGCTTCGAGGAAGGATCAGCGCAACGCTCCGCAAATCACATCCGCGGACAGCAATCAGCAACCCAACGCAGGCGAGGCATCAGTTCGGCACGTAGGACCAGGTGGCCATGGCCCAGCACCGTCCAATGCGCACAAGTCCCCATCACAGCAAGATTTGGGCACTCCAAACCCCCCTTATGGCCGCAATCCACAAGACTCTGCTGAGAGCCATCGGACTGCGTCGCCACATCGGCACAGCTACCGGTCTCCAGCCTTCCAGAAGCAGACTCAGATTGGAACTGCCGGTGCCGGATGAACCTACTCTCATCGACGATTCATCATTGACGCATTGGCATGTAAAACTATTACGCTGCGAGAACACGCAAACTTCTCCGAACGGCGGTACCTTCTTTCCTCTGGTCGGGTCACATCACGTTGCTCGGGCTTTTGTGGACCTAGTCCGTCCTCACGCGGATTGATGTGGATGTGGATATCAAGAGCGTATCTCATTTTGACTTCGAACAGCAGGTCAACACACCCTGAAACAGTCTTTTACAGCATTGGCGACGGCGTTTTGGTTGATTTGTATCACCTACGATTCTGGCATGGGTTTGAGAGCCTTCGACGACTTCACAAAAGGTGTTTTGAGTGGGGAAGGCCAAAGCAGTAGAGATGAGCTGCAATCATGGCCGACATGCGATGATGTTGGCGATTTTGCAATCTATTGCGTCGCCGGAATGGAAGTTGGACGTTCACGAGACGAGCAGACTGAATGTCGTGGGCTGCGTTGGACGCTTGGCTCTGTGGATAATGCGAGCGGATTGGTGTAATAGTGGCATCGCCTCCATCGAAGCAGCACGTATATGCCTGATGAGGCACGGGTATCGAAATGGTTTGGTGTGCATTACTTTTCTTGCTCGTGATTTTCCTCTCTCTGTCCATTCTCACCGCAGCGTGACGCGCTTCACCGCACTTTCCTGTTTGGTCGACTTCATTACGCGCTTTCTGTTAGCCTCTCACTTTCACCGCCCCACTTTTCGCCGACCCACTTTTCACCACGCTCGCTTTGCTTGTATACAACCTCGCGTCTGTCTTGTCCCCCGCACCTCCGAAACGACCCCTTCGCACTTCCTTCGACGCAATCGCGGTGGTACCGCGCGGATGAGCAAATAGGTATAAGATGGACCCTGCGACGGCGCGATTGGCGCTCAAGCTGCAACTCGACGATGTTGATGCCCTGAGAGAGCTCGCTGCGACAGACACCGATGCAGCAACTACTAGCGAGATGGCTGCGTTGGAAGCGCAGCGGGAAGAACTGGTGGAAAAATGGCAGCAGGTGACCGGTCAATACCTCGCATCCCACGTTCCCCGAGAGGAGAATAGGAATCGCATTGCTTTCAAGCACTTGCTGAGTGGGGAGGAACAGGCAGAGCGTACGTTTCCCAACGTACCCGGACGACGCGTGCGACGCAGTACTGATACGGTGAAGGTGACCATGGCATGGCCTGCAATATTGCCGGTAGATCTACACCACAACTCGCTTTGCCGTCGAAGAAGCGAGCCGCCTACATTGATCCCGCCGTCTTGCGAGAGCAGGACGATGGCCGCACGAAAAGAGTCAAGCTGCAGCAAAGCGAGCCACCCCAGATCGCTTGCGACGACAAAGTGACAGCAAAGACAGCATCTCCTGCTAGACCGGCTGACAGTGGTTCAGTTCTTAACGAGGAGAACTTAGCAGGTGGACTATGCTCGTCCTGCATGGACATGTACCCTAACCGTGGCCTCCTTCAACTGGGCTGCAAAGGCAAACATGATTCCGAGACACATGCGTACTGCCGCGACTGCGTCATGCGACTGTTCGAGTCCTCAGTCACGGATCCGTCTCACTTTCCGCCACGCTGTTGCTCCAAGATCATTCCACTGCTACGCTGCATCCCGTTCCTACCGCAAGAGCTATTTTCGCGGTTTGTTGCAAGACGAGAGGAACTTGACACCCCGAACCGTACATATTGCAGCAACACAGCCTGCTCCAAGTGGATTCGGCCAGTACACATCAAGGCTGGCGTGGCTCAATGTCTGGCGTGCGCTCAGAACACATGTGTTACGTGCAAAGGAATTTATCACACGGGACTGTGTCCCAAGGACAAGGACGTTGAGAAGTTGATGAAGGTTGCGCGTCGGCGACGATGGCAGACGTGCCCAGCGTGCAAGGAAATGGTAGAGTTGGCTCGAGGCTGCTACCACATTACGTAGGTCATAAGACTCGCGTGGAAGACGGCTTGTGCTAATGACTTTCTTAGATGCCGGTGCCGTCACGAATTCTGCTACCTCTGTCTGGCGAAATGGCGAACATGTCAGTGTCCTGCGTATGACGAGCGCAACATCATCGACGCTCCTCCGCCGGCCGCTGGCCCGGCCCAGCAGGCTGCGGCCGCGCCCAATCCGAGAGGAAATATCCCGCCGCATCCGCAGCCGGATCCAGCGCCTCGTGGGTTTGCTAACCCGGCGCCAAACCATCAGCCAGCTGCTGTGTATATCAATGGTCGACCTGCTCCCTTCGGTCATCCTGCACCAGCTCCTTTCGGTCCTCCTGCACCAGCTATGTATGGTCATCCAGTGCACCCAGGCTACGACAACCCTGCTCCAGCGGTATACGGGAACTTTCCTCCTCCACCATACGGCAATAGTCTTCCACATGCGCATCTTGAACTGGATCAATGGGGCGCACATAGGGGTGCTTGGGGTGCTCAATTTGGTGCTGCTTTCCATGGCTTCGGCGCTCCTCGATTTGGTCACATTGCCGCTCCAGCTGCACCTCCCATTCCAATCTGTGAGCGTGAAGGCCATGACTTCGAGCGATATTACCGTCGCAACGGCTGGAGAACGGATTGCGATTGGTGCGATGAGAGTAGGGAGGACCGGTGGATCAACTGGTGTGGCAGATGTGACTTGACGATCTGCTGGCACTGCACTAAGCATCGCACCTGATACTATAAGCCGTCAGATGCTCAGCAGCGGGAGTTGGTTCAGCGGATAGGACCTAGAGCAGGGAAAAGACGATCTGCATAGCGGAACCAACATTTGGTTGCTTGACACGTCTGGATAAGAATCGAACCGTAGTTCATTGCCCTTGCAGCAGCTCCTCCCTGCCACAACTCAGCTAGAAATATAAAATCACCACTCAAACCCCCTCTCCCAGCTCACTTCCTCACCGCAACAACAAACAACCGCGGATACCCCAACATGACCTTCCCATCCACCAACTCCCCATACGCCTCCCTCAGCCTCCTCTCATACTCGTCCAGAAACCCCCTCTTCGCTCCCTCATCCCCGATCCGGTTCAAATACGGCTGCAACCCCGTCCCCTTGACCCACTCCACAATCGCCCCCGCATCCTCTAAGACATGCAGATACTCAGTCCGCCACACGTCCACACGCGCCGCATGCGGTATCAGCGCATTGTAGTACGCGGCCGCGGGCTCAATGGGGTCGAGATCCGGGCGCGACGGGTCGCTCGGGTCGCCGATACGCGTGGCCGCGAAGAAGGGGGACCAGGGCGTGTTGGGCAGGAGGGCGGTGGCGCGCATGCAGCTGTGGCTGGGTTGCTGGTAGTTGTCGGGCATTTGGAGCGCGAGTATGCGGCCGGGGGAAAGGGAGGTGAAGAGGCGGATGAGCGTGGGGATGCGCGTGGGGGTGCGGAGCCAGTGGAAGACGGCGTTGCTGAAGAGGAGATCTACTTCCGTCCCTCGATGTCCATCACCATCACCATGAGCCTTCGCGAGAGAAAAAGTGGCCAAATCGCCCTCTACAAAATCGACATTGGGATGGGAAGGGAATGATTCCCGCGCTTTGCACAACATGTCCGGACTGCTGTCCAGCCCCGTGATCCGCGCACCGGGGAACGCATCAAGGAGCACGCGCGTGCTGTTCCCCGGACCGCAGCCCAGATCGTAGATGCGTGGTGCGGTGGCGGAGAGGAGAGCGCGCAGGTAGGCTACGAGGTCGTGCACGGGGCGGGTGCGCTCGGTGCGGAATTGGAGGTATTGCGTGGCGGACCAGTCTGTGGCGTTGGAAGGGGACATGGGTGATGGGGTGGTGCTGAAGGGTTGGTTGTGCGGTCGAGGGGAAGAGCGAGTAGGGAAGCGTAGATGTTGTGCAGATGGACAGCGAAGGAGACTTGATGCTACTGCCGCGATATAGATGCGAGAGACTTGACTGCGAAGCTGAAGTGGAGTTGATACGTGAGAGCACGTGCAGGGTCGAACCAAATGCTGGGACATAAGTGGTTCATTCCTTGATTATACAAAACCCTACATAGGAATACAGGCAGGATGATTTGTTTCCAGGGTCGGGACAGAAGCACGTGTATGTGAAGACAAGTCCGGCTCGTGGACTGGCGTCGGAGTGGGTTGAGCTTGAGGTGAGGTGCGTACCCGTGTCTGTGCGCATGATGCGCGGATTCGCGTGATGCGCGGCCAACACCAAACGCGTCAAACTTCTACACCACATCAATCGAGGCCGCGCTTGCAGGGATAGAATCTCTAAGACCCGAAGAGTCTCCTAACTACACCAGAATAGCTGACAAGTTTGGTGTTGCGCTCTACGTTAACGCGAATTCGAAGGCACCAAGCTGCTACACAGGTGCATGCAGCTTAGGCAATC
>TARA_R110002003_G_scaffold140_25_pt1 | contig 11967 bp, 15 predicted proteins | sample TARA_R110002003 | Tara Oceans TARA_R110002003 (sample SAMEA4396441) | marine metagenome | biome: Westerlies Biome; feature: [SRF] surface water layer (ENVO:00010504); material: water (ENVO:00002006), including particulate matter (ENVO:01000060) such as... | depth 5 m | reverse complement strand
AAGTCGTGAATCTAGACCTTGACAAACTCCAGACTAATAGCGTTAGCCATTATGGTCTATTTCAATCAGCACATCGTCTTGCCTGCAGAAACTCAAATTTACATCGGCCTGCTTATATTAGTCCTCTTTCTACTTGTTGCTGCCGTTTTATTTGTTGGTGTAGAGTTCTATCAGTTAAGAATTGCTATTCAGCAGGTGAATGAGATATTGGGAGTAGTCATTCGTCTGCAGGCAAGGAAAGTAGAGGGGAAGAAGGAGTAAAGGCAACAGTGGATAAGGATATACGTCGCACAAAGCACGAGATAGCAGTGATCAGTACAGGTGTTCAGAAATCGCTATGCCTTCATCTGCTTACCGGTGTCATGATCCCTGTTTGTAGTGTGCCGCATACTTTGTTCTAGCGGCATTCCAAGGGGGAGCCGGTTTCGCTAAGCACTGTAGGTAGAGAACTTAGTTTATGGGAATTTCGATATCCTGGTTGGCGTACGGCTATGGGCTTCAAGGAGGTGCATGACGGTCATCTATCTCGAAGCAGACCCCGTGACCCGGAGCGGAGTTGACCGGATGACAGCTGTAAATTACGCTGAGGAAACCACGTAAGCAGTGCAAGGTACTTAGAGCTAGCCATATTCAGAACTCGCTTAGAAGGGAGGTACCGACTAGGGTGGCAACGTCGCATAGTTTTCCGCGCCATAGCAGCTACAAAGCTAATATAGCCTTGTGACGTGATAACTGGTTTTTTAAGACTAATTATGATGTTTCGAGCAGTGTTTTAAGCCCCCGAAACCCTACCTTACGTGCTGGAGTACACCCTTACTATAGTGCTCTAGCAGAAGGCACTCTGTAGATGAAGCGCGATAGCGACAATGCAAGTGTAATTTATTAATGCGGGATAGTTTTAAACACCTAGAAGTACCTGCAGTACAGTATGGCGGTCTGTGAACAGACATTCTTAACGTGTGGAACAATTTGTGTTTGTTCAAAGTCAAAGTACCCCTCAAATTTTCTGGTAGGGGGTGTTTCCGGTAACACAGTGAGGGATGTTAGGACAGAAATTTGCACGGATGATGATCAATTTCCACTCATGGGCGCCAAATTGGTGCTTTCGATGCCGTACAATGTGATGAAAGACCCAGCGCGAATTTCAGATTCCAAAGTAAGAAGTTCAGACGCATAGCAGAGTTGATGGTGAAGAACGGAGAAGCGCCAGTAGACGAAGACGAGGAACCGACAGTGCGGAGACGCTCGATCGATCGCCACCATCGCCATCGGGATCTCAGATCCGCTGGCCATGACCCTGCATAAGTTATGCGCCCCGCAACACCAAAACAGCGATTATAGCTTTCATAATGACGTTGCGCGCACGCATGTGGTATCTTGTTTACGCGGTTACGTAGCAGAGGAAAAGCAACCAAACACATAAGAAGGGAATTGTGCTTCCAGAGCGCTTTGTTTGACCCTTAAGTTCTTAGACTTCGTAGAATACACATCCTTCATCATTCTCGTCGTTCCGCGCATTATGCCGACCTTGAATTCCACCGTAAGAGCTCTAGGAGGCCTTAATAACATGTATCTCTCGGTCAATGCCTACTAACACGCGCCCCAGATCTTCCATGCCTATGCCTACGGCACTGCATTCTGGTATGGCCTGCGCGGCTTGTGCCGCATCTACGACCCCGTAATGGTGGTTGGCTGGTTCCGCCCACCTGCGCAGGCAAACCTCGCGCCCAACGATCTCGAGCTCTACAACGTGCGCAACGACGGCTGGTGTCTTGTGACACTGGCCTTGATTCTCATCAGCTTCACGAACGCGGTGCCGTCGGCGGGGACTTCCAAAGCTAGCGGCGCATTGCCATACGCGAAAGCGGTTGTTGCTGCCACAGTGTTCCATCATATTACGACCGGCATTGGCGCGTACCAACACTACAAGCTGGATACGCACTACAACACGAGCATGGCTATTGGAGTGTGGGGCAATGTGTGGTTGACGCTGACGGGGGTGATTACCCTGGCGAGTTTGCTGTCTGATTTGGGCGAGAGGAGCGTTGAAAGCGTTACGCAGAAGACGAGGAAAGAGCTGTGACGAGAGCTACGGAATTGAGGTGCGTGTTGAGACAAGGGGGGCGGAACAAGGTCGGAAGAAGGGTACAGCACCGCGAACATTGACTGTACGGTTTTCATGGGTGGATGTGCAATGGCGCGGCTATTTATGGGGAATGTAGGCCGAAAAGAAGAAGAATCATATCGTCGCTCATGCGTCACTCACTACGGTTCCACTCGCCGCCGCTCCCATACATGTCGCCAGCTTCCTGCATGGCTTCACTAAGTGCAGTATTAAATTCGTGACCAACCCGAGATGTATCCATATTTGTGGCCAGGAAGGACCTCTGTATTTCATCCTTCCTTCAAGTCGTGTCTCACAACCCGCTACCACCATCTAGAGTGACCACTAGCATACCCTCGGAAATTCCAACCTTGTTGTGTCATATGCCTAGTATGGCATGGCGGACACCACCCTGGGATGCGGTGTACGACGGCCTGGTCGCGACAATAGCCGGACTGTTCAAAGGGAATGCCAGGTCGAGCAAGATGAAGAGGCTCGTTAATGCGACGGAGATCGTTGTACAAATGGTGGCCGTATGGGCCGTAGAAGTGCTGCCTGTGGTTGCAGTACTGCCACTGGCGAATGTAATCTCGACACATACTTCGAAGCAGTACAGGGGCTTGGTAGTGTTGGCCTCGGCAAGAATAGCGAAGAAGAGTGAGTATTGTTGACCCGAAGGAATACGTGACAATCTCGGCCTTGCTCAGCGACCGTAGTCTCAATCGAAGAACAGCAGAAGCTTTGTGGGGATCCCAATGTGAATATCTGGGTTCAACGCTCTTTTATGGATGATGTTCTGCTCGACTATTTCTGTAACCATTGTTCTGGAAAAGGCCATGCTGTGCAGTCGCTGGCATCAGAGTCGGGCTGTGAGCCATGCTGGACTGGTGCTGGACCGACGCTGTGAAGACAAAGCGCGGAGTACACGGCAGTTCACCGTCAAGGACGTATGAGCATACGTAGTGATCAATGTATGGCTTAGTGTAAGTATCAGTACCTGTGCTTGAACATGCCCCGTCGGAACTAAATGCTGTACGTGCTGGCACAAACGAGTCTGAGAACGTGTATTCGACATCGTAGCCCAATAATTTGGTCTGAAGCTTGAGGCGGTAACGAAAAGCGAAGTGGCAAACTGAGCAGAAGAATGCTCGATGGAAGCGTTCGTGAAGGCTATCATGACACGTTAGCTCAGCATGCGGCTGTCGAGCCGAATGGCCGGAATTTCGTTTCGGTGTCTCTTGTTAGGAACAGATCCGAGAGGCTACCGCGGACGGGGAGGCCGGGCTCCAGAACGTGGTGGCTAGTGGTGTCGCACTTGTCACTTGTTTGCGAACCGCTTCCCCGTCGCGCTAACGACCAATCGATTGTTGCAGCTACCGGTAGCGCTGGTCACAATTATGAAGATACACGTCATAGCGCCGTTCCGCAGCCATCATACTGGTATCGCAATGGCCTTACTGTGGTACTCTGTTCGCACCACCCCGAGCGGCTTCAATTGACGCTTCCGCAGCGAATATTTTGACTAATGAGGAAAGTGAGATATGGGCCAGCCATTCTTCCCTCAAGCCAAAGAGGCCACAATGAATACATATCCACTTCATCTTGGCGGTCGTGATCCGTTCGTGAGTTGAAGCTGCCTGGATTGGAGAGGAGATTCGTGACAGTTGGATGAAGGCGCGACTTTGAGGCCCTTCTTCACATGAGGGGACACCTATAGAGCAATGCAAGCTACCATGAGTCTTCGTGATTCGGAGTAGTTGTTGAAGGAGTAGGAATTGGGATGCAACAATTACCACCCTACGGTGTTCTTGAATTTGTGAAGTGCAGTGACGCTAACGACAAAAGCGGCTAGCATCAGTCCACATCTAACTCCCCATGGATCTACCCTACATCACACGACAGACTGCAGAGGGCCCAAGGCAAGGGAAGACACCATCAATACCATTCCCTCTCCTCGAAGCAGATCTATCAGAGCGGTGCGACACCATGACTATCCAACATACAATCAATCAAGCCATCGCCGTGGACCTCGGCATTTCCCCCATCCATCGGCTCGTCTGCCCTCTACCACCCTCTCCCGTGATCACACATCACCGTGTCTCACCCTCCTACACAACACATCTGCATGTCCTACCTTCTGCACGGCAGCACCTCACACACCGGCATGGGCTGGGTCGATCAAGTCCCGCGGGCCGGGAAACTCTACATCGGCGGTCTATACGCACTCTACCAAACAGACCTGATCCGCGCCGCCGGCATCACACATGTTTTATCCGTCATAGACTACGACCCCCTATTGCAAGAAAGATTTGCGCACTTGAAGCACTTCCACGTCCGCGCGGATGATCACCCGAACGAGAATCTACTGCAGCATTTCGAAGCCGCGGTGCGGTACATCGATGCCGCACTGCAAGACGTAAATCAAGCCGAAGAGGAGGGCAGTGGCGGAGGTGTGTTCGTGCATTGCGCAATGGGAAAGTCCCGCTCCGCGACGCTGGTGGTGGCGTATCTCATGTGGAAGTACCAGCTCGATCCGGTTACTGCGTTGGAACAGCTCTGTGAAGGCCGGCCCGTGTGCGATCCCAATCCGGGGTTCAAAGAGCAGTTGGAGGTTTGGGCAAGGATGTGCAAGACGGGGGATGAGGAGGAGAAGAGGAGGATATATGAGGAGTGGGAGAAGACGAGATTCATGGGCGAATACTGGGAATGGGATCAGAGACGGACGGCGAAAGCGAGGCTGTGAGATAGACTAACAATCGTGCATTCCAAGAGGCCAAATCCAAGCATGTTCATGGCGCTGAATGGATTTGTACAACAACATCCATGGTTTCTATCACCCAACGATAAGCGCTACTGTAGTTGCTTGATCTTTCACGGTCTCGTCATCCACGTCTACTCGAGCTGGCCGCGAAACCTTTCCGCCCCAAGCATTTCGCTAACCAGATCGTAACACCTCAACCCCCCGCTCACACCCTCGCATCCCCAGTCCTCGCAGCAACAACCCCAACATCACTCATCCCCCAATGACTCCACCTCCTCGCCCCCTCACTCCAGCACCCCAACCTCCCAAAACACCCACTCAACCCCACAACAACCTCTCCCTCTCCCGCTTTCCTAATATCCCACTCTCCATCCCCACCGCCCTCGCCCACATCACCAAACTCCCCCTCCCGTCCCCAGCTACTAACAAGCCTAACCGCCCTCCGATCCCGCGTAACATGCACCTCGCACACGACCTCGCCGCCCGGCCCATCGATGTCGAAATACGCCATGAACCGCTCATCCCAGGCCTTGACTTTGTCCCAAAGACCCAGACTCTTAACATCGCCCACCCTGGCCCACTCGTCAGGTAATTGTGCCGGAACGGGGCCTGCGGTGCCGATGTGTTCCGCACTACCATGCTTGTTTGTTGTCTTTTGCCAGATGCCCAGGATACTGAGGCCGTGGTCGTCGCGGACTTGCAGGAAGCAGATGCGTTGCAGGACGCTGTGGGCGGTGGGGGTTTGGGCCCAGCAGAGGATGTGGTGGGGGAGCATGTCAGATTGTGGGTAGGAGGGCGGAGAATCGGGGAGAGGGAAGGTGTAGAGGCGTTTTGTGGGGTTGGTCCAGATGGGGTGGGTGAGGCCGGAGTGCGCGTATACGGATGCGGCGCGGGAGGTCCAGAGGTGTGTTTGGGTGGGGTGGTAGGTTGGTTGGGAGGTGGGAAGGGGAGTGGAGGGATGGACCGCTTGGAGAAGGCCGAGGCGAGATATTGTGCCGTTCTGGGGCGGTGTTAGTGATGAAGAGGAGGAGTTGGGATGGAAGGGGTGGGACTTACGGTGGCAATTTCGCCTGTCAAACCTACAATGCACAATCCGTCCAAGACCTGCATGCTTCGATGATTGCGATCATAGCCCACGCCTCTGACTAGCTTCTCAACACCGTTAGTCAAGAAGACTTGCATGCCAGTGATGCCGGCCGCTCCCAGTGCCCGCACATCGTCAGGCCCGGTGATTTCTTTCTTTTCACCTTGATAAATCTCAATATTTCGGATTAGAAGTCGTATCTCCTTGATCCATTCGCCTGATGGGATGTGTAATGACTGTCCCTTCACACCATCCGCGCTACCGAATATGCGCAGTCCGGAGCCAAAGTTTACACTGATACCAGTGAGGTTACCGTATGAATCAGCCCAGTATGTGTCGAAGTCGCATGCACGATGCCCAACTTCGGACCACGAGCGGATGAACTGGGAAGTCACGGTTGTGGCTTCATTGGCAGGGGGTTGAGGGAACAGTGTAACAGGCGTGTGATATGCTTTCGCCGTTGACATGATAGCGGCTGCTTCTTCACCACTAGGCTCCTGATAAGCTTCTGCGTATAGCTTCTCGTGGTACAATGGCGCTAGTTGACCGCATGCGTTCCAAATCCTTCGACGATTCGCAATCGGATTTAGTGGACCTTCCATGGCAAATTTGGGCTTGGTGATCTCGTTGAGCCATTGGAACGCACCGCGCCAATCGAACGTATCCGGAAATGCCATGTTCTTGAACAAATCTTTGAGTTCGTAGAAAAACGGAACGATGTGGAAGTGTATCATCTGCCGCCAGAACGAGTGTTCCCGCGTTGATTCGAAGACGTGCCAAGAAGCATTGACAAGCGAAAGCGTATCCTTGATGGAGAGTCGTGCGAAAATACCATGTAAAACATCGTATGGGAGTACGGTGAGCGGATCACTGCGAACCTTGTGCGCCAGGTCCAGAGTCGGCGCTGATTGACGATCAAACAGACTCGCAGGCAGCATGCTCTTGACCACTTCTTCAATCCCGTAGCGTGGTCCCGGATCCATAACCGCCCATTCCTCGCCGGCATAGCATTCCCAGAACTGCTCTGGGCCGTCGACGGGGCCGTAATCAAGCTCCAAAGCCCTGGGCAAAGGTTCCGTGTTCTGCTTCATCACCGCATACAGAATATCTTTGTCGACATCCTTGCGGTCATTGTAGCCGAGTCGCCTCGCTAACAACTTGAAGCACTCTTCGTGGAAGGGAAAAGTAGGGAGTTGCTGCTCCTCATTCGCGTCCTGGGGTTCGCACGCATGGTAGACAAAGTATGTACTAAGCCCAGGGTCCTTGGGATCATTGCCGGGTTTCTTGATGCGGAAGTCAAACTGACCGTCTAGTCAGCACCCTTGATCTCAAAGTACAGGCACGATATCAACGAGGTCTGGCTTACCAGATCATCATATCTTCCCCTGCCGCTGATAAACGCCTTCTTCTCGTCCTCCAAGTCCGGATTAATACCCAACACCCTACACCTATCCGTCCACTGAAAATCCTCGCGCTTGATCTTCGTCGGATCGTAAGAATGCTCCTCATAGAAGCTGAACATATCCGATGTCTCGTCCCTAGTGTCCCGGTGAAAGTCAAAGCTGTCTGGCAGACTGAGCTCCGAAGCCCGAGACATGCCGTCATCGAAGTCGGCGTCGAGATCTCCGGAGACGCTGTTATTGTTCTCGCTTTCGTTGTCGGCGTCGGACTGATCTGGACTTCTGTTGTCCCACTCCTCGGCTTCAATTGCCAGCTCGGCTACCTCATTAGTCGCAATCGACGTCTCATCATCATCCCACGATTCGTCGTCCAGATCGCTACTCTCTCCGTCTTCATCCCCGTCTTCCTCCTCCACCCACTCACCCCCATCATCCTCCTCTTCCTCTTCCACATCTTTCATCTGACTATCGCCATCTCCATCCCCTTCCCCCCTCTCAGCCCCAGCCTCCTTTTCCGCCATCGCCATAGCAAACTCCTCCTTCTCCCTATCCTGCCACTCCTTCGAATCCTCATGTTCCACCTTCTCACCCAACAATCTCCTTCTCTTATTCTCCACCCTCTTTCTCCTCACCTCCAGTGCGGCAGCCCGCGTCGAGCCGAGCTTAATGAAGTAGATGCCCAACGGGCCGGAGCACAGGGCGCAGTAGCAGTCGAAAGAGCCCATGTCGACAGACTAGCGTTGAGTTGAATGCCAGTAAACGAAACTAATCGTGTATTATATGAGGTTGAAGAGCTTGCAGTTTCGGAGCTGAGGCGGTGTGTGACTTAATGTACATATAAGGATTCAGGAGGATTTAACCTATCATAGTCCGTGCTTAGTTAGACAAAATGTAAGACCTAGGTCAGATAGGATTGCAGCCTTGAGGACAATATTGAATCAAGGCATCAAAGGAGTAGAGATACAAGTTAACGTCTGGGTCGATGTTGCGGGATTAACCTAATCCTATAAGCTGCTACCCTAACTACCTCGAGGCCTAGCGCAAGGCTGCCAGTGCCAAGAATAGATTCGCGCGACGCCATGCTGGCGCGAGTCAAACATTCTAGTTTCGTGGTTCTGAGAGTTCTTATGGGAACGAAAAGCCGTTCAGCACCACGCTTGGTCTGCGTCGCATCTTGGACGGCAACTGCTTTTTCACATGCCTGTGCGTTTGTGCATGTCAACATGGCTATGATATGCTAGAAAATCTAGACCCGCAGCCAACCGATCCATATGAAGTCTGTCACGCACTCAACTAAAGGAGACAGTCGCAGTACACGTGCCTATGACTGCGCATCATGAAACTCATCTTCCTCATGCGTCTCACTATCCTGTCTTCTCAGTGAGTCATCCCGTCTTGGTTCGGGTGCCGGATTGGAGTTTAGAAGTTTGCTCGGCGGCAATTCTTTCGCGATCTTCTCTTGAGTGCTAGCGGGTACATTCTCGCCGAACGATTTTGGCTTGTCCAAAGGAGTGACTTCCGGATTCGTTGGATCTCTGTTGAAAGTGTTTTTAGTAAGCGCGCGACTTGGCTCTAGTGATGTTGCCTGGGTCGCGTGGATGAGTTGATCGACATCGCGGTTCGACTTCTGAGAGGCGGGTACGGGCTCAAACGCAACGGGCTGTGCAGCTTGCTGTGAAGACTGCTGCGGGGCAGAATGCGAAGAGCCGGATGCCTGTGAAGAGCTGTGCTCGGGTGGATGGGCGGTTTGTTGCGAGGCAGACTCGTGTGAACTAGGTAGGGTGTTGTCTTGGGAGCTATTTCCCCGCGATGGGATGTTAAATTGGCGGTCTGGCTTCTGTCCTGGCAGTATGGCATATATCTGCAGTATCTGCTTGGAAACTTCTTGTGGGGTCTTTCCATCACTACTTGTTGTCAGCTCGGATTCAACATGTTAGCAATAGTTGACTTACACTTTAGCGTTAATGATCCATTCCAGATCTTCTTCACCTTCCTCAGGGCCGCCATGACCACCCTGGACTCGACGGAATAGCTGCGGATGCCAGTCAACGCCTTCGCTGTTGCGCTTTGCGGCCTCGTCTCGCTGCCTATCCTCAATCTTTGCTTTCGCATCAGTTGCTGCGTCTTGGTCACGGCGCTTTACTGCTTCGGTAACATCGTGCCATAATCTCTGCGACTCGCGCTCATCTTGCTCCTCGAGTGGTCGTGCCAACGGAGGGCTGTGCTTAGTGTGTGTTGCGTCAAACAGAAGCTCCTTCTTTCCAGTCTATGTTGCGTCAGTGAATACCACAAACACAGAAGCACTCCTGCTGAAACTGACAGTCAGATCTTTGATGTACATGACTTCATTCCAAAGGCCAGAGAACTCATACAAGTTCTTGCCCTGTGAGTCCTTGATAAAGCCACCGATCGCGTTGTACGTCCCACTGAAGTAGCCTCTTGTCTTGAACTCAAGGTCAGCGACCATGCCGGTCTCTGGACACCGTATATATGCGTGGTCGCCTAGCTCGTACTTCATGGTGCCGAAGAGAATTCCTCGTGCGTACATGTTCGGTTGGGTGACAAAGCTGGTCGATGGTTAGTCCTGCATTTTCGAGCAGCAAACTTGGACACGTACAATCGCTCTCCCGTGTTTAGCAGTCGCAAGACTGCGATGCCCTCCATCATACTGGCAGCTGAGTTGCCCAGAAACTTGCTTCGCGGCTTCAGACAGCCGTCAATCCGTATGTTGTGTTCGGGGGCCATGAAGAAATAGCTCGACTTTGGCGGGTGGTGCGACGTCTGCTCAGAAATATAGTATCCTTTCGTTCCGTCTGGGTAGTCCCAGTAGCCCGTGAATATCTCGCCAAGGATCGGATTGAGCGGCTTCTTCACTCCCCTGCTCTATCATCAGCTGGTGCTTGTGGGCGATGCGACTACTCGGGGAAGTCATACGGAGGTTTAATGTGCCAGCCGCTCAGGTAGAACTTTGTCACTGCTACGAATCGCTTTACGGGGTCTTCGATGGTCGGAATGGGCAACATAGTCTCGGGATGCGCCATGAAGCTGCCTCAGCCGTCAGTACTCCACTGCCTTCGAGCCTTTGAGTGTGTACCAACTTTGTTATGCGCTCCAACATTGACCGCGGCTCCAGAATGAAGGTTGGCAGCGTTACTCGGCTCAGGTCGGCGCCCGGTCGCAGTTGTGATATGATATGCATGAGCACTGCAGAGTCCATGTCAGCTCGTCCAAGTGCATTCTTGCGTGCCGTGTAGACGCACTATTTCCCTGGTCGGCGTCCATGACTGTCTCGTCCTCCTTGTTCGTCTCGTCGCCATGCCGCGTCTCGTCCATGGAAGATGCTCGGCTGCCTAAGTACTCGCGAGCACAGCAGTTAGCATTGCCGGGGCTTATTTCCCTTGTTTGTACCACAATACGAGGGCAGCGCAGGGAATGACGCACTTGTCAGCGAGGCTCTGCGCCTGTGCGAAACTCCGGGTAGGTGCGGCATCGTGGAGACGGTCCCTAGGGTGATGTGTAGACCAAAGGAGGAAAGAACAACGAGCGGACTCGAGGGAGGGCTGTGAACCCAGGCAGCAAAGTATCAGCGTTGGATGTAAACAGGTCGGCCGGTGACGCGAGGCGAAGTTCCGCGCTGAGCGATGACGACTAGGGCTTCACAAATTTGTACCCCGCGAAGCAGGACGTGTCTGACCGCAGCGGGTAATACAGAAACTTCACCTGTCTGTTTGCAACGTGGGAGACAGCGAGTACCGAGTACCGGAGATACTCATTACATATTTCTTGGATTCAGATGACCTGTAGGGAAACCTTGGAAGCGCGGGATCCTCTCCAGCATGGCTGTGCCCCGCCTTGCGGAGCTCTCGGCAGTCTCTGTTAGTACGACATACGTGCTACCTGCACACCAGCGAGGCTGACCTATGCAGCACCAAATCATGCGCTTTTGCACGAGATGAGCGATTGCTTTCGTGGATTGCATGTATGCGCATCAGGCTCGTTCTGCGAAGGCTCCTCTGACGTCGCATCATAGTCCCGACTCGGCGGTATTATGGCATAGCTGACGTCGCGCCCTGTGAACCGACCCTCCGAGGACCCTCCTTCTGCCCTATGTTATTCACGCCAATTCCTTGACTCTCCTGAGTTGCGCATCATCTCTCCCGATCACCGTGACACCGACGCGCTCATATTCTTTGTGGACATCGCCGAGTGAAGACGGGTCTACTGCCTTGGTCGCTTCGCCAATCACCCATGTCTTGAAGCCCTCGTTTTGCGCGTCTAATGCAGTGAACTTCACACAGTAATCGGCTGCGAGTCCCACCACAAACACATCCGTGACTCTAGCATCCTTGAGCGTCTTTGCCAGATCACTGCGCGCAACACACGGGCTGGTGAATGGGTCAGCAAACGCAGAGTACATCTCCACGCGCTTGTCCTGCCCCTTCTCGACTATCTTGTCGACCCTACCGACGTCAAGCTCTGGAAGGAGCTCAGAGCCCTTTGTGCCTTGCACGCAGTGATCGGGCCATAAGCGCGTCTCTTGCGACTCGTCTGGGTTGTGTGGGTTGGTGATCTTGACCATAGACTCGAAAGGCTTGTTGTTCGGCGCGAGGTGGTTCGA
>TARA_R110002003_G_scaffold59_28_pt1 | contig 11977 bp, 5 predicted proteins | sample TARA_R110002003 | Tara Oceans TARA_R110002003 (sample SAMEA4396441) | marine metagenome | biome: Westerlies Biome; feature: [SRF] surface water layer (ENVO:00010504); material: water (ENVO:00002006), including particulate matter (ENVO:01000060) such as... | depth 5 m | reverse complement strand
CATCAAGAGGTATGCAAGTAAAGGTCCCATGCTAACACCAGTTGACTTGTTTAGATCTATGTTCACGCCGAAACATCCACAGACTATTCCAGAAACTGTCTCGGTGGCGCCCATGGAAACCGTGATTGCAGGAATGGAAAAGTCTTTCTCCAGTCATGGTAGCTACGAGCCGACACAAGCGTTGGAGATCACCGCAGACCAGATCCTTAGCCAATGGCCTGCTAGCCTGAACCCTGCTGATCTACCTTTGAATTTGTACCAGATGCCTTCGCCTTTGGTCGATCAAAGACCTCTGAGTGGTGAGATGGGCCGTTCTACATCGAATCGCTCTGTGCGGTTTCAAACATTCTACGGAGGATCAATGCAAGCGACGTCGCACAATCCGCCAATGGATATTGCAAAAGATGACCAACGAGTACATAAATCTGGAGCAGAGCCACAGAAGAACGCGCAACCTAAGATCTCAAATGCACCACAGACTAAGTCCCAGCAGCAGCGGCAAGCGCTGTCAAAGCTCTCGCAAGCCATGTCCTCGTCGTCTAACCCTGTCGATCTCGAGGAGCTTGTTCTAAGCATACTTGCGCGGACAACTGGATTGGACGACGATGAGGAGGACCAGCCTGGCGATGATCAAGGCCCAACAGGCTGCCGCACACAACGCGAGCGCAAGGTGACGCTTACGAAGAGTGAAGCCATCAAAGCGTCGCAGGCTATTTCGAACATCATCAAGCAAAGTCCTGGCTCCGCGTTCTCACAGCCTCGTAAGGGCACGCAAGGTTTCACGTCTAACCCGAAGGTATGTTCCATATGTGGTTATGCGGTAGCTCGTGTTTGCGATCTCAAGAAACACATGAAACGACACGAGAAACCGTATGGCTGTACGTATCCCAAGTGCCACAAGCGGTTTGGTGCAAAATCGGACTGGAAGCGGCATGAAAATAGCCAGCATTTTCAACTCGAAGTCTTCCGGTGTGGGAGGACGTCAGCTGATACAGGTCAAGTATGTGGAGAACACTTCTTCCGCGTCACCGCCTTCAAAGAGCATCTCGAGACCCAGCACAAGTTGGACAGTGTAGACGACCTAGAGAATGAAGCTCGTCGGCGTAGGATTGGCAAAAACTGCCAACAACGGTTCTGGTGTGGGTTTCACAATGAGATCATTGAGCTCAAGGAAAAGAGAAACGCAGCGTGGGACGAGCGATTTGATCACATTGCGGTGCACTTTGAAAAGGATAAGAGGAGCATTGAGGAGTGGGTTTGTGCGGAAGAAAACAAGACCAAGAAAGAGCTGCTTAAGGAGATGGATCGGTATGTATTTGATGATGACGACGAGAGGAGTAATGCTGCAAGACGGGCGTCTCCTCCACCGCCGCCGCCACCACCACCACCACCTGTAGATCCAAGTTCGCAGCCACCTCCGATAATCCAGCCACCTCCACCGCGGCGAGAACCCGTTAAAGGCCCTCAGCAAACTGCGAGTAGAAAGCGTGGACCTTCCGCCGAGCCACCAGCTGCTCGCAACCCAAAACAACACCGAACGAGTCACCGTGAAGCAACACCACCGTTGGTAGCAACTGATGCCACTAGCAACTACTGTGTAAGTTCTTCAGCTCACACCATCGCGTTTACATTCGCTGACGATTACAGTGTACCTGCGGAAGCGGACCGTGCAATAGTGCTGTGCAGGCAGCATGCTTTCAATGCGGACATGGCTGGTGTGGTGGGTGCATGCGCGAACCACTACTGATGTGTAAATAAGGTTGCGGGTGCTCAGTCGTTGATGGCGTTTTGCCCTGATAATCTGGGCTTCATGTATATACTTTGTCATGGTTGCAGGAATAGAGCAGATGTGCAGACGGTGCGCGAGACGAACTTAGCAAGGACAATGAAGCGTCTTCGTCTGGCTTTGTGAAGCGCAGAACAAAAATCTTGACGATTTGGCTTTTCTTCTCTGAGTTTACTCATTCTAGCAGTTCAATTGTGTGAGCACAAGTCGGCGAGAAGGGACGATGGGAGGGTTTTGTACTGATCAAGTAGAGTTTTTGAAATGCAGCCATCACGGCATTACATATATTTCACCATGAGAACTTGACAATTACGATCTTATGCTGAGCGGGCATTGCGCGAAATATGTGAGATTCGGACAGATACAGCAATCGATGGTGCTCCATGTGAAATGCCATGGGTCGGAGATACTTAGCGCCGATTGGCCGTCAACTGGACACCTCTCTCGACGAGCTGCGATGAGCTCCGTGACGCGGCCTTGCGAACATCAACATCTCTCTTTCTCTCACCCTTCTTTTTCACCATGGCTGCTGCACAGGAAAGCTCGTTCCTGAAGCAGGCGAGTGGCCCGAATACTCGAGGCTTGCTTCGGGTAATCATTCTGTGCCTGATTGCGGGCGCCGCTGTGAGCAGCCGTCTGTTCTCCGTGATTCGTTTCGAGAGCATCATCCACGAGTGTTAGTACTGAATTGATGACAGTGACTGGCAATTGGCTAATCCAAGGTTTCAGTCGATCCGTGGTTCAATTTCAGAGCGACAAAATACCTCGTAGAACATGGTTTCTATAAGTTTTGGGACTGGTTCGATGACCGTACGCTTCTCCTCCGCATCCGCCGCAGCGCCTTTCTAGCCGCGATAAGAACACGCAGTTGACTGATACTGGCGAATAGGAACATGGCATCCTCTCGGACGTGTCACGGGTGGTACTCTCTACCCCGGATTGATGGTCACCAGCGGCGCCATCTACCACCTCCTGCGCGCGCTCGCGATGCCCGTCGATATTCGAAACATTTGCGTCCTCCTCGCTCCCGCCTTCTCCGGCCTCACCGCATTCGCTACGTACCTCCTGACCTCCGAGATGGTCGACTCGCCCTCCGCCGGTCTTCTTGCCGCAGCCTTTATGGGCATCACACCTGGCTACATTTCGCGCTCGGTGGCAGGAAGCTACGATAACGAGGCAATTGCCATCTTTCTTCTCGTTTTCACCTTCTACCTCTGGATCAAGGCCGTCAAGCTCGGGTCTATGTTCTGGGGCGCAATGGCTGCGTTGTTCTACGGGTACATGGTGTCTGCATGGGGTGGATACGTCTTCATTACGAACTTGCTGCCGCTGCATGCCTTCGTTCTGATCTGCATGGGCAGGTACAGCCCCAGGCTCTACGTCAGCTATACCTCCTGGTACGCGCTCGGCACGCTTGCGAGTATGCAGATTCCATTCGTCGGTTTCTTGCCCATTCGCAGTAGCGAGCACATGTCAGCCCTGGGTGTCTTTGGCCTCCTCCAGTTGGTCGCATTCGTCGACTGGATTCGCGCCCAGCTTCCCGGCAAGCAGTTCCAGACTCTGCTCCGCGCCCTGGTTCTCTTCATCTTCGTGGTCGGCGTCGGCGGCCTGGTACTCTTGACAGTGACCGGAGTCATTGCTCCTTGGACTGGGCGATTCTACTCGCTCTGGGATACCGGATACGCCAAGATTCACATTCCCATCATCGCGTCCGTCTCGGAACATCAGCCAACTGCATGGCCTGCCTTCTTCTTCGACCTCAATATGATGATCTGGCTCTTCCCTGCTGGTGTCTACATGTGCTTCCGCAAGTTGACCGATGAGCAGGTCTTCATTGTCATCTATGCTGTTCTTGCCAGTTACTTCGCCGGTGTCATGGTTCGTCTCATGCTCACATTGACACCTATTGTTTGCGTTGCCTCCGCCATGGCCTTCTCCGAGATATTAGACGTCTTCTTGAACGCCAAGACCCCGAAGGTCAGCGACAAAGAGAACGGAAGCGCAGATGCTGCCAAGGTTGCTGCTGCGGCCGTCCTTCCCGATGGCCTTCGATCGACTCGCAACCCGATTGTCGGCATCTACTCGTATGCTTCCAGGCTCACCGTTGTGGGATCTGCGCTTGTCTACTTGTTGCTTTTTGTCCTTCACTGCACATGGGTCACTTCCAACGCTTACTCCTCGCCCTCCGTCGTGCTTGCTTCTAGACTACCAGACGGCAGCCAGCATATCATTGACGATTACCGAGAGGCGTACTACTGGCTCAGGCAAAACACCCCACAGAACGCCAAGATCATGTCCTGGTGGGATTACGGCTACCAGATTGGTGGCATGGCTGATCGTCCCACTCTTGTTGACAACAACACCTGGAACAACACTCACATTGCCACTGTCGGCAAGGCCATGAGCTCCAGGGAGGAGGTCAGCTACCCCATCATGCGCCAGCACGAAGTGGACTACGTATTGGTGGTCTTCGGTGGTCTTCTAGGCTACTCCGGAGATGACATCAACAAGTTCCTCTGGATGGTAAGGATTGCCGAGGGCATCTGGCCAGATGAGGTCAAGGAGCGCAGCTTCTTCACCCCACGTGGCGAGTACCGTGTCGATGAAGAGGCAACACCGACCATGAAGAACAGCTTGATGTAAGAATTTCGAACACGATTATGTGGCATATTGCTAACAAAATTGCAGGTACAAGATGTCATACTACAACTACAACGCCCTGTTCCCCGCGGGACAGGCACAAGATCGTGTGCGTGGTGCAAAACTTCCTGCTCAAGGACCGGAACTCAGCACTATCGAGGAGGCCTTTACGAGCGAGAACTGGATCATCAGAATCTACAAGGTCAAGGACCTTGACAATTTTGGTCGTGACCACCAGAGCGCAGTGTCCTTCGACAAGGGGCATAAGAAGAAGAGAGCTGCGAAGAGGAAGGGCCCGAGAGTCCTGAGGGTCGAGTGAATATGATTGGTCATGTCTGGATAGAATATTTAAGCCTTTGTAAAATATGCCAAGATGGCACAGTCTGCGGATGGGCGTTCGGGAAGAATAAAAACGATTGAGCTCCCACAGTAGGATGTGGTTGCTGGGCAGAGCAACTCGAGTATCGTGAGAGACGGCTGCTGTTGTGGCACAGTTGAGTGAAGGCGAGTCGGTGTGCCTGACAGCAATGTTCGGTGAGTAGTGCCCGCCATGAGGTAGAGGTTGCAGCAACCGCACAGTCCCCTTATCTTTCACCTTGATATATTCTACAGCGTTCAATCATTAGACCGCTTTGGTCAACTGTTTAATTTTCTCCGTCATACTCTCTGTCCGTCTCTTGGTCCTTCCACATTCGCACGACGCTGCCACCTTCCTCACCCGCCACGTGCCCTCCACGGACCTACCTCTAATACCTTATTGCGCGCACGATCGCACTTTCCCCACAACGTCATGGCGAACGAGGAGCAGAGAAGGGCCTTTGCGTCGTACATGGGCACCGCCAATGCCAGTGCAAGCCAACAGGCTCCCCAAAGCGCAAGCGGATTCGCGAATTCAGGCAATCCGTATCTTTTCCAGGTGTAGGTGTAACGTCAGGGCCTTGGAGCCTAAGACAATAGCTGACTGATTGTGTGCGCAGAAGCAGAAGTATTTCTCACGACCTTTCGAGTGTCTTCTCCCAGACATAACACAAACAAATGCAACTGCTCACACCTTAAACAGCAGTTCCCCGGCATTCAAGGCGGCCTCCCAACAGCCCCAACACCTCCACCAGCCGCGCCCTCTTCGGTCGCTTCGTACCCAAGCTATCAGGGCAACTTGCAGGCCGGATACCCACAAGGCGCCTACGGACAAGGCGGATATCAAGTTAACGGATTTCCGCAACGTCCCCCACCCCTTGGTCAGAGTGAAGCATTTCAAGGCCAGCAGTCTATGCCACCTCCGGCGAGACCGACAGGATACGCACAGGTACCGAGGAATTACAGCAACCAGCCACCGCCTCCAGCTGGCTACAACGCTGGATGGCAGTATAATGATGCAATGGCGCAGCAAAACGCGAGACTGAACGGCGAATCAGCGCCTAGGGGTGCTATGGTACCTTCTCCGCGCAACTTCTCGGGCGAGGTTATGGAGTCCAGATCGAAGCATATGAGCGAGCAGTATCATTACCAACAACACGGCCAACCTCCGCCGGGAGCGCAAGCACCGCCACCGCAAGTCGAGGAGCAAACGGTTCCAGTACTACTTTGTCACACATGCAGCGTTTGCAGTCGAATGCGCTCCGCCGGCTACCACCGCCACAACCCCGTCGTGCCCGGCAAGCCCTTGGTTCTGACGCCCTGCCGAAGATGCAAGAAGAAGCTCAAGAGTGAACGCCGGTCAATGAGCAGCTACACCAGAATACGATCATGCACAGCCGACGAACCGTGCCACTGGCCCAGGGAGTCCGTCCACATCGATATCGAACACGCCGAGCGGAGAGGCCGGCAACGTGATAGGGAGGAGGTTCGTGTGTATCGGCACTCTCCGAGTCGCCCACGAATCATCAGACAGCGCACAAGCCAGACAAGGATGGGGTTGCGCGTCTTGCAACAGGACGAACGCCCGCCGCGCATGATGAGGGAGGCCAGGGTACGAGTGTCTTCAGTGAGTCCACGGCGAGCTTCAAGGTATGATGAGATCTGGCCGACTCCAGACGTTGTACACATGAAGCCGTCCAGGGCGAATGAAGTACCGCCTCCATCGCGAATCAATTCTAACCTGACCTCTCAAGACGAGGTATGGCCTCCACCTGATGTAGTCCCTACTCACTCGTACAGGAAGGTTGCTGCAAGTCCCCCACGCCGACCAAGTTCGAGAATCATCGAGTTGACCCCATCGCCGCCCCCAACGCGAGCTCGCACGACCAGAGTCATCTACCGGAGTGAATCACGAGAACGCCGCCCTGAAAGTCCCTCCCCAGCCCATGTCAGCTTTCGCGAGGAGCGCCGAACTGAAGAGGCTGAAGAACGCGTGATCTCGCATCCTCGGCCGTATCGATCAGTGCTGCCAGATCACCACATCTTTACCAGGACATCTGATGAGATGTCGTCGAATGATTACATTTCTAGAGGACGTCCAAATTCACCAAGCAGAAGCATCTTGAAGCCTCCAGGAGGTGATCGCGAAACATCACGCCGCAGGACGAGCATGCGCGAGAGTCAGCAGAGCACTACAGTCGAAGTTGGAGGTCCTAGAGTGCACTTTACTTCAGAACGAAGGAGCGAGCGAGTGCCGCCTGAGTCCAGAGGGAGAGAATTCCATGAAGATGAGATTCGGCGTTCCAACGAAGAGTACGAACACTATCGCGACTACTCCCGTCATCGACGCGTCGATGATGTGCTGCCGCCACCTGTCGACGAGATGGAGAGGCTGCGGGTACGGCGCTCCCCACCTTCACCACAACGCAGCCTCGAGGAAGAGATCCGTATCGATCGAGCGCGCCGTATCTCTCCATCTCCACTTCGGCGCTACGATGAGATCCGAGTGCGCCATGTCTCGCCTCGGCCACTGCGTGAGCGCGAACGCCCTGTCCATGCTCCGTCTTCGCCCAAGCGCCCGGTGTACTCCGGCTACCGTCATGTCGAACGCACAAGAGCTGGATCACGCACTCACTCTGTTTCACCCCCTCGACTGCAGAAGCCAGTATCGGAAGACATGACGGACTCGGATAGTGCGCACTCGGGTGAGATCACAGAGGTGAGGAGGTGGAGAGGTATCGATGAGAACGGGCAGCCTGCTACGTTCGTCGAAGAACGGAGAACAGTCAGGATGCTTGAGCAGGGTAGTGAGCGCGGAAATGGAGCCGAGTTCAGGCCGCTGAAAGAAGGGCTGGCGACTCGGAGTTGGCGGGATGTTTGAGTTCGGCTTTGAAGCAAGGCATGCGAATGCGAGATGGATGTAAAATACAGAGAAGGGACTGTCGACCGGCAGAAGAAGCTATGCAGAGACCGAGGCGGAGATGATGGAGTATGGTGTTTGCTTTCTTGATTTGTTCACTGCTCCTACCTCGATACCCTAATAGACCATGACAAGAGCTCGATGGCTCTAACATGATACATGAGAGTTAAATTTTCCATTTTCTGACCGCTTTTGCGCTTGCCAACATGTTCGGAAAAGCATGACCAGAAAATTGAAGTGGTGCACGTGCCCGGAGTCGCAGTATAAATGCCTCGAAATTCTGCTCACCTTCCTGTTCACTTCAGTCACATCAGCCTCAGACTCAAACCAAAAGAAAATCTTCGTAAAAATATGTCTCTTCGGTTCTTATCCATCGGAAGGCTCCAGAAAAAGTCAAATGTATGATCTGGAAGCGAGTAACCATCGCTCGCATGGTTGGAAGACGCAAGATGCATCCATAAGGCTCGCTTTGACGATTTCGAGAAATCTGCAGTTCTCATCTCTTACGAAGTAAATTAGGCGTATTTTGTGCTAACATGGGGATCGACGATCCGACCTACCCCGCACAGGACTTATAGCTGCCCTCACACTGGTATCGAATAACTCACTACTGCCACCTGTACGCTCGCAGACCGAGTCCGGCCTAGAGCTTTTGAGCGTGTGCTCCTCGCCTATGTCGAGCAGGCAGCCTTACACATCCAAAGGCATCCAATCGTTACCTCACTCACGCAACAATGCCACAAACCTTCACAACAACGGCATCTTGGCCAAAATCTCATTGGTTTGCCCAGCTTGAACTTCGCTTGCCAAGCGGGCGAGAGCGCGATCGATGCTCAGCCGCACGGGAAGTGAACGCGTGGGGCTGAGCCAGTCAATGCCAGGCATGATACCATATAGGAAAGGTGCGCAGAACAGCGACTTTGGCCAGCCCTCATAGCGAACTCAAATTTCGTCAGTCCTGTAAATGGCCGAAACCCACAATCATGGATACACACGAGCTAGAAACCCAGAATAAGAGCCCAAAAGCCGCTTATCAAGAAGCCACAAGTCTACTGAGCAGCGATCACCGATGGGACAGTGGGAGCCTGCGCCATAGCCATAACTTGGGATTTGCATCGCGACTTGGAAGGCTTCAGCTGACATTACTTGTGTGCTCGTACATCATCTGCTTCGTAGGTCTCGCTTTCCTCACCTTTCTCTGGGCAGCTAATACCCAGAACACGGCCTGGCTGCGGATCGTTCTTACAGGTTGGACTACCCGATCAGTGACCATCACTTCTCTCATTTTACGATGGACTACCGCCGCTCAAGCGATGATATGTACGTCTATGCTTGCGGCGGTTCTGCTCCAAGCTGGTACGGTCCGACTACATACCGCCGCTGCGATGTCCATGATGAGATACGACAATACCGGACCTTGGTCCCTACTGGCAGTTAAGGGCGCAAGGTGGCACCATGGGTCGTTCCTCTTGGGCGTGCTGGCTCTACTTCTCTGTTTCACGACGCTATTGCTGCAATTCAGCTCCACAATCTTGCTCTCTCAAGTCGGCATCAATCCGCTTCCTGTCGCTAGCGGTATCGAACGAACGTATTACGGCTTCAATGAAACGGGTCGGGGCGCATATTTGGGCGACTCATCCTTGATATCCTTCATACACAACACCCCAATCGAGTATCCAGCCTTCGCCGAATGGACTTCAAATGCATCCTCACCAAACTCTTCGACAACAGCATGGCGCAGTGAGTTCGCGCCATACACTGGCCCTGGCATCATGGACACGGGGACCGTCATGCGAGCCTTCCTTCCTGTGAGAGACGCAAGCGAGCGTAGCCTAATGACAGAACATCACGGATTCGCTACAGTAGTAGACACAAGAGTTGTTTGTGTAAGGCCAAAATTCAAAGAGGTGGTATTCTCGACTGGAAAAGGTTTTCGCTTGATTGGTCAGGCAGATGTTGACTCGAAGCCAGACGGCCTGATTCAAGACCCCGAGTACATCAGCGGAGATCATCTTGCCGTGTCATTTGATTGCAGCTTCAGTGCGGTCTCCCAGAAGAATCACACCGAGGTTCGGAAATGGAACTGGCCGCTCGCAATCTGTAGCGGCAGATATAAAGGCTATGAGCAAGGTATGTGTGACTTGGTTGCCAGCAAACCCATGTAGTTGCCGCGCTAGCTACCTCCAGACCAAGCGTGTGTTGCTAACAGTTCTCGAGGAATATACTCTGTCATGAGTACTGCAGGAGAAGAGGAGGTTGGACAGTCATATATCATCGTCAACGCCACACTCGCTGAAGCTGTCACAACCGTGGACGGCTCCGATGTATGGGAGTCCTTGACCCTTCAAGCTAATGACTCAAGCAAGCGCACCGTCGCCGTCCAAGTCACTCTCTGTCTGACCGCCTTCGATGCCCAAGAGCTAGACATCCACGCCACGCGATCTCCTCCTATCCAGCCAGAGCCGACTATCACCTGGAGCATCCCTGACGCCGCGTACGACACGGCAGCGGTCCTACAACAATTAGACTATAGCAAACCCCCTGCATCTCGCGGACTCTTCAATGTAGCGACCCGCTCGTGGGAATGGCCCAATCGCGAACGGAAAATGCTATCCGGTTCAGCCCGATACGCGACCACAGATGCTCTTGAGAAAGTGAAGAACGATATCTACGGCGCTATGATAAACAAGGCACAATACGCAATTTTTACGAGAATTGCGCGGTCAACGCGTAATCCTGCGCTCGCGCTCCAAGCCTATTTCACCACGCTCTGCGCAATAACGTATCGCGATCGCATCAACACCTTTGACAAAGCTGCGCCATCGACGCGTGTGTCTCTCGTTCAGGCAACGCGGCCGCAGGGCTGGACGGGATATATCATCGTCGCAAGCGTCCTAGGTATCCATCTTGTTCTAGTCTTGGTCGTGACGTTGCTTTTCTGCCGCGCGGGGAAACTGAGTCGTGTGGGTAATGCGTGGGCTGCGGTGTCACAATTGCTTGGTCCGGCGACGGAGGACTGGATTAGAGACGTGGATTTGTTTGATGATAAGACAGTGGAGAAGTGGCTTAAGGCAAACGAGAAGCACGATATGGTGGTCCAGTTGGATGAAGTAGATAGGAGGGTGATTTTTGTGAGTAAGGACAAGGTGTCGTAGATGGTTGATTAAGCAAAACTGGGCATGATAACCGGATTCTGCAATCTATGTGTACTTTGTCACTTATGATGTTACAACGTCCTGATCGCTCACGGTAGGCATAGGCTTACGGTAACCAATGAAGTGCGGTGACCCGCCCCAACATCACAACACGAAATTTACACCAACTCAACGCGCAACAACTCCACCAATATGGCTCTAACTCACAACACAATTGGAGCAACGAAATTTCACGAACTAGGAGAAGATCTGTCATTTACAAAGTGTGCCGAAAAGTTCAATATGTCACGAACCACGCTGTCGCGAAGATGCAAGGGCACACAGTAGTCTGTGGCTGCCAGGGAGATTATGTCTAGCAAGCAGAAAATTAGCCCACAGCAGGAGCAGGAGCTGGAGACCGATCCCGGGATTCTAGGCGGCGCTGCGATATAAATTGTATCTTAGACTCTCCTAACAACATACGTGGCTCTGGTCGAGGCACTGAACGAAGCCTTTGAGCGTTTGTTTCAAAACGGCGACGCACATACATACATGAGTCTTGACTTTTGGAGAATCGTGACAATATTGCCTAAAGATTTCGCCGGAAGGATTTGATAACGCGCTCAAGACATTTGTTGGATTCGGCAGCTTTTAAAATAGCGAGGCGATGACATACTCAGTGAAGGTAGTGTCCTGATATAACCAGGAACAAGTTCTGCGATTGCTATGTGCGGCTAAGGAATGTGTATAAATATCGTCCTTCCGAACCTCGACTTTTCTTCTCCATCACATCCGCTCACTACATTCAAGTGAAAAGAGCGAAGACCACTCCATGATTTCTTCCTGGGAGTAGAACAAAAAGAACCTGACGTTGTTGTCATGTGGCTGGAGAGACTTGTCGAAGCGCACATATCCGCCAGCGTCATGCACTACTCCTTTTTGTCTGATTCCAAAACACCAAGGTCTTGACCCTATGAGCTGAAGCTGCTTCGCGACTACAACTTGCTGAAGTCAAAAGGCGAATACTCCATAACTCCGACTAGATCGCAAGAGTATCAAAACATCATCTTGTACACGCCATGTCCAATTCGTGTTTCTGTGGTTGAGGAAATCGCCATTGTTCAAGTTCATGTGTGTAGA
>TARA_R110002003_G_scaffold9_13_pt1 | contig 11992 bp, 8 predicted proteins | sample TARA_R110002003 | Tara Oceans TARA_R110002003 (sample SAMEA4396441) | marine metagenome | biome: Westerlies Biome; feature: [SRF] surface water layer (ENVO:00010504); material: water (ENVO:00002006), including particulate matter (ENVO:01000060) such as... | depth 5 m | reverse complement strand
CTTTGACTCCGCTGGCTTCTCCTCGGCCTTCTTCTTTCCGGCAGATTTTGGTTGCGGTGTTCCCTTTTTAGGCTCGTTCTTGGAGCCGGGTTCGTTCTCATATCCGCCACCCTTCTTCTCATATTCTTTGGAGAGTTTGGAAGCCTGCAGTCAGTCTCAGCGATGTGCACAGAAAAGTGCCTCCACACGAAAATTGAGGAGTTCGATGACAGCGAAGCTTCGACTAACCTTCCAGGCGCTCCATTGCCCTTTTCCGCTTCCGTCTTTGTTCGTTTCGTTCTTCACGTCTTCCTTGACTTTCTCACGAAGCTTGGGATCCGTTGGCTTTCCCTTGGAGGACGGCATGACGGATGAATTATGCAGGCTTAACGGGCTTACGCAGGCACTTTATTTATGATTGGCGACGACGCGAAGGGGATGTTCATGCTCCACCGTTCGCGACCGCGTACAGTTATGTACGTGCAGCTAGCTTTGTTTTGGTCGGATGGTAAAAATGACATCATGACTGTCACACTGGCGCGCGTGCACGTACATTTATGAGTCTGGGGGAGCCGAAGTAGCGCCCAAAATGGTTGAACCTTAATCCAGCCTCCTGCTTTATGCTATCTATCGATTGTGATGCGTGCTTATCATGTATACGAACGTTCTTGATCACTGACAACGCGAGGAGGTCGACTTGATGGAGGACATGTACCACAAGTTTCAGGCAGCACTACATTCAAGTGCACTCCACACTCCAACACCACAGCCATGCAATATTGAATGTACCCACATGATGCAACAATGTATTCTTATACCACACTTCACTACCTCCCCCCATACTTCCCCCTCCGTTCCGCCTCCTTGATGATCTTCTCCGCCTCTTTAATCGCGTCCGTCCCCACCCTCCAACTAATCAACTTCACTCCCTTCGCCTTCATAATCTCATCCGCCTTGGCCCACCGCTGGCGCCACATTTGCTCTCTCTTCGTGCCATACGGCTCTCCATCTCCAGCACCGCCATTCATGCCCAGCGTTGACCCCGTGTTCGTGCGATTCAAGCCCTGTCGTTGAGACGTCGTGGAATATGGCTGTGATGTTTGCGCCGACGTGATTTGTGGACGGGAATGGTACGGCACAGCGGGCGCATGTTGCCATGCTGAAGACGCTTTGTTGCCAACGTAGGAAATTGCACTTGCGGCGCCGTCACGGCGACGTGGGGGAGGTGGTGGCGGAGGTCCTCTTCGACCACCGGAGTCCGAGGTCGTCGAGGATTGCGTCTCAGATCCGTCTGTGGATCGGAGTGCGGGTAGACTGCTGTACACAGACCACAGTTTGTCGCGCGCCATGCCTGTATACGACTGCTCGGATTGTGACTCGCTTGAAGAGATCGAAGAGGGGTTAGAGGCCACTGTAGGTCTTGCAGGTGTCGATGATGGCGTACTTCGAGCTGCTGAAGCTTGCTGTGAAAGTGGGCTTGGCTGGTTCACCGAGTTGGAGAGCCTGCGAGGCTTAGGTGGTGGAGGTGGTTTGGGAGAAGGCGGTGTCTGAGCGGTCGATGTGGCCGCATCTCCGGATGGACTCCGTAGTCCCACAGGTTTTCGCGGTGGAGGAGGAGCTGACCTAGTGCTCGTGGTCGACGCAGTCGACATGCGATGTGCATGCATTTCCGGCTTCGGGTCTGTGTTTACACGTCGTAGGCCGGGTGCGCTATGTGTTTCATCGTCTGAAGATAGATCGATTAGATTCGGCATAGCTTCTGTTCGAGTAGACGTAGTTGAGGATGGCTTGCGAGCCGGAAGCTGTGGCCGCAGCTCAGGGTGGTCACTGTCAATCTGCGGGAACATAGACTTCGACCGCTGCGGCTTGTCCTCTTCCATTTCCTTCAGAGAAGCGGCGATCGCAGCCTTAAGCTCAGGATCGTGTTCTTCTGATGGGGGCCGCGGCCTGGTAGCGCGAGCTACAGTCCTTGTGCTTCCTGTCCGATCTGGCGACGATGAGGATGACCCGCCCCCAGCCATCGGTCCTACTGAAGGATCGAAGAATCCACCATTCTCTGGCGTCGTGACATCGCGAATAAAGACTGCGACAACACGTCCAGGGTTCTCTAGGACAAAGTCCGTGTAAACTTCCAAATCTGCTTCACCACTGTCCCCGATCAATATGAAATTCCGTTCCGGGAAGTCTCTCGCAATCTTATCAAGTGTGACCTTCTTCCGCTCTGCCACAGGCTCGAAGATGCCCTGAAGCATACCACTGTACTGCTTCAAGTGAAATGAACCCGGTGGTAATCCGGCCAACGCGAAGTAATGTGAGATGACAGGAAACAATTGCCATGGTGAATTTGACACGTAGTGAAACTTGACCCCTAGGTCGGCCATGGCATTGTACCATTCTTTGACGCCCTCGATGGTCAGATCGCCGAGGTCGCGGATGAAAGCATTGCGAAAGATCTCTCGTGCTCCGCTGCTAATAGCAGAGTGCTTGATAGTATCATCTATATCACTGATCACACTTATGCCTTGGGAGTCTGTCACAATGACCTCTTCGGTGGCGGATAATTTGTCAGACGCCAGTATGCGGACATGCGTAGGTACAAAGTCCAGCGCAGCTGACATGCTGAAATGACCGGCCGCATTAGTATATATGGTCCGCTGCTTTGAAATCTGATCGTTGTAGAAGAATATGCTGATTGGCGTGTTGGCCATTGGCACTGCCAGAAAGTGCCGCAGCCTGGACATCAATCGAGAATTTGCTTCTGCAAGCTCCAATGCGTTCATGTTGTCTGGGTGGTTCCATGACGCCCGCTTCTGAAGTGGTGTGTAATGCTCATCGTCCTTCAGGGAGTTGCGTGAGGTAGCATGCGATAGCTGCCCTGCTTTCATGCTGCCCGTAGTGCGCACGCTGTCCCGACTCTGAGTTCGGTATAGCTGTGTGTCATCTTCATCCCCGCGAGAAGGTCTCTCACTGTAGCCGCCCTTTGCAGCGACTGCCGCTTCCTTCTCGCCCTTGCGAAGGATTTGCTCGGCTTCCCTAGCAGCGAGCTGCTCATCACGCTGTGCTTGACGCTCTCGATGCGCGTCTCTAACAGGGTGGCCAGGACTCGGATCGCGGCTACTTGACGACGAATTTTGGCCAGTGGCACCAGTGGGTGGCGCCTGAATTCCCACCAACTGTCGCGCGAGCCCAATAAAGAGCCTTTGTTTCCTCGACATCTGGCCCTTGAAAGGAGTGTATATCCAACCGCGGACATCAACGTCGACAACCGCGTTGTCATCCTCATAATCCTCCCACTGCTTCTTCCAGAACTCGGCATCTCCTGCTCCACTTGTGTCTCGTACATCCCGACCTTCGCCTTCGGTTTCTTGGATGGTTCCTGGTTCGGCCTCTGGCTTCCTTTTGATGTGCTTCCTAGCATAACTTGGAAAGAGGATCATCTCTTCCTCGCCGCTGCGCACAACAGCAGCATCAGGGAAGCCACCGGGCGTGTCATCCTCGAACTTGTAGTTCTCTTCGTTGCCCCTCCAAGTCGGCGCATATTGCGCTGTGTACGTTTGCCTCAGCTCATTTGCAGCCTTCAGGTAACCGGCCAGCTTCCGTCGGCGGCCGCCAGATTCTCGTGACTCGTAGCTCTCCTGGTAGCTCATTGCTCCCTGACTCGACCCTTTGATTCCTTTTGTTATGTCTCGTCGTCGCCGTCGCACTTCATTTTCGAGGTAGTTGCTGCCTATGAGCTTGCGGGTATGGCCGCGCAATCGTTGGAGTATAGTCGGCTTTCTCTGGAGTTTGAGTGCCTGCCGGTATACGATGTATTTATATATTCGAGACTGCGCGCGGTGCTTGAGTGAAGGGAACGTCTCGTGGCGGAACTTGTGCAGGCGGTCACGGGCGCGTGCTCGAGTCGCGGGGAAGAGATAGCGGAGAAGTGACGAGGGGCCGTGAGCAGAGGGCTTGCGGCGAAAGGGGGATTTGGGCATCCGACCGACGGATTGTCGCAGCCTTGGTCGTGTGTTGAAAGCCGCAAGGCAATTGCGAAGGACTATGTGGGTGCACCTGAAGCTTGAATCTAGCCTTCACACGTCATCGGTGGTCAGCGCGCTAGAGCGGAGCCAGCCGTGACCAAGCCACAACAACCTGGGGATTTGGCACGAGCGGCACACTCGACACCTAAAGACCTCTTTCACAAGCAGAAAGGTTTGTTCAGATTTTAGTCCAGCGTCACATACATGCGCCGATGCTAACTATCCGCGAATCACGAACAATTGCATATGGATATGGCAATTTGACAAGGGCATTGCAGCTTAAAAGGTCTCCGCCAAATGCTGTATTCTATACTAGGAGTTCGAGATGCCGCAGGTGCCCTTCCTTCAGGTTGCTTCGGGATGATAGGTGTCCACATTCGAAGGACTGTCTGTCCCAATGCACCTGAACGACACTCTGACTAGCCAATGCTTGTCCTCGTGTTCGAATGTTTCAGATGCGCATCCTCTAGCAGTTTCTCTACATTACACCCACCTTCTTTTAACGCGCCCAGAATCTCATCGACTACTCTAGACCCGAGACTTCTCATCTTGTCTCCTTTGAGACTCGGCGCGATGGGCTGAACCATGTCGTGTTGCCAGAATCTCCCGTGGACCCGCTCGCCTTGCGTTGTCCCGCTGAGAATCATGTTGGCACCCTGAGCTGGGGTCCTCATGAAGATCAGGATGAAGAAGAAGGCTAGTACGAATACTCCGGGGAAGAAGTGATCACGTCCTAGATTCGTGTTGACCCAGCCCGGGCATATTGAAGTAATAACGACATCCCTTGACGATACGTTGTCGGCCAGGAACTGTGTGGCATACATCAGGAAGAGTTTGGAGAACTTATACTGCTTGCCCTCTGCGAAATGGTCTTTCTCGTTGTAGTATGGCAGTATCTTCTCTCCGTTCTGGACTTCCTCTGGTACTATGGCGTTCTGATGAAGGCCAGAGTTGACGAATTCCAAGATGGGAATTTTGCCAGCGTACTGTTTTGACTCTTTCAGTTTTGGGAGAAGCAAGAGTGCGAGTAGCATGGTTGAAAGGGTGTTGACTTGTATGTCCTCTTCCCATCCATACTCTGACTGGTAGAATTTGGTCCTTCTGGTGCCTGCATTGAGCACAGCAATGTCAAGTGTGTCCAGCGCATTTGCTCGTTTCACAAAAGCTTTGATGCTGTCGTAAGACATCATGTCCAGCTCCCAGACCTCGAGCTGGCCTTTTCGCTTGAGTCGCGCGTCGAGGGCGGCTTTGGTCGACTCTCCTTTCTCTATGTTCCGTGCCGCAATGATAACCTTCGATGCCCCTAGGGCCGCGAACTTGTAAGCTGCTTCCTCGCCAATACCGGAGGTGGCACCAGTGATGATGATGTTACGTCCTGAGTAGTCTTCATTGACGGACTTCGGAGGTGTGATCCACTTGTTCTTGAAAACACGATACATAGCAGCCATTCGAAGGTTTTCGAAGACGTAGTTGCTCAAGTATGCAGTAGCACTCAATACGAGTGAGGTAGAACACGAGAGACGGGAGATATTGGCAACTGGATATGGCGGCGGTCACACGCGATGCAAAGAGATGGTCAGTACGTTGCTCCGATCTCAGTAGAGTAGGACTTCATGCGGCACGGCGTTTGTTGAAGTCCGATTCGCTGAATAGTGAGCACAGGCTCGCAGACTGAGGATGGAACTCAAACCGAATTCTTGTTACTTCACTACGTCGATCAGTCAAAGGTGTAGAGCCAATGGTTCTGCTGCACGATTGGTATTTAGGAAGAAGAACAACAGGGCTACAATTCGAGGCATACCAACGTTGGTAGCATCAGACTCCGCGACTAGCGCCTTGGCAAGCGCGAGTGAGTGACGATATTCGAACACCTACAGCTTCCGCGTCTGGAGGCCAATTTAGCAACACAACACGCGCGTCCGCCATGCTAGCATTATTGTCACACCCCTTCCGAAATTTCTAGAATCCCTCATACCCGTCGTACTCTCAGTGGATTGCTCAACAGCATGTCTTTCAACCAAAGACAACCCCACGGCGGCCCCGCAGGAGCTCCCCCGAACATGGCACCCGACTTCAACGCCATGCTCCAGCGCTCGCTTCCAGAGCAAGGACTGCCAGAACCAGTCGCCGAAGCTCCAGGGCACCCACCACCATCAATTGGTGAGGTTGCGATTGCCTAAGAACTCTATTGGCACCCGGAACTAACAATTACTCATAGGATATGGTGGTGTATACAGCGCAACTCCGCCACCACAGCATGGTCCCAATGTCCTCGGCGGAGCAAGAGGGCCACCGCCACAACAGATCCTCCCAGTTGATCTACCACCGCAAGCTTTTTTGACCTCGGCGATGCTCCTCGATATGGTTGACAGTACGCACGACTTGGACACACAATAAAGAGAAGAAAATGGGTTGACATGCTATAGAGAAGGTCGACGTCTTATTACGCGACGAGAAAGAGTACATCGGTATACTTCGGTCATACGACCAATTTGGCAAGCTACTCACTCGTCTATCCTCGCGCGCACAATTCCAGCTAACAAGGTGTTAGCCAACCTCGTCCTCACAGAGTGCTATGAGCGAATAGCAGCACAGAACCCCGGAGCGAACCCATCATCCGACCCAGTCACTCCCCGTTGGCTGATACACGACGTTAAGCTCCCAGGTGTCATGACAATACGAGGCGAGAACGTTACCATATGCGCAACGGTGGACCTCGATCGCGAAGACGCACCACGAGGCGCAAAGTTCGCGGACGAGGATCAAGTTAGAGCACTAGCAGCATCACAGAAAGCGGAGAAGAAGAAGGTAGATTCGCGGAGGGCAAAGGCGCTCAAACAAGCTGGCATTGAACCCGGCTTTGGCATGCAGACGGCATAGTTGCGACGTGCGACGGCTCGGACACATTACGAATGAGATATGAAACAAAAGCAAGCGTCAGCAAGGTCATGAGCATGGAAGGTTGGATAGGTCTATGGCGAAGTCATGACATTGATGATACCAGGACGCTAGAGTCCACGTGCGATGAAGCGTTATTGCTTCAAGCGCTTCCGAATCGAACCTCGATGATTGTTCTCCAGGGAGACAATGGATACTCTTTTTATGAGAGATATCGAAACCTACCTCGACTATGCCTCCGTAAAATGAGCTTGGTGATATGCTAATAACCTGTGGTTGTAACTAGAATCTCGGAAAGCTCTACGTCGTGCCATGCTGTGGTGTCCGTCCTAATGACTCGCTCTCCGTCACACCCTGAATCGACCGGTATGAGCTTGCTCAACAGCGCGGCTGTGGTGAAAGTCAAATTGTGAGCCCCAGCACTGAGCAGGAGAGCTGCCTATTCGTACGCCTGCCAAACGTAGGATTTTGTATGAGGGAGCCAAGACGGTCGATCGTGAGTGGACACTTTACGAACGCGGAGATTCGTGCATAGGCTAATTGCGTCACCCACAGGCCTGTGCCATTGCATAAGGTATTGTCGGTGCGTATCCACCGATATGGCAAACAGGCGTGCAGGGGCGTCTGATTCTCAATCAAATGAGGCTCACTGAGATGCACTAGCTCGGCATGGCTTTCCTCTCCGTTCTTGTAGCCACTGAACGGTGTGATTAATCGATTGAAGTGGCTGGAGGCTACTGCAGTATGCTGTGAGCAGTACTGCATGCTCAGTGAGATCCACTCCTAGTATGCCTGGAATATGTGTGTGTCGACTCGTGCGATGCATGTACGTGTCGTTTGGAGGAGCGTGGGAATCGTGTGGAGCAAGCGAAGTGGGTACGGGTAGGTGATGTCTTCTGCTGTGCTTGATAATGGCTGCACATCCGGGGTGAGCAGGCAGCGGTATGCTTGATGAGGGTAGACTGATGCTACGCCAGATTGCTGGCCATTAATGATATATGAAGCCTGCTTGTGAGCCCACAGGCGATCTGAGAATGTGACACTTCTTCCCAAGCTTCTGTGGCTCGTGCCGTTAGTCATAAGGGACCGTCCCGACCACGGCCCTGCTCCTTTCACTCTAGGATCCGAATAGGTCGAAACCTGGCGAAACGTACACGTCGACGCTGCGAACGAAGAGGGTTATGGAGGTCGCCCGTCGATGTGCATGCTAGAGGACCGCTGCACTTCTGCGGCTGTCACTAAGCAGCCTTCATCGTCCTGCTCGACAACTGGCGATTGTGAGGATTGGCTACCGCCGCGACTCATCGATCGATTTCGCGGATCGGTTAGCTGCATCGTTTCGGCTTCCCGCAGCTTGTGCATCCTGGTACGAATCGAACGCGGTGGGTGCGGATTTGAGAGGAACTCTTCCCCTTGCTTCACGGTGCACGTCCACGACTCCGCGAGAAGGCGCGCCCTGGGGTTTGGTATAAGACACTGGCAACGAGATTTGGTGGCCTGAGAAGGGGCTGCAGCAGAAGACAGAGGCTGCTCTCTTGTATGTGGCGTTGACTAGGTCTCGTTGAGAGCCTGTTGATGATCGGGGACAGTCAGCCCAGGCACTGCCATAGGAGCGACATGTCACTGCCAGACGGACTGAATCAGTGGCATGACTTAGACGGATCACTGCGCAGTCGATCGAAGAGCTTGGTTGCGGGTGGCTGCCCACTAGGATTAGGGTACCAAACTTTGGCAGCTGCGGGAAGGAAACGACTGCCGGGACCGGTACTCTCACTTCAACTTCATCCTGGGCCTTTGCATCACATCACTACCCATCGATCACGAGCTTTCCAAAGCTATTCCACGTCTTTTTGAGCTACGTTCCCGACCACGCGCTGGAACGATGACTACACCCACACCACCAACCCCTGACGCAGCGCGACCCGGAGATACGAAACAACCGCGCAGGCTGCTCTTTGCCATGAGCACACCCTCCACTGCCTGATCCAGCACTGAAGATGTGATGCGAGGGTAGAGCTCGATCACCGGGCTTGCTAACGCGTGCAGTATCGACCTCCGAGTCAATTCCAACCGCCACCAACCATTTGGAAGGCGCTGTGAGCAAACCAGTCAAACCGGCCACGTCCCTTCGCTTAATGAGAGTGGCTCTTACTCGCACGCGGATCATCAAACAAGTTCCGAGGCTGTTGGTAAAGCTGCACCAGAGCTGAGATACTCTGAGTTCTACACACCGCTGGCTGTTCCTCCAGTCACGCAACAGCAGTGACTTGACGCACAGTGACCTCCGACGCTCAGCAGCCCGTAGACGCCGAGCTTGCATTGACCGAGCCTCGAAGCGGTGGCCGGCCACCTCGTTGCGAGCACCTCTCCACGCCGCCTTCGCAGCTTGTTGATACCTGCGACTGAGGATGATCAGACAGTTCGGAAGACTGCATGTGTGCTGAACGTCCTCCTGCGACACAATTGAGGAACGGGTAGAAGAAGACGCGGATCGTGAGTGATAAAAGACTGCCAAGACGAACACATACAACACCCACCGTTTCCTAGATGTGCGGGGACAGGAAATGCTTGACCCTCGAACCAGATGTGACGGACGACGAACTGGAGAAATGAGTTGATTATGCAAGAGACGAAACTCGTTTTCGTTGCTCTTCACTACGTACCATGATATTTCGCGCAACACCTGCTGGTATCTGTTGTGTAACAAGAAACCAACCCCTCGGTCCTCCCGACTGTGACTTCACCATCGGACCGACGCTTCTGCTCATGACCCCTCTGTGGTGGCCGTCGGGTCCGTATCACGGCGGGATCAGATTGTGATTGATTACATGCCGTGCGGCTGTGCAAAGCTGCTCGCCAGGATCCGCTCAACACCCGCCGCACCCACCACTTTGTTGCGCGCCTGGGTATCGATCTTTCTTTCCGGTGCAATCGAGGGCTCGGCCCCGGTATGCGAATGTGTAGCGTGAATGACAAAATTCCTCCTATGTATTGAGACTTAGACGTCCCGTATCGGGTCGTATGGGCGAGTCTCGCTCGGCGAATCTTCCGAACGTTGGGGGCTTGACGATTGCTGCGAGGCGTTGTCCGACTGGGTTTGGACCTGCAGTTGTGATCCCGAGCTCGCAACCGTTATCCCTCTCAACATGTCGCCTTCGGCTAAACATTCAATATAATTAGCTAATGGCGCATTGCAGGCTATAGCCCCGTCGACCCGTCGGACCCGCACCTATTTCGTCAGAAATGTTGGCACTTACAGAACTTCCGCTGTATATCTCTCAATAGTTGCGACACCCGCCACTTCAGTATAATCATCTCGACCGGACGTATGCCTTCCGCCAGCAGCCGGGCATTGATGCGCTCTAGCATCGATTCCTTCTCGTTCGCGGGTATCAGGATCCATCTCGACCAGTCTTTGTGCGCCTCCGAGAGCTGTTTCGCTTCATCTTTCGTTATGAACTGGTCTTGTCAGCCAAGCTATCTCTGGACATGGCGCAGGGAGCTCACGTAGAACCTGTCCCATTGCTCCTTTGTATGACCAGCGGCTGCTCGTGCCTCATGGACAGTCGCATTTATCCGAATACTCATACTTAAAGAGCGGCCGGAGAATAGCAGCGTCGATCGAATGAAGCCCGCCAGGCTCTGAAACCACGGAAAGCAAGAGGAGCAGGAGAATTAAGGGCACCGCGGTTGGACCCCCCGCACCCGCCTAGCCTTGGCAGGAGTTTGTTTTTGGATAGAGGCTGAGAGAGGGAGACTGACGAAGCTCGCAGTGCTCGGGCCAGAAAAGGTCGGAATCGGCGGTGGCTGAAATGCTTGTGCGTCATGTTCGAATGATTGTCATTGGCGCGGAAGACCCCAGGTGAGAACGGTCGTTTTACTCATTCTATTGTTTTTCTACGTTACTTATGCGAGAGGTTGCTTCTCGTGTTGTATCGCCCTGGCACTAAGCCCATAGACGGTGAGAAGTCAGCTCTCCAGGTCAGACTCATGCCGTGCTTCCAGTCGACTGACGCCTAAAGTTATGCACGGACATTCGGTAGTCGTCGGCCTCACCCCATCCATCTATTGTTCAAGGGGCAATCACGGGTTCCTTTTCTAATCGCAGAAAGGACCATCGATAACCGTAGTACAAATACAAAAAGGGGAGCAACACCAATTGGATACTAGGCGATACATCACTGGTCAATATCAGAGCAAATACTGACAATGGCCAAGGGTAGCTTCACCGGGCGTGAGAACCATGTCAAAGAGTGACATAAGCTCTCTAACCGGCAAGGCCTTCGCCAGCCGGGCGACGGGGGATCGAGGACCTGATGCATCCGGCCGCTCCCTGGGCGATCAGCCGTCTGACAAAAGAGCAGCCAGACCCGGCCCGAGCCCTCAACGTGCTGCACGTTCCAGGAGTACCCTAGAGCACCGGTCACCTGCAGGGAACTCCATGATACACCAGAGCGATTTCATTTTTCTCCCAGTGTCGCATCTGGCTAACCTAGTCATGGCTTTCTGCAAAGCGCACAATAGCTGTCAAACTTCCTTGAGTCGATCCTCGGCCTTGCTTTGTTTGTACGACGTCCTGCATAATTAATGGCCGAGATAGTCTTGCTGCACCGCCAGCTTCAATTCGCCTGGGCCCAGTTCTTGGTCCTCGCAATGGTCTCATGTTGTACCGGGCTTGTATCTCCCACGCTGACATTGTTGTTGGCAATGATCAGTATAGTGCGCCGGGCCTCGTGGACATCGACGAACGAGTAACGCCCGGCTCGTGGGGAAAGCCATGGACGCCACCTGTACTCCTGTACGCCACATTATGCACAAGCTCAGATCGCATGACTTGTACACCGTTACACGGCGCTATGGGCATAAGCAAGATGCGGTTGCACGGTGCGCGAGACCTACCCAGTCAGGTCTGACTGCATCATCGAGCAGATGGCTGCTGTGCACCCAACGATCCAAACAGGTGGCATATTTTGCTTCTAGAAGTCTTTGCTTTTCACCCATGACCGGACTAGCGGGAGAACACCCTAAGCCACGGACTTCTGCCCCAGGTTCTAGTACTCTGCTACCTTCCTTTCCCTCTCGGAACATAAACT
>TARA_R110002003_G_scaffold1005_8_pt1 | contig 12040 bp, 14 predicted proteins | sample TARA_R110002003 | Tara Oceans TARA_R110002003 (sample SAMEA4396441) | marine metagenome | biome: Westerlies Biome; feature: [SRF] surface water layer (ENVO:00010504); material: water (ENVO:00002006), including particulate matter (ENVO:01000060) such as... | depth 5 m | reverse complement strand
GGAGCACCATGACCTCCTACATGCACGACTGAAGCGTATTTATATTCAACTATTTCAGCCTGGAATGCGACTCTATTTGTCGTGCTAACAGACACGCCTGTTCACCGGAGAGTCACCCAGTCGCCTATGGTCGACATGTTGATGCTCAGCTGTCCACATTCCATGCTTCACCTGAAACACGTCGACATGCAAACGCATTCGCCACAATGTTTGACTAAGGCTGCATGATATACAGAGCAAGCTGAAGCCTCGGACGAGGCCACGTGACCTCGAGAGTCAGCCGCACATGCCGGACACCACGGAACTGAGTCGGACCGCTCGAGCCCATCGGCAATTGCATTTCAGTGTCAAAGACACAACTGCCGACCACGTCCAAGCCTCACAGGATCTCGCTATCGGCCTCACACACCGGCTAGCTGCTGTTCAACGGCAGTTCAGAATAGCAGCGCGTTCCTCGCGCGTCTCTTGTCGGAACATGGAGGAGCATGAGGCAGTATGAGATAGCTTCTGGTACGGCGATACTGGCAACTTTACAACGATCCAATGAGACTCAGTGATGTAGATTAGATGCTGTGTCAAGCCGAGTCTTGAGGCGATACCTATCATGACGATGGACGCCGTTAAGTTTGAACGCTGGGCGATTGACGAAGTCTTACCCCACTCCCCGGAGCTCGAATCCCCGCGATCTCCTAGGCGCGCATCAAAGCCACCGACGCACCTGGCCATCTCTAGGACTTCAAAGTACAACTGCCGACACACACAATCGTGCACAACACGCACACTCGCACAATGCCGACGCCGATGCGAGACGAAAAGGGCTTGTCCGACGCGGGAAGTCAAGCACAGTCCTATCGCCTCCGCTGGAATATATGATGCGCCCAGCGGCCTCAAATATGTTGCGTAGTCACTGGTTGCTTACTCGCTTTATCAATACCTGGATTCCGGATCGATCGCGATTATTGTGATTGATCACTGTCAGGCACCATGCTCGCTAACGAAATCCTTCCAATTCTTGTGCGATACTGGCCACTTGTGACGGCATCGCTGGTTGTCGCGTTCTTACTCAACAACAAGTACTGGAAAGGACTGAATAAATACCCTGGCCACTGGGCAGCAGGATACAGCAACTGGTGGCGGTTATGGGATGTCAACAGGAGAAATCATCAATGGACTACGATAGCATTGCATAGGGAGCATGGCGATATCGTACGATTAGGACCGAATGTGTTGAGTTTCGCAGATCCGAGAGCGATCAAGGCGATTTATGGGTTGAATAAGGGTGTTCACAAGGTACGTCACTCTTGTGGGAGTGGGAAGATTTTTGAATAACTACTCACTTAACACCAGTCCGATTTCTACCCCGTGCAAGGTGCAGTCTCGAAAGGCCAGCCGCTTCTGTCCCTCTTCTCTACCACCGACGAAGACTTCCATGCAAAGTACAGACGATGCGTCAACAATGCTTTTGCGATGAGCTCGCTCGTCAACTACGAACCGCTTGTTAGCTCGACTTTGACATACTGGCTTGACAGGACAGAAGAGATGTTCGCGAATACAGGAAAAACTTGCAACTTCAGTCAATGGCTGCAATTCTTTGCTTTCGATGTCATTGGTGACTTGACGTGGAGCAAGAGACTTGGTTTTGTAGAGGGCAACAAGGATGTGGACAACATTATTGGCTTCTTGGGGAAATTCTTCGACTATGTTGCGCCGGTATGCTCTCCGATCCTTGCATCCAGAAACTTTCCTAACGTTGATGTAGGTCGGCCAAATGCCCATTCTCGACCGTCTCCTGTGGAAGAACCCAATCAGCCTCTTCGCCCAACGCATCGGCCTTGATAAACGCATCCATCCCGTCACCCTCTTCGCTCTCAACCGCTCCAACGAACGCGCCGGCCAAGTCGAAAAGATCAAGCGCTTCGGCCTCTCCGACGACGAAAAGGCCAATCCCCGGGGCATCGATCTGCTCTCCAAATTCGCCCAAGCAAGCCACGACCACCCGTTCATGGACGACGACCGCATCCTCTCAACATGCACATCCATGGTCTTCGCCGGCTCCGAAACAACCGCCATCTCGCTCTCCGCCGTCTTCTACTTCCTCGTCAAACACCCCCGTGTCTACGCAAAACTGATGCAAGAACTCGACTCAGCCGTTGCCAACGGATCCATCGAGTCCCGGCCCGACCGTACCGTCTCCTGGCCCGAAGCCCAAAAACTGCCCTACCTCGACGCCGTGGTGCAAGAATCCTTCCGCCTGCATCCCGCTCCCGGCCTCATCCTCGAACGCGTCGTCCCGCCCCAGGGCATGCAAATCCTCGACACCTTTGTGCCCGGCGGCACCATCGTCGGCTGCAACGCATGGGTCGTGCACCGGCGACCCGAAGTCTTCGGCTCCGACGTCGATGTTTTCCGCCCGGAGCGCTGGATCGAGGCGCCGCCCGAGAAGCTGAAGGAGATGAAGGGCACCATGTTGCAGTTTGGCGCCGGCGCCCGCACCTGCATTGGCAAGAATATCAGTCTGTTGGAGATATATAAACTTGTGCCGAGTTTTCTGAGGAGGTTTGAGGTCGAGCTGGAGCAGCCGGGGCTGGAGTGGAAGACGCATAATGCGTGGTTTGTGGGGCAGCGCGACTTTGTGACGAGGTTTAGACCGAGGGCGTAGGGCTGTAGTCTGAAATGATTATGCGCGTGGTTTTGGTCTGTTAGCGATTTTGAATGCATGTATTCTACAAACTGTGTTGATCGAGCTAGTATGTGGATTCTGGCCCACTCGGAACATATGACCGCGAACAAGGCACACCATCTATTCTCGATTCGTAACCGCTCAATCAACACGCCTCTTCTTCATCCCCGTCACTCGATTGCCCTTGACATCCCTCCCTTCCTCGATGTTCAACAACGCCTCCCTCTTCTTCTCCGTGACGATCTTCAGCGCATCCCTGACAACTCTGCCTTCTACACTCACGCCCTCTTCTTCGAACTCGCTCATCTTCCCGCCCACGCGTTCCTCAATGGCCAGAATCAACTCCACGTCTCGCTGTCCAATGAACGTGATCGACGTTCCTGGGCGGCCTGCACGCGCTGTTCGACCCACGCGGTGAATGTAGTCGTCTGGGTCACGGGGGACGTCGAAGTTGATGACGAGGCCGACAGATGGGATGTCCAGACCGCGGGCTGCGACGTCAGTAGCGACGAGGATGCGCGCGGCTTGTGCGCGGAAGCGCGCGAGGTTTGCTACGCGATCTTGCTGTTTGAGACCCGAGTGCAGAGCTGTGACGCGATGATCCAGCATGCGTAGCATATACTCTAACAACGTGGCCGTTTTGGTCCTATTGCAGAAGATAATGACGCTCTTGTCCAGATTCTTCGGCGTCGTGAGTAGAACATGCAGATAGCATTCCTTATGCGTGACCGGCGTTTGCAAATACACTTGCGACAAGCTCGCCGGCGTAGCAAGCGTATCGGTATCGACTTCGCAAACGAAAATTGGCAGACGGCCAGGTGCGCGAGGCTGGGACTTCAACGCTAGGACTTCGGGGGTTACTGTTGCGGTGAAGAGAAGTGTTTGGCGCTTTTCCTTGGGTGGGAGGACGGAGAGACAGGTTTCGAGGTCGGGAAGCATGGAGCCTCGGCCGGGAGCGAGGAGCCGGTCGGCTTCGTCGAAGACGACGAAGCGCACGCGACGCAGGCCGCAGATGGTGTCTTCGCCCGAGGTTCTGATGTGCTCAGCGAGACGACCGGGAGTTGCGATGACAACGTGTGGACGCGACGCGAGAGCGATGGCTTGCTCGCGCTGATCTGAGCCGCCGGTGATGAGGATGGGTTTCATGGATTGTGGAGCAGATATCGCTTTGACTTGCTCGTAGATCTGGATGGCGAGTTCGCGAGTTGGGCTGGTGTTGGGTCAGTACACTGTGCGTAGATCGACGACTGCCTAACTTTGAAGAGCTCTATTGATGCCGAAGTACGAGTCTTGGATGCTCTAGTCTTATGCAGCCATATGCAAAGAGTTTACTCACGTGATGATGAGTGCGAATATTCCGCACGGATCTTCCGCCCATTTCTGCATAATTGGGACGGAGAAAGCCACAGTCTTACCCGTACCTGTGCGTGAGCCACCTATGCAGTCCCGACCCTTCAGTATCTCAGGAATACAAGCCTTCTGGATTCCGGTTGGACGCTTGATCTCCATAGAAGAAAGCGAGGAGACTAGCCATGGCGCAACGTTGATGGATGCAAAGTCGGTTTTCTCCTTGAGGCCTTTTTGGACAGCGTCAGGTGTTGGCTTTTGTGTCCTTGAGGTAGGCTGAATGCCTTCATGACCTTTCCCAAGGTTCACGCGCGCTATTGCTGGCATTGCAGAGGTTCTTGGAGCTGATTCGGTGTCGGAATCGGAATCTTCCTCTGCAGACATCTTCCTTCTCTTTCGCGACCCTGATTGTGCTTCCAGGATGTCTTCGTCCGACTCACGGGAACTAGAGTACTCGTCCGTCATGGTGGGCTGATAAGGTTCAGAGTGTAGTTGCAGTGTCGGAGTGATGGTTCTTGCAGGATGGTCGAAACTTTTCTGCAGGGGTCCGCTTATCGATAAGCATAGGCCAACTTGGTCTCTTCCAGACATGACATTTCTACTGCCCTGGCCTGCACATTACAACTCTCTATTTGAACGATTACCGAAATGTCATTAGGTGTCTTGCTCTCCTCTGAATCAATGAGGGGCTTCAGGTGTGCCGTACAACAACTCAACAGGTACCAGTCCGGCGATACCTACAGCACGACTCGCCACACAAACATGCCTTGTCTAAGCCAGCCCAATACTTGTCGCCGTAATCAACAGTGATCTCGGATCCGGCCTCTATACCTTTACTCACCAATATCACGCGCTGCGTATCTAGCCACGTGAACGTGGACGACTGCGCGTTGGCCTTACAACTATGATTCGCAAATCGCGTATAGTTGCCCATCCTGCCTTGCCAAATCTGGTACGACGATGTTGGCGTGGAGCCCTCCATGACGTCTAGATGCCGTACGCCACTTGTAATCAAGCCTACCAGTTCCCCAACAGCGGTGCCTCGATCGAACGCTGTGAGAGCTACGAGCCCGTTGTTTTTGCCATCGGGTGTACGGTATATTTGGACCGGTGGAGGTTTCCGTTTAACGCACCCGAACAGCGACGGGAAACAGAAACACGAGTTCGACTGAGGCTCATCAGACTGCTGCTCGTTACATAGAGCGCAAATGTAGATGCCACTGGCTCTCGTGATTGCGTTTTGCTGTGGCATCCAGCGGGGATCTTCGCAACCCCATACCGAGTGGTCGACGACCGATTCATCGATATGCTCAAACGAAAAGAACGGGTCTTTTGCCTGGTATGTCTGCCGCAGTGGCAAAGGGTCCGATCCGTCCTCATGTACGACCCATTCGTGTGGATGTCCTGGGTACTGTATTGTCGTTGAATCTCCGACGATCGCAAGTAGCTGTCGCCAGTGCGGGTGCAATGTGTCCGCCGCGACTTCCAATCTTTTACGCAGATTCCTCAAGCGCCTCATGGCGTCTTTATCAAAGCCAACGCGGTACTTACAGAATCTGTAAATACCCATGCCAGCAAAGACCAGCGCTGCCCATCCAGCCGCATCCTTGACGTCTTTGTATCCCTTCCAGATCGCCATCTTATTCCGCAATTCTTTCTCCGACCATCCAAAGTCCTGGCAGGCTTCCATGAATACCGCCTTTCTGTGTTTGGTGGAAGACAGGTCTGTATTGACGATGGATCGATGGCGTACTTGTTCTTCGAATAACTCGGTCCACCGGGCTTGTACGACAATCTCGATGGAGCGACATACGCGACTCGCTTGCGTGACCTTGCGGCAGAAGACGTTCATTTGGCTGAAGGACGCCCCAGTTGGCTCGGCTGTTATGCTCAGAGCTCTGACAGGCTCAGCTTGCGTATGGTGGATGAGCCCTGTACTGCCATTCGGTGCCACCTGAAACTGCTCAAATATGGCTTGGGGGTCCAAGTTAATGGACCCATGCACTTGCTCCCATATCCCAGTGATCAATTTGTCGAGTGTCGACGGCTGGAATACGAATTTCTCAGAAACAATCTTCCTCCGCTTGGGGAATGTTCGAGTGTCGACTTGCATTTGTCGCTGATGCTCGCTAAGGTCTTCTCGGATTGAGTGTGTTTGAGTAACTCTCAGACCTCCGGTGCCCTTCCTGCGCGTGTTAAGCAGCGGCTCGTCATCGTCAGAGTCATGCTCTTCGGCTAGGTCTGACTCTCCGAAGGACTGAGAGTGACGTGCTGGACGGGATATGTCGAAGGACTGGTGGCCATCGATTGGACTTGGTGACGGTTGAGGTGTTTTCATCCCAGTCAAGTCCAAGGTTTGCTACACAGTGTCAGTTAGTGCCGAAACACGCAGGGTACTACCTTCGCTCATCCACCAGCGACACCAACACGGTAGCACTAAGGGCTCTCATAACGGATCGCCATCGCGTCAGACAATCATGAAAGACAATGTCAGTACTTGATCAACGCACTCCGCAAGGTCGCTGGATAAACTGATCTGAAGTGATGCAAGGCACGATGAACAGGAACACATACCGAAGCAATCTTCTCAGAACGTGGTCTAGTCGCGTTACTCGACTGACCCGCATCTTCGATAAACGCTTCGAACCGAAGCACGGGCCGGTCGAGGCTGTCTATCTGCGGCCATGCGATGTTAATGTTCGATTTGGCAAGGTGCTCTTGTATCGCTCTGCCAATGCATTCTGACAGCCCGTCGATGCCGTCAAGCGCGTTCATTCTCCGGCCTTCCCAGTTCACAACGCACACATCGGGCACACCCTAGGCGAATGTGCAGTCGCAGTGATGCCAAATGAAACAACAGCGGGTCTAGCGTCGTAGCGATAATCCTGCATCCGACGTGATGGTTGTCAAGATGTAGCGTTGTGGGACGGTCCGCTCGCCTGGGATAAGATTGCGTCAAGCCGGCGAAGGAGGAATTACGAGACAGGATCTTGGAGGCCCTTCCTTTCCGGACAGGGATTTTGACAAATGAGGCCGCAGAAGCACCGAGTGACCTCGGGTCTAGATGCACGATATTTGGAAAAGGGAGTGTATTCTCCAGACAAGAAAGTTGAGGCCGCGACCACTGCTGCTCAGCACACAGATGACGCCCGCGGGCATCAAGGCAGATGTTATGAACCTAAGGCTGTGGAGGATGAATAGAATCGACGATCCAGATCCTTCGATATCTCGAAGTGAACTTGCGCCTTACTCCGATCGGCACGCTTGAAGATCACAACGGCATTGCGTCATAGCCGGATTGGGATGCCGAAAGCCTTGGGGGAGAGAATGTAGCTTGGCAGAACAGGAACCACTACATATCAGCCAGGAACACTGAGCATGAGGCGATTGAAGTCCTGCACATCACAACATGAGACTGTAGTGCAGATGTCATTCTAGCTACCTTGACAAACGTTCTGCGCGCTGGTGAGGCCGTCGCAATTATTGGCTAGCGACCTGTTTGGTCCAATCAGATCACGGGCGGACGTACATCCGAACCGTCTTAACGTTAACTGCTCGAGCAGAAACATCGGTTCATCTCGGCGAATCTTGAGGGAGTGGTTCTAGGGGCGTTCGGCTTTGTATAGCAACCAGGTTGGCCATAGTGTTGAGGTTAGGGGTATTCTGCAACAAGAGGATATACTGGCTGTAGGTAAATTCCTGAGTATGTAGAGTAGCATCTCCTACCAAAGGGGTACCCATTTGCAGGCGCATGCGCTAATTGCGCACGGGCTGCCTCTGCGCCCCTCGATCTCAACCACCATCGGTACCATCTCTCTACCTCCACAAACAGTAAGACTATGAGGCAGAGAAGCGCGCGTATGTTACATCGGCGTCAATCTGTCAAACCGAGCTTTGCTCTTCTCTCGTCTGTCCTTCGCGCAAACGAAAATGGCACAGCGTTCTGTGGAGGCGTTTCAACGTTGGGTGTCGTCGACATCATCAGCATAACTCGGACAACACGTCTGCCAAGCGGCGTTAGCACGCCGTTCTCCACCGTCATGTCAGCAACCGATCAGTCCTAATTCTCTGTCCATATGCATGTTAGCATAGTATAAAACAGCCTCAACCTTAGGGCCTGGGACGATATTTCTCAGTCGTCCAGTCCAACCATTCATTTTCTCGAGCATATACATTGCTTTTTGTGATTGCAGACATCCTCGCTTGCTGTTCTGCTTTTCAGTTTTCCTTGCTTCGCATGTTCGAGGATGAATCCTGTGAAGGCAGAAGATTTGGAAGACAATACCCTGGATAGAATCAAGACCACCGAATCATACACTTTCCAAGGTCAAAAAGGATGGCGACAATGGCGTATACTACGTCCTGGGCGAGGCATGTACCACGATGTCAAGCGTAGGCTACCATACTATTGGAGCGACATCAAAGATGCACTCACGTACCGGGCTTTCGCAAGTACGGTACGAATGTACTTCGTCAAGTAAGAACCACTTCTTGAGCTGCCAATTACTTTGTCATATGCTAATAATCGCAGTGTGCTTCCAGCCATCGCTTTCACCCTCGACATGTACCGTCGCACCGGTCAGTTCTTCGGCATTAATGAAGCACTTCTCTCGTCCGCCATGGCCGCCATGGTCTTCAGTCTCTTAGCGTGTCAGCCATTGACCATCGTTGGCGTCACTGGCCTGATCGCGCTCTTTAACTACACCATCTACGACATCATCACAATGTACGATCCGTCAATCTATCCAGCCTTCACAGCCTGGGTCGGCATCTGGGCTGCTATATTTCATTGGGTTGTGGCATTTGGCAATTTCAGCGATTACATGGCCTACGTCACCGACTTCTCGAGCGAAACGTTCGGGATGTACGTTGGTATCATTTACTGCAGTATGTCCCGTTACCCTTGGAACATTTTTGTACTCACTACTCACACAACCAACAGTCAAAGGCGTCGAAGAACTCGTCTACCTCTTTGAACCGACCACCCTCGCAGGCGGCTATCTCAGCATCGTGATCGCCATTCTTTATTTCGGTTCTGTCTACGGCCTGCAAAAGCTCGGCAGCAGCACACTCTGGAAGCCAGCACTTCGAGGCTTTATCGCCGACTACGCCTTCGCGTTTCCTACATTCTTCTGGGTCGGCTTTTACTATTTCCCTGGTCGTCTCGCAAACACGGACATCTACCGTGTGCCCATTGTTGGAGCATTTCAGCCAACGCAGCCACGAAATTGGGTCATTGACTTTTGGAACCTGGAAGTTAAGTGGGTGTTTGTTGCAGTGCCTTTTGGCTTTTTGATGATGTTGCTGTTCTATTACGATCACAACGTCTCCTCGCTCACAGCACAAGCGCGCCAGTTCCCACTCAAGAAGCCCGCCGGGTTTCACTGGGACTTCTTCCTCCTTGGATGCACTTGTTTCGTCGGCGGCATACTCGGGCTTCCGTTACCAAATGGATTGGTTCCGCAAGCGCCGGTCCACACTGACTCGTTGACGGTGTATGAAACGAAGTTGGAAGTCACAGAGACGAAAGACGGTGGCGAGATCAGGAAGCCGAAGGTGGAAGCTACTGCAGTTGTGGAACAGCGAGTTAGTCATTTCTTGATGGGCATGGCCATTTGGGGAACAATGACGGGGCCACTCTTAACGGTACTGCACATCATGCCCGCTGCGGTGTTTGCAGGTGTGTTTTTTGTGGTCGGTGTAAGTTATTCCCCACGTATCAACACTTTCCACACATACTGACATACTGAAATACTTGAAGTGGGGCTCAATCGAGAACAATGGCATTCTCCAGAAATTCTGGTACCTCAACTCCGAACGCCGATTCATCCAGCGCTCAAACCCACTCAACAACGTCGCGCGCAAGAAGATATGGCTTTTCATCGGCATACAGGCTTTCGGCGTCGCATGCACGGTTGCTATCTCGCAGACCATTGCGGCGATCGGGTTTCCTGTTCTCATCATCGCGCTTATTCCAATCAGAACGTTCCTGATGCCGAAGTGGTTCTCGAATCACGAGCTAGATGTGCTAGATGCGTTGACGGCAACGAATCCAGCAGTCCTGGTCAGCTTTGGCGGAACACCAGCGGGCATGACAAAACAAGAGGGAGACGTGGTACACAATGGGGCAACCGGCGGGTCGGGGAGCGATAGTCCAAGTTTCAGGCGTCAACGTGTGGGAAGTTGGAATGAGGCGTAGGGGGGATATGGCTGGGAGTAGTGGCACAGGCATGACGTGATAATTCAGAAACCTCATCGTAGATTCACTATCGTTAGATTACGCTATAAAGTCTCGTCCGATTCATTGCAAAATCTCTCCTTGCAACTGCAATACTTTTCTTCCTACTATTACTACCCATCTATAGCCATCCACCCCCCCGCCACAATCCCCGCTCTCTCGTAATCCGCAATCCTAACACACCCACAGCATTCCGGCAGTTCGAAACCTATTTCAAGATATACGGCTTTCTCTTCAAAGTTATCTCCTTCCGCCTCTACAACAATGTCGACAAGGCCGGTATCCAGCTGCAACCGCCACGTCTCACTGTCTGCATCGCCGATCCAGATAGGTGTCATCTTAAACAAGTGCTCAATACTGAAAGCCCCCTTATGCTCTCTGAACAGCTTTACAAGGGCATGGTCAAGCCGTGCCTGCCACTGCATGGTACCGCGCGAAGGCACGACCTGCCACTCCCTACAAACCCCCTGTTGCACCAACTTCCGTCTTGCCTTCACACCAACATGCCTTGCAAACGCAAGATGATCGCTAGCCAACTCCTCGTCTAAGAAGCTTTCTTCCTTACTCGAGCTCCGCATTTCCGCTAGGCTGTCCGTTACGCTATCGAACGACCGACTCACCTCCCGCAAACTCGGCATCGAGACACTGGGAAAAAGCGAGACAACACGGTCATGCATGGCAGGCAAATCGCGACCTTGGAACGCATGATTCAAGCGGTCTTGGAAACTATCAGATGCGATGTCTGCGACATTGGACATTGTTTCTCGGATGCTGCGCCATGTAAGGGAGGAGTTGAAGGAAGCGGCAGTGTCAATCGGGTGAGCGACATTAGCGCGCCAGTCACCATTGTGCATGTTTGGTAAGCAATTGGACTTTTCGGAAAAAGTGTGCATGTCCCATGAGTCGAGAGGTGTGGGTGTGGAGGGTCGGGAGGATGGGGCAGTTGATGGGTTGGTCAGGAGGTCCCATGATGAGGAATTACTTGAGCTGGGAGCCCGTGATGGCGCGCCGGGCGCACAGGAGGTTTCCAGCAGGTCGGGTGGGGGAGTTGACGGACGGCTTGGAGCGGGTCGTGTGAAGAGCGGCATTGTGAGGCTTGGATCCTGGTTGAGCGTTTGGACCGTGGTTGTGGTGGAGGGAATAAAGTTCGGTGCGTTTGCGATCGAGGGGGCGGTCAAGTGATAATTTGCAGAGAGAAGCGTGGAAATCTGTAGGAGTGAGAGGGCGCAATGCGGGAACAAGGCAGGAAGTTCTGCAAATACTTGGTGATTCTCAACATAGTGAATGCGGTTGTGTGTGTTGTTGATATACAATGACATCACATGGGTGTGCGTTTGCTTGCGGTGATTGAGCGGTGGGAACACTACGGTCTGAACGTGATCCAAAAGACGATGTAGGAAATCAATGGGAGGATAAGTTAAAATATGCAATTCGTGACAAAAAGCACGGCCTGTCCAACGTGCCATACTGATACTCTAGCATCAGTCTTACCCGAAGTGATGTGTGCCAACATCCATCTGCGCCCGTGCAAATGATGATGTACCCATGTTGCTATATAAACCTGTTTCTTCATCAATGAGCGCCAGCCCTTGCGCCGTGTATCCAAAAACGTTGATTGCCGCTGAAAAATCGAAATGCCAAAGCTGAAGGCAATTGCAATGGCCACTAGAGGTCATGTACAGCTTCTTGGTACGCCATATTCCGAATATGTAGAGCACTTTGTCACATGTGTTGAGCGCCCGCTTGCCTCGTCGAAGTTGTTGCAGCCATAAACT
>TARA_R110002003_G_scaffold97_11_pt1 | contig 12083 bp, 10 predicted proteins | sample TARA_R110002003 | Tara Oceans TARA_R110002003 (sample SAMEA4396441) | marine metagenome | biome: Westerlies Biome; feature: [SRF] surface water layer (ENVO:00010504); material: water (ENVO:00002006), including particulate matter (ENVO:01000060) such as... | depth 5 m | reverse complement strand
TTTTTGATGAGCGGCACGCAGGAAAGAGTGACTTTGGGTTGGCCGAGGAATGACATGGTGCAAATCGAGAAGAATGGTGGATCAGGACAAAGCTGCAATCGCAGGCGTATCACGCCGACAATGCCTGTGAGCTCAACCCAGACAGCTGTATCATGTGAGTTTGACGTTCCGATACGTGGTATAATCAACTTACGCAGCTTGACTTTTCCTGGCAGGTAGAAGGCCAGATAAAGATGAGCGTGCTTCGCCCTCGACTTGATCCCTCGTCCAGTTGAGGGACGATAGGCGAACGCGATCTCCACGTTGACGAAGTCACCCTCCTCAGCCTCCATGGTGTCTTGTCTCTGCAGGCTGCCTTCGCCTTGACCTTCGCCGTTGTCCTGTACGGTGCGGTCGTCCTTCTCCTCGTGCGGAGACTTCAATTTTCCGTCCGAGCTTACGGATCGAGCAGCAGCGCCGGTAGGGAGCCATCGGACGCCCAGTATGCGCATTGCTTCACTGCCTTGGCCGATATCCTCGACAGCCACCATGCGCACCATGCTGGGTAATGAAGCTTGCATAACGTCCTGCCAGTGTTAGCCCAAAGATCTTAGCGATGAATGTGGACCCTACCTCAAGGGTATCTGATATGCTGGTGAACAGATCCGGGTTGATCAACGGCCATACTGAAGCGAATAGTGAGTTCAGCCACTGCGCACTCTCCGCCGTCTGACTCTTTGCGAGTTTCTGGCCGCGCCTCCTCTCCGCCTGCCAAACTTCGACGTCCCACACGTTCTTTATCCTGTTGCGCGTCCATTGCCGCATGAGCATTGACACGCCTGTAGCCACAGCCAGCATGGTTAACAGCTGCGCGGCGTTCCACAACTGTCCCCTGAGTCCAGTCATACGACGCGTCGGCCAGAACAAAGCGTCGACTATGACCATGCTTGCAGCAACGGCTATGAGGCCAGCTGTCAGGGCTTGGGTGTATACGGTCGTGATCTCGGTGCGTGTCATCTCGAAGTCGGGTGGTGGGAAAAGAACTTCCATAGCCGTATGCGCGTCTTTGGACTCCTGCTCCTCACTCTCCAGGTGCTCCTGACTCTTGTCGATTGCGTCCATGCCGGTCATTGTCTTTGGCTCCGATCCCGCGGGCGGATTGTTCTTCTCTGTCCTCTTCAGGTCCTTGTCGGTGAAATCGTGGATTTTGACTGGCAAATGCGTGATTGGATCTGTGACCTCGCGCTCAGTGCCATCAGCTTTAAATTTCTTCATGTTCTTGCGCGCTTTCTTCGGGTCCGTTTCGTGCACCTGTCCTTCTGTGGTGTCCTCGACGTCCTCATCGTCGTCTGTATCTTGGGGTAATTGCTTGTGCTTCTGGTTGGCAGTCTGTCCGGAGTGATCATCTGCCTCGTCTACATCCGCTGATTGTAGATTCTTGTTCTCTGCCGTGTATGGGGTTTGCCCGTCGTTGATATTATCCTCGCCCTTGCCCGTGAAGGCATTATATGCATCGCCAACCTTGTCGCGCGCTGTACGGCCGTCGTCATCGTTGGTCTCGCCTTCTGGTTGGCCGTATTGCTCCTGTCTTCGCTGCTGCTCTTGGCGGTACTTTGAGATTGTGGGTATGGGGTTGCGGGCGTTGTGTGGGGCTCTGTACGACCTGCGCTGGTCTTCTACGTCTTCGACACCCGACATGTTGAGCAATACTGTGGCCTGTGTGCTGGTTGATTGTCTGTTTCGTGTTGGAGGGCGAGAGGCAGTGAGTGGATTCGCGTGGACCGGCCTGCTCAATTAGCTATTTGTAGTTTCGTGTCGGCGTTAATCGTGGATGAATTGCGGAGAACAACGAACGTGGAAAACAAGAAGAGTGAAAAGGAAGCTTGAAGTAGCATGGGTCAGTCGCGACCCGCTGGACAGTAAGGGACTGTCGTCCGCATTTAGAATTGACGTATGTACACGCTTGAGGGGCAGGATTCTCGACCATAACCATCCAATTATGCTCCACTTGGCTGTGCAAAAGAACCCCAATTCGTCGCCAAAGAGCCGTTGCAGCCGCTTGTGTGAAGCCTGTTCCTTATGGTATGACGTCGAGGTGCCTGCTTTGACGCGTTCTGGGTCGATCCTGTCACCTTGGCACGCCATTGCGGGGATTCGGTCACATTCGGGTTTGTCCTGCCGGTGGCGCATGACACGCTAGGACCCACTCACCAGCCTCAACGCCAATCCCGAAGCAGGACCAGGACCTTGTATTTTGAACAGGTAGGGATCGAATTCCCATATGTATGAAAAGCCTAAAGTATATCCGTGCTGGGTGTTATTCACGACAAGGTGCTGCTGCAGCCAAGCCACATCATCGCTTGCTGCTTACACCACGGGGACATTTACATCAGGGGTTTTGTATTGGTGGTCGCATTGCTACCTAGGTAGAGGCTTATGCAGAGGAAAGAGAACTACCATACTCCGCCCATGCATGCTGTGACGCTCATTCGTCAAGGTATCCTTTCGTGAGAGGTTCATGCATTCGTTCCGTTAAGCACGCTTCGCTGCGTGTCTATGCCCTTGTGGTCGCTAATGGAAAGGAAAAGAGGAGAGAAGCTCATGCGGAGGCGATCGGAGAACTTATAACCCTAGCTCCCTTGGGTCGTGGCCCTCCGCTCTACGAAGACTTGATCTTCGAGAGCCTGCTCAGGATGCTGAGAAGACCTGTCATCGTTATTAGTATACATGTTCCTCGTGGGAGGAGTCACAGAAGAGGCCTTACCTGTGGCGCCGTTGGTGAGAGTAGACATCGCAATAGAGTTGCGATTGCCGACAGTCACGGTCTGGACGTTGTTGATGATCCATTCATCCTTCAGCTGCTTGGCCCAGCGGAAAACTCCCTCGTCGCTACGATCATTGCCGGCGACAAGCAAGAAGTCTGGACGCTCCGCCTCAGCATACTTCTTGAAGATGTGTTGCGCAGCAGTTGCCTTGTCGAAATCGATGGGCTCGATGATGACGGAGTCCTTAGTAGGAACAGCTTTGACGCGTTGCTGCTCACAGGCGTCGTTGATGTGGTTGGCGCAATCACCAGCATGTCGGCTTGAAGCATCGTTGTCGTGTGCCTTCTCGTAGTGGAAGATTAGCGAGCACTGTTTCTCCTCGAGATAGCTGCCTTCGACACGCTCTAGGTAGTACTGCAGGATAGACTTGCACGACTCTTTCCACTTGACGGTCTTGTCCTCGTTCGGGAACTGAGTCCACTCATCGGCCTTGGGCTCGCGAAGGAAGCATCCATTCTCAGCAATCAGACCCAGGCCCTTCACGCGGTTGAAGATAAGCTCGGTTTCCTGCACTGTGCGACCACTCATCACGTACACAACGTTTTTCTCATCGGCGACAAGATCGTTGAGGACATCGATGACACGCTCGGTACTAGCGATAACGGTGTTGCTTACCGATCCATAGGACGCAAGAGTGCCTTCGTAGTCAAGGATGAAGAGTCGATTCCAGGTTGTCTCGTAGGCCTTCGTTAAGTTGACGGCAGAGAGTCGAGGAATGGACATGGTATCGCGATTGAACTGCTCTTCATGTACCTTGGCGAGGTGGCTGCTCAGGTTGTCCACCCAGAACTCGCCAGTGTGGTGCATGACGATATTGCGCATCTTGGAAAAGCGTCTCTCTTTCTCCTCGTCGGTCATCTCGAGAGCGATTCTAAATGCCTCAGCAATGCCGCTGTAGTTCCATGGATTGACAGCAAGCTCAGCGCCGTCGAACATAGATGCACTACCAGTAAACTCGCTGAGAATGACGGGGCCGTGCTTCTTTGGGCTGGCCTGACCGTCTTGGCAGGTGATGAACTCATGGCAAGTGAGGTTCATACCTTCGCGCAAGCTCGTAATCGCGAGCGCATCAGCGATGGAAAGCAGAGCCATGAACTGTGAGAAGGCGATATCCTGTCTTAAGAACACCAGTGGGTTGTGCGTCAGGGTGGAGTGCGTGGCGTCAATGCGCGTGACGATTTCAGAGCATGTCGCGGCCAGCTCGGCGTCTTCAGTAGTGGATGTGGCGACCTGAATCAAAACAACCTTGTCTTTCCATTCAGGGTACTTGTTTAGGAACAGTTCGAAGGCCAGGAGCTTCTGTCGCACGCCACGGATGCTGTCGAGCTTGTCGCGTGCGACAATGACCTTCTTGCCCTCATACCGCTTCAGCATAGTCTGTATCCACTCTTTGACTTCTGGCTCTGCTCGTGCATTTGCGAGCGCACGAGGGTCAATCCCAATAGGTGAGGACCAGACATTAACGAATCGATTCTCGAGCTGGACGCCGTCTTCCGTAGCCTCGACTGACAGAATCCGGCTGCAGGTCTGGAGGAAGTGGTGCGCGTACTCGGGAATCTGAAAGGCGACAAGATTCGCCCCAAGCATGCCATTCAACAGCTCCTTGCGCGCAGCAAGGCAGCGGAAGACTTCAGAGGACGGAAATGCGGTATGTAGGAAGAAACCGATCTGCACGTCTGGCAACTTGGCGCGAATCATCTGGGGTACCAAGCACAGATGGTAGTCGTGAATCCAGATGATGTCGCCGCGCTTGTAGTTTTGCACGACCTTATCCGCAAAGGCCTGGTTGATCTTGACGTAGAATACCCATGAGTGATCCAAGAAAGCCTTGCTCTTCGGATGATCAGGGATGATGTAGTGGAAGACAGGCCAGAGGATTGTTTTGCAGTAGTGCGCATAGTGGCCGTCGAAGTCTTTGTCACCGACCATGACAGCAAGCGATGTATGCTCCTCCTCCAGCTTCTCCGTGATCTCAATCTTGCGGTCTTCCATAAGCTGATCGGTTGGAAATCCAACCAAGCCAACAAAGAGGACATCATGGACGCGTTCGTTGCTGAGTGCCTGGCGGATGGCGTTGGTCAGACCACCATTGCCCTGGACGGCCGGCACAATCGTGTACTCCTTGGCCCAACGAGGGTCTGCGCCATTCTTGCCCGTACGGAAGCCCTTCGGTCGCGTCCTCTGCATCTGAGCGCGCTCTTGTGCCTTTGCATATGCGAGGATTGTGGCGGGCGGTACCGGCTCGGCTCGTGATTGCGGCTGGTTGAAGAAGAGGCCACTGGCGCCCCACTCAGGAACGTGGGCGTCGCTGCGGACTAGGCCCTTGGGATCTCGCGGGTTCGGGAAGTGGGTGGCGGCGCTCGGCTGTCCGGGAGTGAAGAAGTCCTCATGGTCGAGCGCGCTTATTGACACCCTCTTCGGTAGGTTGATGAACGAGGGCGGTGCCCGCTTGAGCAAGCTCTCGGGCTCATCTTTCTTACTACGGACACTGTTAATGGATGCCTGTCGCCCAATATCACCAAGCTTAGGTGGAGCAGACTCTTGCTCTTCTGTCAGGCTTGTGGGGTCCGATTTTTCCTCCTTGTCCTCCTCGAAGTGGACGGTGTTCGGGAGGAAGCTGACGATGATAGTTAGTCATTTGCACCGTGCAGAGTAGAAGTTAGAGTTGGATTCATGTAGCTTCACAGCAGTAGCGAACAAGGGGGCACTTACAGGGAGCAGACGAAGGTCGTCATGCTGGGCGGTGCTTTGGCGTGTGCGCCCGGTGATGGTAATTGTTTGTCTAGCAATGGCGTAGGAATGGCGGACAGATTTAGGTGAGGGACGCCAAGGGAAACCGGGCCACTGGCGGGGGTTCGAGGTGAAGTTGTGTTGGCGGTTGGGTGAGATAGAAAGTTCCAGCGACGTGATCGGGGTCGGCGTCGTCCAGGGAAGAATCGCACAACAACGCGTACGCCCGCAAACCGCTGCTGTCGCGCGCAACAGCAGGCCGGGAGATTAAGTACAAATGAGTGTGTCTGTGCCGTCCGGCTTATATTGCCTTGGTCGTTGCGTGTGAGGTGCTCAACGCGGGACAAGGAGGGCTCACTTGTTCATTTCTTCCCAGCTTGAAATTCCGACGTCATCGCGGGGGCCAGGGAAGCAGCTGAGCGTGCAGGGGCTAACCATCTTGACAGCTGTCTCACAACCAAAGGATGCCCCCCAACATGAAACTGACTGGGGCACAATTGGTGGTACCATTAGGCTGCATCATGTCCATACAGGGTTTTTTTAATGATATGTGCAACGCCCAAAGCGACAACTTCAGTACAACCAATCTAGCGTCTCCCCGCGAGCTTCACACGCAAATTGGAATGAGCCAACTGCTGAGCTGCAAACAAAATACTGCATTTGATACCGCCGGCTCGGTTCGGGAGCTGCTGCGCTGTTGAACCGTCAGGCATGAAGTGGCAGCCCCTGTTCGGGCAACAGGCTGGCAGATCAGCGCGGCATGCGGATCCGTCATGGCATTTTCAAAACAATTCGATGCTCTGCGAAAATTCCGATGCTGCCAGATCCAGAAAACTCTGTTATGCATATCTAAAAGGCTCGGTCGCTGCATGCTACCTACACCCCACTTGACATTGTTGGTGGCTTCTCCTGCTCCTTCACGGTCTCATAAAACGCATCGTTAGGAACCTAGTAGAATCATAAAGTCCTGTGATCAGGCAAAGCTGACTTGTACACAAGCATGCAAACACTTCGCTCCCTCCTCTCACTATGCTCTGCTCCTTGGTCGTCGAGACTTCGTCTGGGATTTCTGTTTGTGGTAATCCGCATCATCATTGTTAGTCTTCCTCGGGGGGCTCTCTACAATCAATTTTTTCCGTGACGTTTGTCAACCGTGTGCTTTGCATATTCAGTACGAGCATCGCGCGATCTCCAATCAACGTCTCGCAGTATCGGCCGCGGGTATATTCGGGAGCGAGTCGCCCTCGAAGCTCCCCTTCCCAAAGCGCCACGTCCGCGAATGGAACACGTTCCGTACTTCGTACAACGTGGAATATCGGCAACGCTCTTGCCACGCTCTTGCCGCGGCAAGCGCGCCTCGAAAGCAAGATAGGCGAGCTTCAAGGGCATCGGCGGTAACACCATATTCCTGCAAGGAGCTCCTCCAAATGAATGCGCGTGAGGACATTAGAGGTAAAAGCGCGGCAACCCTGCCAAGAACTGCGCAGCGAAGAAAAATGTCCACAATTCGCAATCTCCCACACAAATAAACAGCAGCTACGCAGGACGAAATGGCAGTCGCAAATGGTTGGTCATCCGCTCCGGGATCTCTTTCCTCCAACAATCCTTCCAACCTTCCTGATCAGGTATGTTTGCAGTCGGCGTCGAAAGCAGGGGCACGTTCCCACCAATCGCTCGCTCTCCGTGTTCTGTCTCGTATTCGCACCGCTGATCCATACAGCAACACCACCAGCACCACAATACCCACATCGCACCGCCGACTACGCCCAACCGTCGAATCGTACCAGCGTCGAGTATCCCCTTCGTGTACAGACTATGGCACCTCTGGATCGAGCCTTGGACGGCCCTCGGCGGCGCGTACAACCTCCACTGGCGCCCTGAACAGTACTTTGCATTCATGCCTCGAACCTCGCGCTATTCCGCCGAATCCCAAATCGTATACGACCAACTTGCGTCGACGTATCTGATGTTCGCGGCCATCGAACTCGTTGTACTCCGCGCTGCTGATGACCTACGAACGTGGAAGGCGCTGGTATTTGCGCTGGCGGTTTGCGATGTGGGACACATGTATGCGGCATGGGTAGAGATGGGCACAGCAGACTTCTTCAGTCCGTGGCTGTGGCAGGGCAAGGATACAGTCACGATGGTCTTGACAGTGGCACCGTTTCTGTTGAGGCTCGCGCTTTTGCTGCAGGTGGGCTTCGTAGACAACACAGATCTTAAAAAGGCATGACGACTAGGATGTCAGGCCATGTGTCTCGTGCATTACCAGGTACTCTACTGCAGGTACGCCTTTTAACACTTCGGAAGCTCTCTCTCCTCGGCCATTGCCTCCGTTGCATCAGAAACGATCGCCGTCCTTCACGTATATGCTTTCGAAGGCGCCCGTCGAGCCATCCGTCTCAATCTCGCATCGCAGTCTACCATCCGCGTCGACCTCGAACGTCGGTTCCTCCATCCCATCGTACCAGAAGGTCTCGATGAAGAACTGTGCCACCTTGAGATTCGCCTCAGACACACTTGTACATCTTGCCACGAGCTGCGTCTCGTCGTACAAATAACTGCTGTCGCTGCGATGCATCACCTGAAACACCCCTTTCGCAGGTTGCATGGCTACGCAGCTATTTGCTTGGTTGATAGCTTCGCGGAGAGCTGGCGGGTAGGTAGCCACGTCGCCAGGGACTGGCCAATATGCTCTCGTTGGCCTTTCAAGCTGCATCATCGGAGGCGGCGAAGGCTGTCCTGCGAACGACATGTGCTGGTACACCGGCAGGCCCTGCCTGTTGGTCTTCGCGGCCACGACGTGCACTGGAATCATAGGCACAGCTTGTCTGATGGGCGCCAGACTTTCACGAAACCGCTGCTGCTGAAGCAGAAATCCGCGATGCTCGTCCAACTGCGCTCGCAGCGCTTCATTCGTCTGCTCGTAGGTCCACGCTGGCACTGGTGGGCCCAGGTTTCGTCGGTACATCTGTAGGCCGGCGCTGCAATCGAGGTCGAGGAGTTGGGGCAGCCGAGCGGGGGAGCGCGGAAACATGACGGACACGACGTTTGTGGCAGGAGGGAAGGAGCTCAGAAATGGGCTTTGAGGGTTGGAAGTAGGTGTCTAGTCTACTAAGCGGTTGCTATGTCTTGAGAAGGCTGCCACAAATCGACGAGTGGGGTTCCGCTGTCGCGACGACATGGCGTTTCGCATGACGCGCATCGACCGAATTAGTTAACCGCCACATCACGCGCTCACGTGTGCGCGCGCTTGGCCGCTCGCCTTGCAATTGGTCAAAATGCTCGACATGGTGCAACTTCAACAACCGTCGATGTCGTGCTGTCGTGTTCTGGGTGATTACAACATTCTAGGCATGGCTCAAACAGCTACAGAAGGCGCTAGGACCGGGCTGTTTTCTATGCTCATGGTATGTACACATATGGTAGAACTTGGGACTTGGACGTCTCTGCAATCTTCTGCCAGTTTTCACTACTGCGTGAATCATCGCAAAATGGACGTGCATGCTAAACCCTTAGAGCGAGTGTAGTCGCACAGTTTATACTCGGTCGCAGTGATTCGTGAGCTCGGCATTCGTCATACCCGGTGTCACTGTTGACTCCAAGCTTAGACTCACTGCGCTATCGCTCCCATTTTAGCGCGATAGCTCTGTGCAGGTTGATCACTGACATGCGCGGCGGGGATGATCTTGTGAATGCCTTCTGGCGTGTTATTCGATGTAGACTAGGCGTCTGTCCTCTTGGCGGTCTATGACTGTTGGAGCCGGAGGAGGTATGTGATTGGCAGGATTGGTAGGAGACGGGATGTGGCCACATTGCGACTAGGTCGTGGAGGCCAGAGGATGGGCGTGGAGACCGGGAAGAATGATGGCGGGGTTGCGGCGGTTGTATTCGTGGCAGGTGCAGCTTGCTTTGGGAGCGTCGGGGTAGGCGACGGCTTTGGCGGCGACACTTTTGCGGAAGCGGTTGCGCTGGGTGTGCTCGTGGAATTGGCGGAGGGTAAGTATCAAGTAGGGATTCATGATGGCTTGTTTGCTTTGTTCTGACATCGAGTCAAGGTTGGTGACTGTTGTAACGATGAAGTTTGTCATAGTAGGTTTGAGAGAGTGTAATATTGAAAGTCGTGAACCAACTGCAGTGAAAACCTATTTACATTTGAGAACAACATGTAGCTAGACGCATTACCGACAAGGACCGTTCCAAGCTGCAATGCAGTCTATATACATTCAAACCCACCCCTTACTTCTGCTACTATACATACAATTATACACATTGCATACGTCAGCCCCTTATCACTCCGGTCGATCGACCCCAAGTCTCCAATAATATTCTTCATCTGGGCTAGGACGTTTTTGCTGCCTCGGAACAGTGAGATCAATCTTCGGAAACTTGTCATACTTTGGACCAAGGCGGCCTAAATACGCTCCATGCCAAGTACGCGGCCATTCAATTGTCTCGAGGTTGACACAAGGAGCCATGAGCTGCACTAGAATTTGAAACCAGAAGTTTTTCGGGATCGCCTCGACGGCATCGTGATTCTCGATTTGAGTTTGCATGATGTCGAACGCTCTTGTGCGCGCATCCTCGGACTGTGGGGACGACGTGTCTTTGGATTGCTCAACACTCTTCGCATGTTCTATTGCGAACGTTAGCAGAGCGGTGGATACTTTGGGGTTGCATGTGAGCTCGATTTATCATTACCAGTGAGATACTTTTCCAACTCTTTTCCAGCAGTCGCTGGCTTCGCATATTCTTTGTCAAACTGGATGTAGGTGACTTGGAGAGGATCGATGGCGTTCGTGAGTTCATCGGGATCTTGGTAGATCCTCTTGATTACAGCTACCAGGTTCTTCTGGGGATCGGAGCCCCAATTTATAGTAGCCATGTTTGTTGGTAGTTTGTGATAGGAGGGTTTCGTTTGTTGAATCTTTGGTGCTGGTAATGTAGTTGTCGCAAGATGGACTATTCTGTAGTCGATGCTGTTGAGAAAGAGGGAAAGTGAAGCCGTGGGCTTTATATACTTGATGGAATGACTTTTGACCTATCTGTCATGTCTGCGGTCATCGTTGACTCCGACCTCAAATTTAGTGTGTTGTCATCACGATGTCCGTCACATCATGTTACACAAGGTTGCTCATACCTGATACTTCCGGAAACCAAGATGACTTGTAATTGTGTCATGTATACACCTAGCAAACTACAGAATGACCGATGAAGCCACCAGGATTCCACTGACGCCTCACGGGCCACACTGACAGTCTAACGCCTACTCGCCAACGCCCTCGCCTTCCTCTCCGCCCTCCTCTTCTTTCCCTCTGCCCTGCTCGCCCAACTGACTCTTGGCGGCGGCGCAAGCAATCCCTCGGCAAATCTCAACATCCTTCCTCCCTTCTGACCTCTCTCCGCGTTCCTGTTGCCATCCTCCGGCGGTGTGACAATTAGCTCTGGCAGGCTCGCTACATACTCGACTCGCTTGCGCTCGTGAGCTTCGAGCTTGATGCCATATTTGGCAAGGCTTGGTGAATGCTCATTGTTAATGAGCAGGTTGGCAAGCAACGCGAAACGGGCGCCGCGGAGGAACGGAGAGAAACCAGACCGTTCGGCAGGAGAGATTTGATCGAGTCGTCGCCTCATGATTAGATACATGAGGTTGTGGAGGGCGAAGGCGGGCTTGTACAGGACGATGGCGGGGCGCGTTTCGCCTTTGATAGTAGCAGGGTGTGACAGAGGAAGAGATTTGAAGAGCGCTTTGGTGGCGCGATACAATGTCGAGCGTCTGGGCTGGTTTAGTATAATGCACGTTCAGTATAGAGGTCATGGCGTTTCACTTACAGCGGGGAGCTTTTCTGCCAGCCAAAGACCTGGACAGCTACGAAGAGCCAGAACACATCCAGCACCAGCGCGAGAAGATTGAGGGATTGGAGGACGAGAATGAGGGACAGCATTTTGTAGTTGCGTCGAGTGCGTGCGATGCTTATGGTGGATGAAGATACGATAGAAAGCAATGGAAGGTTTTGTCAAACAAGTGCTAAGGTGTGGCTAATTCTAGGTGAAGGCAACAGTCAAGACCTCGACCAGAATAATGCTACTCCGATCACCCGTGAGCTTAAAACCGTGGGGTTTCGCATTCACGACTCCTCCGCCGCCCAGCGCGTTAAGATTCTCCAATACTGCTGTTCAGACGCAGTTACATCATCCTCCCCAGCCACTGCCACTGGTGCCCGGCAACTCTTCCATGAGCGCGATGGAACCTTGAGAAAGCCTGATTTTCCTGGCGGACAGATAGCATGGAAGGAGTCACGGCTCTCCCGCGGCGGCCAAGGTGCTCGCAGAGTGTTACTCGATTCTGTTCTCTCTGTGACAATGTCTTCCAAGCGTATCTCAACCGCCGGCGTGGGCGGCGTTATAACCACTTCCGGTATTGAAGTAGTCCGAACGAACGGCTGCACATGTTTTCGCGCACGTCGACGTTCCGCGAGTTTTCTAAAAAGTTTCATGTTGTGAACTTCCAACGTAGATGTGAATAGCAGCTGCGGACATGTTGAGAGG
>TARA_R110002003_G_scaffold96_31_pt1 | contig 12089 bp, 13 predicted proteins | sample TARA_R110002003 | Tara Oceans TARA_R110002003 (sample SAMEA4396441) | marine metagenome | biome: Westerlies Biome; feature: [SRF] surface water layer (ENVO:00010504); material: water (ENVO:00002006), including particulate matter (ENVO:01000060) such as... | depth 5 m | reverse complement strand
TCTCTCGTTCGGCATCGCTGAGCTCAACCCACTGGATTGGTCCTTTGCCATCTAAGCTTTCTGATCTTGTAATCTTGATAACGTTGTCTGCTTCCAATCCGTCCAGCGTCTTGTTCAGGTTATGATCTAGACCCTCGGTAGGGAAGATGAATTCGCCGCGGAACAACTGTGAGAGAAAGGAGACCTGAGCGTGCAAGTCTTTGTAAGAAATGCGTTGGTATTCGGGCCCTCCGCCTTGCTTGACATGCGTATACATGGCAGTAGAAACAAGAGCTTGAAGGACGAAAAGATGAATGGTCATGTTGCGATAGAAGGATAATTGGAAGCTGCAAAATCGTCAGCACTGGATCTGATGATCGAACAAGAGATACGTACCGATCCACAGCGTAGAACGTGTCTTCAGGCAGCCCAGGAACCAGCCCAACGAGGCCTGGACCGAGAACCTCGAGCGCTCGATCTACGACGACGCTTGTAGGAAGGTTGCCAAAATGGGCGACCCTGCCGCCCTGTGCCCGCACGCGTTCAGAAAGCCACTCTACTCGTCTGATCAGCTCTGCCTTGCCAACGCCTCTTCCACGCAGGGTCAACAGCACAGTGCCGACCAGGGCAGTCGGCATGACCACCGACACATCGTTGATTTCCGAAAGCACCTTGTAACCTAGTGTTCGCAGTAGGCGCAATCGATCTTCCTTGGAGTCAAGCTGTTGGGGGAGCTTGCTAGTTCGCTCTCGCTGCTGGTTGATAAAGGTTCGAAGAGACCATGGCTCGTGGAATCGAACGTCCACACGACCAAGCTTCAGAGAGAGAACGGACGATGCGGAGAGGAAGTCCATGAGGTTCTCCTTGGGTTTAGGTTGACCAAGGAGTTCGCTGATGTACGAGTCCACCTCGATAACTTTGTCGTACTGTGTCGACACCGGACATATGATGGCATCTTCCACTCTTCCACTGGCGATAGAGTCTAGCATGTAACTCAATATACCGAACTTGGGAGGCAGGAGCTTCCCTGTCCTACTCCGCCCTCCTTCGACAAAGCATTCTAGGTTGTATCCGCATTGCAGTAATGTGTCAATATAAGCCTGGACCAGCGTGATGTACAGTTGATCTTCCCCAAAACTCCTTCGTATCCACATGGCACCGGCGTGCTGCAGGAAGGATCCGACAATTGGGAAGTTGAGATTGTCCCCGGCGACGACTGTCGGCAATGCGAGGCCGAGCCGGTAGCAGATGATTTGCAAGGATACGTAGTCGACATGGGAGCGATGGCATGGCAGGAAGATGATGGAATGCTTGTCCTTGGCCGCCTTCTCAGCCACTGCGCGCAGCCGCAGCACCTCTTCGCTCGATACGTGGACGCCCTGGTGGTATGCCCTTGTCAGGAGCTGTGTTGCAAAGTAGTATGCGCCTCGTATGAAGCCTTTGCTCTCCATTTTGCATATCATGCTGTCTGTCCACCCCTCGCTGACCTCCATGAGCGACTCCTCGATCTGAAGTCTCCGCTTAGCTTTTGTGTCTTTCTCTCCGACACCGTGCCCGTTCTGCACTTCTTCCCCCAGCAGCCCTTCCTTCGCCTCGACCTCGGCTCTCTTCGTCGCCAGTTCTCGCACCTTTGCGACAAGCATGGGACTGCTCAGCACCCGGGCTTTCATGTCCTCACTGAAGCCTGGATAGAACTCCGGCTGGCCTATGTGGTCGTCGAACGATCTCCATCCTGTGCCTGAGAAATGTAGCGAAACTTCACGGATGAAGTCTAGCGGGGACGAGCGAAAGCGTGCAAAGCTGTGTATGAGTCCGCGGTCCGGCGACTCGTTGTACCCGGCTGCGTGCAGGTGGACTTGGTCATCGGCCGTTATGCTCAGGTCGGGAGCCTGTTCGGCGGGCGATGACGATCGAGGCGTCTTGCGCGTCTTCCTGGACGTTGGCATCGTGTACGAGCACTGCGCGCCAGCGCACTACCACAGTAAGTCGTGATGTTGCAATCGTGCTAAGGGATCGAGGTTGGACGGAAAGGACTCATGGACGCTGTCGGGCGCCAACTTCGAGACGTTCGGAGGTCAATCACATGGGTGATTTCATAGAATGATGGAAAAGACTGCTAGCTTGCAAACAACGATGCTGCACTGAACGACATGGGGTCTGAGAAGGACGGCCCACTTCCCCCAGATCTTCCATCACATGCCTCGGCTTGTGGGGAAGCTATGACCCCTGTCTGCACGTCACAACCGCCCGCCAACTCTTTTGCGATCGTCTGCTCCAAGCATCGCTATCACGATATAAGCCAGATTATTCGTTATTATAAGAACAGGCAATTACACTCGTGCTGCCTGTCGGGTCCATGCACTATCGTCTTTAAATCTACTTGACAAGTCTATTCCCCTCCTCACCACTTTCGCTCTCTGTTTCGTACTCGCTTTCTTCGTCGTCCGTCTCCTCTTCCCCGTCCTCTTCCTCCTCATCCGTCTCCTCCTCGCTCCCGCTTTCCTCCGCCAACCAGTCATCAAGCGTCTTCTCCTTGCCTTTACCCACCCCTGCTCCTGTACCTGCCTCTCCTAGACCATTGAGGCTCCTAGGTGACATGATGCTATCCGGAGTCCTGCTACTAGAGCCCGCGGCAGCATCCAGTCTATCTGCCGCTGAGAGCGTTCTGGAGGAATCGTACGTTGAGGCAGTTGTCGAGACAACCTCATCGCGTAATGCAGCGTCAGGCTCGTCACCCTCTTTGACCCAGCGTGGGAGGTCATCGTATCCTCGCAAGCCTCCTACGCCACCTTCATCGCCAATGACAAGACTGGCGCTGCCAAGGACGTAACTCTTGCGTGTCACACTCGGGCTCGGGATGTGCGGCACGGGCTTAGGTGCCAGCAGCAAGAGTGAAGCCAGCTGCGTGGATGTGGGTGTCGCAAGGAGAGCCTTGTAGACTCGAGCACGGTCGCGCAGGTCGTAGGAAGTGTCGTATCTGGTGAGTAAGAGGAGATATTCGTACATCGCTTTGATCGGATGGGGCTTCTCCTGCTGCTCAGTTGACGCAGGCGGAGTGGTGTCCTCAAGATGAGCGTCACGGAAGCCTCCATCCTCCTCGTGGTAGCTGTCGAGAAGAGATGAATTTGCTTTCGGCTCTTCTGCCTTGGGTGGCTCGGGTGGTGGATTTGCATTCAGGTGATGGATGTACACCTTCGCTGCTAAAAGAACAATTTGCAACTTGGCTGGCTCAGCTTCATCGGCGAAACGTCTGACCAGTATCCGTAGGACATCCGCGGCGATGTTGTTCTCTGAATCCAACCCCGCAAACTCTCCGACGAGCCAGATGATACTCGCTCTTGCCTGTGGGCTTGTTGCCGCATCGAGGTGTTTCGCTAACCTCACGACTGTCGTTCGATGGGCACCAGGGTCGCGCTGAATCAGATGACGGATGACTTCTAGCGACTCGGCTACTAGCAGGCCATCTGCAGAGCCGATATGCTTGAGCAAGAGCCTCAGACATCTAGCAGATGTCCGGGGATTAGTAGCGGGGCTTTGCGAACAGCGGCCGATTGCACGGACGGATTCCTTGACCAGAGACGCGTCCAAACTTCCGGAATGTGAGAAATGACTGAGTTCAGCAAGGATCAGGCTTTGCAGTCGTGGTTGTGCATAGGGAAAGATCAGGGTCAGAAGCTCCAGCTTCAGTCGCCATATGTGCGGTGCATCCGTGGAGCGTACCAGAAAATGCGTGTAGTATTGCACGAACGGCTCTGGATGCGACAGGCAGACTTGAACGATGTTGTAAAGCGCGATGTGCTGAATGTCTCCTGCAGATCTTAACAGTGAGACGAGGGGTCCTACAGCTTGAATGATGTAGTCCGGTGTGCCTAAATAGAGGTACGCACGGGCGACTGCCACCACAACAGCAGCGTTGCGAGACTGTAGAAGCGGTTGACAAGCCTTCAGCAGCAGCTCAAGATCCGGATCGAGTACCGCAACTTCTTCTATGTTGTGTTCCTTCTCTTCTTCTTCTTCCTCAGAATCACTCTCGGTGTCGTAGAAACCTTTGGTGCCTTTCGAGACTTTCGCGCTTGTGTTGTTGCTACTCGAGGCTCTCTGGATCTTCCTCGTCCGCCGTGGGAAACACTTCCGTGCGTAAACCATCATCAGCCGCAGGGTAGCAAGCTGCCCCCACTCGTCCATGTCAACCAATTTGCGTACAAGGGAACGGTAATGCGGGTGTATCAGATCCAAGCGGCGCGGACACAGCTCTAGAAAAGCTGCCACTGCTGCGCCGGAGACAAAGTACTGCTTGTCCCCTAGCAGCGTCGAAAGGTATTCGAGAAGTTGGGGCTCGGTGTTCGGATCCAGCCTATAGCACTTGGGTATGGCCAGCGCAGCTGCTCTTCTTACGAGCGGCGACATGTCGCCTGCGCCTCGCTTGATCCCCAAGCTCACAATCTGGCTGATAACGGGCACCCGTATGCTCGACATGACGCGCAATGCTAGCGCGCGGAGTTGGGGATTCGTGTCCGTGAGCGACTTTTGTATGGTATTGATGGAGAGAAGCGCAGTATCCGGCTCGTGTTCGGCATGTTGGAGGAGGTAGATGTACACCAGCTTCTTGACTGGCAGCGATGGAGACGCGACGTTCTTGATCACGTGGGAGAAGAACGGAAGCGTCTGCGAAGGCGGCTGCCGGTAGGACATCTATAGCCTCATGGTCAGTTCACCGCGGCCAGGCAATTCCAGACTCTTGTCCGTACTTGCAGTCGTTGGCGGGGTAGATCCTACAGTAACGACTCGTCGCAATCCCTCGAGCACGTCGCGCTCGGATCTGCTGTCGAGAAGCTTCTTGAGCTGGCCCGAGGGCAGCTCCCTGGTCGAGGTGCGCCGGACATTGCCCGCATTGTTGGCGGCTTCGAGGGTGAGGTCGCGTGCTGTAGAAAGGGACCAGTGAGCAAAGTTCGAGGGGTGCATGATCAAGGCCACGGCCCACGCGAGGCGGTTGCGTCTCTGCGAATGCTCTGGCGGCGATGCATCGAACAACCACCTGCAGATTTCACACGGAAGTAGAAGTGGGCCTACCTGTCTCGAGCAAGCTAGAAATGCGACTGATGGACTCCATGACAGCCGCCGCGTGGACGCGCTTCGGTCCGCGTGCACTGCCGAATGCGCCTCCGCTCTGACAGAACGGCTTCGGCTATGCAGACTCAACGCAAGGAAATGGGGGCGAGCAGGTTGGTGAAGTGGTAACTGTGCCTGACGTGCATGCGCTTGCTCGAGTTTGTGCACTGGAGCTTTCCACGACGTCCATGGCGGGGCGCCCCGCGGAGGAGGGACAGCCGCCGATTCGCGGGAAGGCCCGACCGAGCATACGCCCGGCCAGACTCCAGACTACTCCAGACTACCTCTGTGTTGACCTGCCAGCGAGAGCATACATACCGGTAGTACGACGTGGCTAGGCTCATGGCGACGGCGCTGTCGATGCTCATCGATCCGACGACATGCCCCTTCCGCCGACCGTTATCTGTCCACTGACGCTGCCTGCATTGCTGCAACACGTCCTCACGACACAATCGGGCACAGCTCCTACGACCCTCGTCATTTGCTCGAGTCGGGATGCTTTTCTGCAGGACCTCTACCAGTCGCTGCAGGACCATAGAGAGAGGGAACCAGATGGCAGCTTGCGGGACCTGACGACGCCCTCGCTTCACAATCTATCAACGACGCGCCACGTGAAACTTGCTTTCTGTGCGTCTGTCCAGGCACTGCTGGCGTATTTGGCGGCGTATGGCCGGCGTGGACCTGCGCATGGTGTCGATTGCGGGGACACGGCAAGGCTGGTCCTGGTCAATCCGCTCTCCCTGCATGCACCTACCCCGTCCTTCTCCGCTCAAGGGCTTGCAAGGACCTTCGCAGCAGCAACAGAAACTGCGCTCAGATCGGGCGTCGCTCTTCAAGTTGTCGAATGTACAGTGCGGCACAAACTTTGCGAGCAAATGAATGACGAAGCCATGGACATGGCGAGCGGCGCTGAGGAGAAAAGCAACGCGAAGAGGGAAACAGAGTCAGAAACAGAAGAAACAGAACTAGATCCATGGGAGCAGGAAGTATCTATCCTGAATGTGTCGGCACGAAGGTTCGGCTCCGCTGGCGGGGAAAGGGCATGGGCGGGTCGGACAGTGAAGGCTAGGAGAATCGCCGCGAGATGGTTCTCCTTTCAGAAGCAAGTACGACAAAGTCCGGCATGATGTCAGTCCCATTTGCACGTGGCACGCAAGCAAATATCGAGAAAGAGTCGTATACTTGCTACGGAAGTCTCGTGAAGGTCGACCAAGTCAGTTTGGAGATTCATCGACGTCATCAGCCATCACTTCGTCAACTTGTGGGCGAGTCTGCTGCCCTGGATATCCACGCCCTCGCCTATCTAGTCCAATTGGCAATTCCCGTCGCTCTGTTCTCAAGTCCTCGACGGACTAGCCACACTGCACTCATTTCCAGTCCTTCTTGATATCGAAGGACCACTTGAACTGCAGATGGGTGTGGTTGTCGTCGTCAACAAACTTGGACACGGCTTCGTAGTGGCCGCGGCCGAGCATGCCCGAGGGAGCGGTCTCAGCTTCGACTGTACCAATGTCAGACTATGGATTCTAGCGTGGGCTTCATGTACGTACACTTCTTCTCATAGAACGGCTTCTCCTCGGTGCTGGGGCCATACGAACCCTTGCCTGAGTCAGCATGTCTGCTTCTTTTGCGTTAGGTGGCAGAGCCTACCATCATCTCCTGCATCTTGTTGCTGACGCCCATGCGCCTGACCACCTGGAGGTACTTGAGGCCAGCCAGGATCTCGTGCTGGACCTTGAACTGTGCCTTCATGCGGAACGTAGCGCCCTCTTTGATTGTGAACGGCTTGCTTTGGAGAGCGTCCACCGCGCCAGGGGACCGCAGGTCGATGATGATGTCAGGGCGACCTTCGACTTCGAGCCCGAGCGAGAGGATGATGCATTTGCGCGGGTCGTTGGGGTCGGAGATGTCCTTGCCTTGGCCAAGACCGAGGGATGCTTTCCACTTTTGGAGTGACTCGTCGTTTTGGTCTGTTGCACATGAGTGAGTCTCGACCATCGAGCGGCAGGCCTAAGCAGGCGGGTAGGGTAACGGACCTAGCTTTTGGTACTCGTCAATCGTCTTCTTCTCACCGACCTTGAAGCCCTCGGTCTGCTCGGCGTGCAGCTCGTCGTGGTCCGCCATATTTGCTGCAGTATGGTGTGTGTGCAAGTTGTGTGTAGTAAGAGGATAGACGTGAGTGCGTCGGTGAAGGTGTGGCAGTGAAACTGAACGGAGCACGTTCATGAAACTCGAGGCGAGGCGGGGCATTGGCATTCACCGCTTCAGCTCCGTGCACCATTGGCTACGTGCCTGGCGGGGCAGAGGCCGCGGCTGACGGACTGTGGGCCCTTCCGCATGTCTAGATTGCCTAAACTGTAAACGCAGAGCGGATGGCATGGCATGATACTACGGGGACTCTGTCGTGGCCGCTGCAGCTTTCTTCAACGTCGGACGTCCACAATGCCCATCCAGGGCTATCTTGCATTGACAACTGGTGAGCTTAGACCACGCCCCGCACGTTCATGTCGTCGTCCAGGGCATCCTAGATCCTGGCAGAAGGTCGTCTCCAGATTCTACTGTGGTATGGCTCAGCTGCAGGAGTCGTGACGTGTCCAGCAGTCTCCCTACGTGTCTTGGGATCCGTTCGATTTCAGCTGGGCCAGGTTCACCACCACACAGGGCGGGATCCGACATGCTGCGTGTGTGCGAGAGACACCGAGTGGCCTGTGGACAGAGGACGGCGGTGGTGGAGCAATGCGCAGGACGGGGTGGTCGCGTCGCGCTGAAGAAACCCACGCGGCCCTCTTCACCGTGCTCCCTACACTATGTACCGGTAGGCGCCGTCAAAAAGACGTCGCTTCTTCGGCCCTATATTGCCATATAATATGCTGCGCCAGCCAATCGGCAGGTGCAATTGCGCTGCATGTTCACTGGAAGAGGAATCGCGAAGGCTTTGCGACGAGTCCGGGGAAGGCTGGTCGCAAGTGGCTGGCACGGCTGGGCGCCAGGGATGGCAGCGACTCCCGACACCAGGCGCTCTTTCCTCTCTCACGCCTCTTCCCTGTCGCAGTCCATCTCGCACGCCCTCCGTCGAACGCGCGCTGCCACCGCACCGAGATCCAGAGTCGCGAACAGGCCACGGATCGGCGTGAGCATTAGCACTGCAGTGTTGCGACATCGACATCGCCCCTAAGACATTCTTCGTCGCTAGCGTTGGCGCGCAAACCACGTCGTTCTGACGCTCCACGCTTCCTCTCACCATCACCGCGCAGCGCGCCTTCACCTTAGTCCTCTTGTAATAATCGCATCCAAACGTCGCGACAATGGTGTCCCGACGCGCATTGCCAGAGCGCAAGAATCCGCTCCTGGACCCGATTGAGTCCACAGCCAGTACGTACACGAAGCGCATCGCATCCATCGGAAGACCACCACTAACAACACCGCGCAGAGGAGATCCTCGTCGAGAGGCGTCGCCTGGGTCAGACCAATCTCGCCGTGAAGCCTGGCATCGCCGGCGTTGTCCACGCGACAAAGAGCGACAACATGGGCACGTTCGACTACGCCCACCTACGGGTACCACTGCCAAAAGATCTCACGGGCTCGGGCATCTTCACACTCAACAGGACCTCCGCATATCCTGAGTCTTATTTCTTGATGGTACGCGATGGAAACGCCCACCTGTCTTGGAGCACCGGCATGCGACTAACGCGACCGACAGAGACGTAGCAGCGACGGGTACATCAGCGCAACCGGCATGTTCAAAGCCGCATTCCCTTGGGCGTCGCTCAGGGAAGAAGAGGCAGAGCGTGTCTACCAGAAGAGTTTTCCATCCGCGGGTGGAGACGAAGTAGCAGGAAGCGTGTGGATCGCGCCAGAGGAGGGTGAGTGAAACCCGCAGCGCTGCACCCGAGGCATTGCATGGAGCTAACGCCAATCTCCCCTTAGCGCTTGCCCTGTCTGAAGAGTACTCAATGCGTCACTGGATCGAAGCGCTCCTTGATCCCGCGCCTATCGAGAAGGGCAACAAGGACAAAGTCAACACGCATATTCAACAGCCGCCCAAGTTTGACCTAGACAACGCCTCACCTGCCGTTTTACCAACACACTCCGCTCTACGGCAATCAACTCGCGCAAGGTCGACACGGTCTGCCTCTCCTAGCAAGATTGCCACACCGAGCCGCAAGATCGCTACCCCAAGGAAGCCGCGAACCACAAGGGGCGCAGCCAAGTCAGACCTCTCCAAAGCAGAGGAGATGCTCGAGTCATCCGCATCGAAAGCAGCAAGCGCGTTGCAGAACGTCATTGCAAATGGTGCCGAACTCGACGACTCGGTGGCGTCGGACTCTCTCAATGGCGAAGTCAAGGAGCTTGGGGCCAAGGAAGATGATGTCAAGGAAGGCACAGTACGCATCGAGGTACAAGAGACCGTGGAGCAGAATGGCAATGTTGAAACCACGACCACCAACGTCAAGATCGATGTTCCCCACAGCCATGCGGAGTTGCCAGAGCCCGAAGACCCCGCCAAAATGATTGAGGAGGCGAAGCGCATGGTCGAGGAAGCTCAAAAGCTGGAATCGGGATCACCCTCGAACGCAATCCGGTCATCGAAGCGCAAGGTCCAGGAGGTTCTGGAAGAAGCAGAACTCGCAGAGGCGCGTCCATCAAAAGCGGCGCGGGCTGCCTACACAACGGAGCAGAAATTGACAAAGGAAAAGGTCACAAGGAGGGCACTTGTTGGACTCGGTGTCATGGCAGCCATCGGGTACGTTTTCGCGTCGCCACCGTTGCTCATCGTCACATACTAACAGCACAACAGCACCGCTTTCCAGTACCTCGCGTAGCCTGCACCCTTCGCATAAACCTTTTCCTATCCACACGGCTTCGCGCAGGTTCTTGTTGGCTATGTTGCCCTTTCTTCGATTCACCATTTGTCCCAGATACCATCCGAATTTTCTTTCTGATTTGTTCCTTCATGTGGCGCTGGGGTTACTGCACTTTGTAGTTCACACGCGAAAAAGACGGAGGCAACGTCGCAAGATGGGTTGGTGACATGGCATGGCACGCTCGCTTTTTCCGGTGGCGAGATCCTGGACGGTGGTCATGAAGTAGAGTATTTTAATCCGATCGATATCCCCCTTTGCATCAACATCACGCCCCTTGTTTAAAGGTTTAGACGAACACATGGTGGATTCGACGAAGCGAAGATCCTCTATTGGTTGTGTAGACATGACAAGGAACGCCTGGCGAAAACACAAATGCCAGCAAGTCCACCTACCGACCCCCATTGGCGAGCTCCCCAACCTTCTTGACCGCCTCCTCAAAATCATCAAACGCATGAATTGGCAAGTTTGCTTCCTGCAAGACCTTCTGTCCCAACTCCTCATTCGTACCTCGGAGCCTCACCACGACCGGCTTCTCGACACCGATCTCCTTGAACGCCATAATGATGCCTTCAGCAATCATATCGCACAGCGTCAAGCCGCCGAAGATGTTGACGAACACAACCGAGACCCTTGGATCTGAGAGGATAAGCTTGAAGGATGTTTTGATCGTAGCCGATGTCGCCTTGCCGCCTGTGTCTAGGAAGTTGGCCGAGGTGGTGTTGTATGGTGGCTCAGAGAGACGTATATGTAGAACGTCATTTGTGTTCATTGCCAGACCTGCGCCGTTGACTAATGTGCCGACCAGGTTTCTTGGCTCCTCTGCTGAACTGGATGGTGCTGTCTGTGTGTCTTTCTGCTTCGTACCGTTCTGAAACACCGGTGAAGCTAACGGAATATACACGATACCAGCTTGGTCGGCTTCTCTGTCTGTCTCTGAGATCTGCGAGTCGTCGCGGAGCGAATGGAGGTCAGATTGGCGCTTGTTCGACTTGAAGGCTGCGTCGTCGAAGAACAGATAGGGGTCGTAGACGTGGATCTCATCTCGAGTTTCTGACAAAGCGAGCGAGACGTGTGCATCGATAGCTTCTTTCTCGCGGTACAGATTCCAAAGGTTCTTGATGAGTTCTGCGGTTTGAGCTTTAGCTTTGGGTGGTGCAGCGTCTAGTTGAAGATGAGCGATTGCAGCGTTTACAGCGGCCGTTGTCGGGCCTTCCCTGTAGTCGAAGGGGAATCTGCGGATGCGCTGGTGGATTTGATCTGGGTTGGCAGTGGGTGCTGCGATGATGGATGGGGATCGAGCGGAGCGGGCGGGCGAGATGCCTACATAATGACTTGATAGTGGGCTTTGTGGTGCAGTGGCGAGGTTAATATGGTATGATCTGAGGAGGTCAGAAGACTGATCGGTCGACAGATGAAGCGAGCGCTTCTGCTGGAACGACGTCTTGACCGGGTTTGTTGCCAGAGGTCGGCGAGACGACATCGACGTGTGGTACGGCCGTCGTTGCTGCGCATTAGCAGCTGAGTTTTGCTATTTCATGTAAGTATCTCGATGCTGAACCCCGGCCCGAAGACTTACAATTTTTTTGACGTTGCGACCAGACTTCGAAAGGATCTCTTTCATGACACCTCCAAATTTCGCTGGATGGTCAACCATCGTCACGCCAACATTTTCAAGAGCTTTGCGCTTCGACTCTGCTGTTCCCTCACCCAAGCCAGTCCACGCACCTGCGTGTCCCATGACTCTGCCAGGAGCCGATTGCAAGCCTCCAATAACGGCAGCAATAGGCTTAGGGTCCTTGACGCGCTTCTTGTAGTCTTTAATCCAGTCTGCCGCCTCCTCTTCACTTGTACCGCCAAGTTCGCCAACAAGGATGATCGCCTCAGTGTCTTCGTCATGCTCAAATACTTTGAGCGCGTCTACAAAGTTGGTTCCAGCAAAGACGTCTCCGCCCATGCCTATGCACAGACTCTGACCAAGACCAGCTCGTGTCAATGAGCCTACGGTCTCGTAGGACAAAGTACCTGACTTTGCTACGATGCCAATATGTCCTGGGTTGAATGTAGGAAGAGGTTGGAATCCGATTCGGCATCGTCCGATGGCTGAGATGATTCCTGGCGCATTCGCACCCACGAGTC
>TARA_R110002003_G_scaffold290_4_pt1 | contig 12094 bp, 13 predicted proteins | sample TARA_R110002003 | Tara Oceans TARA_R110002003 (sample SAMEA4396441) | marine metagenome | biome: Westerlies Biome; feature: [SRF] surface water layer (ENVO:00010504); material: water (ENVO:00002006), including particulate matter (ENVO:01000060) such as... | depth 5 m | reverse complement strand
TCAACTGCGCTCCAGTTGAATAGTTGTAGATATTCCATCTTCAATCTGATAGTAGCCACTTCTGATCCTGTCGAAAGGGATGTAGTTGAGCGCAAGCTCCTGGTGATTGCGTGAAATGCTGTTCGAGCAGGTCAGTCAATGCAACAACCTTCAGAGGATGGACATACTTCTAATACAGCTTTCAAAAGGCTTTGTCGTGTAGACTACATGCACAAATATTGTACGATAGCCCGGTTAACGGATGACTGTTTGTCCACTAGTTCGTACGATGTGGAAACCGGGATAGTCCTGGACTTTGGGTCCTGCGAGTTGATAACATCATTCAAATGTTCGTCTGCGTTTCTCGCTATCGGTGTGTGCTCGTGCATACGTCAGTGATACATGCCATTCTCTCCGTAATCCGTTTCCTTGCTTTCGCTATCTTCATCATCTACCCCCTTCGGCTGCTATGAGGTTCCTGATTTGCAATCCCGAAAGACCGACGTCGCAGAAAAGTCTCTTTCGAAATTGGCTTCGTCCACAACTGGGTACACGACAGTCTTCGGAGTCGTTCTGTGGCGTTTCTTTACGCCGAGAATGGGAGCCTCGACTTCATGACTCCCTATCTGACAAACTTCGAATACTCCCGTTCGACTACTGGCAACACAAACTGGACGTATGATGATAACGCCGAGAAGAATTTATACCGCCATCCAGATAGACAACGACCGCCGTCAATATCCTTTAACAACCTGCATGACCTGTGGGCTTTGGGTGTGGTCTTGCTTGAGATCGGACTTTGGGAGACTGCCGCAAGTATCCAGCACGACGGGGTGCTGAAGCGCGCGCTGTCGATTCCGGTGGATCCACCTGCCCTGAAAGACATATACTTGGATCGCGTGACACAAGATCTGGCACACAGTATGGGCCCCGCATACGCTCAAGCAGTCAAGACTTGCCTACTCGGCAACTTCGGTTGTGGGGCATTGGACGCTGGACTATCACTAGCGGGCCATACTCTTGTGATAGGAAGGCTGGACATTAACAATCTCTTCATTTCTGCCTCTAATAGTAGTTTCTACTAATAGTGGTATTAGTATAATCTTTTCTAGTGCGACTCTACTATACTTTAAAATTACCTCTTTAGGGAATGGTTGAGATAAAGGGTGTAGCTGGACGTGTTTGTGCTGCATGGATGGAGAGTCGTAATGACGAGATGAAAGTGGCGTGTCAGTGTATGTCGTTTCGTTCTTGGCTAGCTCTTGTGAGCGTGTTAACTCTGAACCTTTGTCGAGTCTGGCCAGCGTTCATGCAACAATGCATTTTGCCCCTATGTAACCCTGCCTCCGGGCAGTGCGGAAGCGCTTTGAATCCAGTACATGTGGCCTTTTCGACTTTGGCACACCCAAGGGATAAGTCTTCGCATATTGTGAGTTGTTGATACATGTCATGTTCACATTACAATCACATTACCCGACGTTACATTCACATCTTCACGATTCTTTCCCGGCTTCCGCCCGCACTCCCACTGCGACTTTGGTGCACTGTCTCCAACACAAACTCCTCATTTTTGACAATACCGCCAAATCCCGTTGCCTGATTCCGGCCCCGACTCGCACTCGTCCCGCTTCGTTCCGTGCCGTGGTACTGATATCCGCTCGCATGTTGTGTGCGATCGCGCACCGCTTTGGAGAATAAAGCTTTCAAGGCTGGGATCGAAGCACACCAGATGCCGATGTTGATTTCGACCATGGACCACGTGTTGATGGGGACGGAGTCGAAGAATGGGTCTTTGGACTGTAGTGTTGTCAGCACAGAGTGCAAGATTGGTTGGTGAAGGTGGAAAAGTGTACTTACTTCGGTGTATATGCGGACTGAATACAGTCGAACTATAGATGCGATGCAGGAAAACGCGCCGAGTGCGAAGACTCCGACAAGTGCAATCTTCTCACGCCCTGGGCGCTGGATGCTGAGGAGGACTTTGATGGGTAAGACGAGGATCCATACGTCGATTACGATGTTGGTGGAACTCGTCACTGACGATGATGTTAGCGAGGTGTGTTGATGATCGTTGGTGTCTAAGTTCACTTACTGTAGAAGAAAGCAGTGCTATTGATGCAGTGACCCTGGACGAGGCCAGTGAAGTCCCACATCTTGTGGAGGGGTATGCATTGGGTGAGGACAACGATGATGCTTACTGTGCAGAAGGTTGCGAGGAAGTAAATAGTGCCTTTGCATATGCGCTCGAACGTTTTCTCGACAGCTGTACGCTAATGTCAGTGTGGTCATTTCTAACAATTGTGCGGCCGGTCTTACCTATACGTAAATAGAAGAAGAGGATGGAGATCTTGATGGCATTGACACAGAGGTAGTATAGAATTTCGATGCCGATGATGACTTTGATCGTCGTGGTCATTTGATCTAAGGTGAGGAACTTGCCACTGAAGCCTACTCCATTTCCTCTGAGCACGAGGATGGTGGCGAGGTAACCCAGTGTGAAGACCAGTGCCGCAACCATGGACAAATCATCTTTGCCAATATTCCGGACGATGAAAGCGCGTGTGTAGATCCGCAGACTGACGATGATGGCTAAGTTTTGGACGATTGTCAGAGTGGTGGTCCTCGACATGGCATCGACCGAGGAATGACTCACCAGAGACAGCTGTCAGGGAAATTGAAATTCCGACCACCAGGTTCTGCCGAGCCTGACCGTCTGAAGACATGCTTGAAGGTGTGCGGTCGTGTTGATGGGTGTGAATTCCAGAGGACCAGATCCAGCGCAGGGTAACTTGAAGTAACCCTAAGTGACATAACGTGGCCACAGCCCACATTTATTAATCGCTGCGCATCGATCGTATTCCATCAACAAGATTTACGCGAAACCATATACCCTCCACGAGCAAGCCGAAACTTTGTTCAGCCCTACCGACCACATAAAGCTCCAACTCGATACGAAATTGCGACATTATGGGACCATGAGATCCCTACACACGGGATTGACTGTTAGCCTGAATGCCAAACGCGTCGTTCATGACTCTGGACTCGACGGTTTGTGCCCCGGATCATCACACTGGCGTGCATAATAACCGTAGCATGAGCTTGGAGTGCAAACCACCACGATGTCAAATTGGGCCCGGAATACTGGTTTCCGGCACAACGCGGTTCGGTGATCGGCGTACCTTGCAGATACGGTACCAAATCGAGGTTAGGGGTTTCAAGCTTGAATCCGGACCAGCTGGGGCAACCATGTTGGTTGGAAACGACATGTGACGCACATCGGTTGCCTTCCAGATCTCGCTTATCGTCGCTATGGTACACTTTTGACGAAGACTTGATACTGCATATGTAATGTTCTTGGTCTGAATAGATCATAGACAGATATGGTGCGAATGCTTGCAAGGCGTCCGACTGACGAGCACGTGGCGGTGGTAGCAACCCCCGAATTGTCCATCCTTCGATGCTCTATGATCGTGAACATTTAGTGCTCTCGGCAGGATGCAGCCCATTTCGGCTCACGGCACAATCCAACTCTGGCCATAGTAGGCTAAAGAGAGGGAAAGCTTTTCCGTCCCGAAGCTCATTTGTCGGGTTGCGGGGTATTTGACTAACAGATGGCGCCATCTGATTATTGAAGGCGTTGAGGAGAATGCGAGGGATGAAGTGGGACTCTGTGGCAGCAGGTGCTTCGGAAGGATGTGAGCACTAAATTGGCCATGCCAAGCACGCTAACATCCATGAGGGTCGACCTCGATGCTTGTGCCACCAGCCTACACATACCGTACAGGGTGACCAAACGTCGGCTCGCCTCCCTGTCGCCAATGAGCAAATAAGATCGTCAAAATCGTGGGTTTTGCGGGCTTCATTGGTCAAACTTTATACAGGATGCGCGCCACCTCTTGTTCACCCTGTATTGTCTCATTTACAAGACTCGAGCAGGGGTGTGTTTTCAGCCAATAGCGAATTAAGCTGGAGCTCGCTTAAACTTTACAGAGCTTCCTCTATCGCCAATCATCTGTTCATTGGGGCGTTGGCTCGACAAACACACCGCTGCCCGAGGCTTGTAAATGAGACAATACGGTATAATCGCTTGAGGCAATATCAGCGATGCAAGCAGGGCTACATGTGATCTTCAAATGAGGTAAGGAAATATCTGTGAAAGCATTCACCTGGGCACGCTCAGATGCTGACCGGCGTATCAGATCTGCCAGGTCAGCATATTCATAATGAAAACTACCTAGGTACAGCTGATGGTGAGTGTCTCCCACAGCATGCGCTATGCCGTGCTCACCTGCTAGCCTAGCTATAAATCACGTACTGCGACTCGCATTGAGTTCGCCTCAGTACTTTACGTCGTCTTCTGATGCTTAGATATAGGCAAGCTGAAACACGAGACGCGTAAGTATAGCAGCTCAGCTCCCTCTTGCTCTGCAAGAAAACAAGCTGCTTGCCGACTATACAGCATTTAGTTTTGATAAAGGACTTTCGTCTTACGGGTCCGATACTCCTTCTACGCAAGTAATACTTTCAATTGTTGTGGCTGGACGTCGTCCGGTGTTCTAGACGCTATGGCGGTACAGGCAGTGGCATATTGCATTCTAAGAAGAATCTCTTACATGTGTTAGAAGGTGTAAAAATTGAGGTGTTTTTGCTGCATGCGTGAAGATGCTATGATGATGTCACACGTGCTCCGCGGAATGTGTGTCCGCAGCCAAAGGAAAGCGCCCATCGATCTTCTTCTGGTCCGCTTGACATGATTGGTTATGCGCTTTGCTGCTATCGCTAGATAGCACATACTGGTCGCTGTTTTCAAAGAGTATGCCGGTTGATGTCAAATGGAATACGATATCAGTTGTCTTGCGCTGATGAGTCACTACTCTTACTCTCCAATGTGTTGTAACTCACCCATGGTAGGATCGGATTGCAAGGAGCACGAGCGGAGGGTAGACCAGATGTAATAGTGGGGGGACTTCAACGTTGCCCTTTGCATTTCCAACCACGCTCCGGGCTTGCTCTCCACCGCTTATCGGTGGCAGCGCCGCCGCTGCTATCACGAGTTCCACCTATTCGCGCCTGCCATGAATCCAACTAGATATTTGACCCGATCCGAGTCCCACACCGGAATGATGGACAGGATATTCACAAACGGCTCACCGTTCTTCTTGTAGTTCAAAATCTCCACCTGAGTTTCCTGGCGGGCCGCGACGTCGAGCTTCAACCGATCCTTGACATGCGAGTCCGGCGTGACACGCCGCAGCTGCTGCTTGACCTTTACCAGCGGATTGGGCGCTTGTAAGAATCTGCAGTTTTGACCCAGGACTTCACTATTGCGGTATTGCGTAAGGGCTTCGAAACCTTCGGAGCACCAGATGATGGGCTCGTCTGGCATATCTGCAGCGCACACTACCATGGCACAGGATAGGTCGACGACTCCAATCTGGATCTGGGGGTTTTTTCGTGTTGCCACTTTTACCTGGACTGCTTGTTAGCCTGATGAGATCATCTCGGCGACCATTGGTTGTACCAGTATACCAACAACGTCAAGCCCACTTGCGCGAGAATAAAGTCCATGATGAAAGTGGTTTTCGACACGGGAGTTTATCACTCCGTTCTCGGCTACGTGGGGTGACGAGTTAGTTATGTAACGATAGCATGATGTACAAGGTGAACGGTGTTGAGATGCGACAGCAAACCTCTTCCATTATCTTCATGAAGGGGCGAAAGGGGATTACATACAACTGGAATTCGAGGTCTGGTGCGATGCAGGTCCACCCGTTCCATGGTGGTATCTCAAAGTCTCATCCCCAGGCCAGCTCAGCTCTGGTGGTGGTTGGAGCCTGCTTGAAGGGGTTTCTCCATCATGATGCATGTGTGGCAGTTCAAGTGATGATCAGGAACGACTGGTCTTAGTATTTTGAGTACAATTTCTTATAAGTCGAACTTGGGAACTATGCCGTTTTCGGCCTGTCTTGCCACAAGAGGCAACAAACTATAGCAGTCGATTCCTGCATTAGTGCATGTCACCCGAAGATCGGTGGGGCACAGAAAGGAATTCAAGGAGTGAAATAGTCCACATATCTAGTACTATCTTCAGACAGCACAGCGCATAACGTTTTGGATGGCACTCCTCGATTGGCTTGCACCTATACTATGAGCTTTCCTAATAGCTCTTGAAGACTGACGATCCTGTCCTTCATTGCTTCGTCCGCCTCATGACCCTGCGCAATGTCAGCCTTTTCGTCATCAAAAACTCCTCCTCGGCACTTACCCAGTTGTTTCTCAAGGCCTGCAACAACACGATAGCGTTCTGATAGTCCCTTCCTGCAGCCTGCCCCTGCTGCTCAACGCCCCCATCCTTACCCTCGGCGAATTCTTTTATTGCCTCCAATAACCCGCCATCTTCCTTAATCGCTTCAATCACCCGCGCCGCACCTTCACGACTCTGCGCCATGAGCCCCAAGCCGAGTAGACCTTCACTCCTCGCATCCGCATAGAAGCGCTGGCGCACCATTTTCGCCAAAGGAGTTCCAATATTCGGCACTTGAAACATGCGCTTGCGAACTTCATCGCCATTCAAGTCCCCATCCACATTCGCGCGCCCAAGAAACCGCAGTATATTCACAATCGTTCTCCCCGCTTCGATAGACAGATTCTTCATTGAAGTGCTGGGCAACGGCTTTGTCGGCTCAAGTGACTGCTTGACCAGATCGCCTAAACACGTCGGACCATTTGACACCGACCGGGATGGTAATTCATCTGGCTCGCCCCTATGCTCGCCAACTCTGTACATGACGACTCTCTCGATGTTCTTGGGGTTGTTGGTGACTAGCTTAGCTAACAACGCGCCAATCTCGCCACGCACAGCTGGGTCATCGACGTGCGAGACTGTGGCACGGTCTGCGTATAGAGCGAGGAATCTATGACACGCTTCGATGATGCGGACATTGCCGATTTCGGTACGGTTCTGCTCGGGGAAAGCGAGATGGCGGAGGAAGCCGAGAGCGGCGTAGAGTAACGCTGAGTGTTTGGAGAAGAAGAGGATGTCTCGGAGAGGGAGGTGGAGTTGCATGTTGCTGACCATGTCGATGCATACTTCATCTGATATGGCCAGGTTGCCGAGCATGACGCATGCGCAGACGGAAGAGGGAGAATCGTCGGTGGGATATGCGAGTTTCGCGCGCATGCGCTCCACGGCGGGCGATAGGATGGTAAAGTTTGCGGCAAAGGCGTCGCTGGCGGAGAGACTGGAAAGGCAGTTGATGAGTTGGGAGAGAAGGAGGACGGAAACTTCTTCTGAAGGAGCTGTGTCGTCGTGCTTTGTGATGGCTAGTTCGCGATATACTGCTTGAATGTCTGCTGGCGAGGTACGGGCGAGGCGGGCTTCAAAGTCTAGCATCAACGTAGTCAAGTCGTCGAGATACGCTGGTGTTGCGACTTGAGATTGGAAGTCTGGGTCTTGAAGGTAGTGCACGATCATCGCGACGTACTCGTGGTAATGGTCTTCATCGTCTTGGAGAGCGATCTTGAGAAGATTGGAAAAGATTTGCGGGGAAGAGTCATCTTTGAATTGCTCTGCCGTGAGCTTTCCAGTAGTCCACGTGAGAAGATCGACGGCGTAGTCGGTAGCTTCTTCGGGAATCTCTTGGTTGAGGAGTTTGCCGGGGATAGTGGCGTCTAGTCGCAATGCTGCCGCCGCCGCTATCGCAGGATCTGGCCGCGTGAGTAAGTTGCGGATCCTTGAACTTGCCTGAACGTACCAAAGTCATTGCAAAGATTGAATAGTACTATAAGAGCGATGGTGGTTAGCTCTTCAGTGTCTAGTAGAGCGACTAGCTTTTGTATTTCTTTCGTGACAACTTCGCGATTGATGTCTCAAGGGAGTGTCAGCGAACGCTCCTGATGGAAGGATACAGGTTGAAGAACCATTATCGGCAACGCCGTTCCCAATAACTCGAAGGTATTGTTTTCGCAGACTTGCTGGTGCATCCCTTGAGTCCAAGTCGTCCAAGGCTAGTAACAGAATCCCAGACTCTCGAAAAGGTGTTTGCCATTCTTCTGCACAATAGTTAGCTCTGATGCCAGCCATGGGCAACATTAGACTTGCTCTGCTTTCCTACAGCTGTACCAAAAGCTTGGAAGACCTTCTCGAGGGGCTCGATCTTGCGCTCAATCTGGAGTATACAGAGATCTTTTTGCAAATCACAAAGGGCAGCACTTTGGCCTATTGGATCCTGCCCGAGTAGAGCTTCTACCCGCTCAAGCAAGACTGCCGCGGATATCTCTTGATCTGGCGACATTCTAGGCGAGTGAGAGGAGAAGGACGCGAAGCTTTGCTTAAGGATCCATAGTATTTAGGTTGCTGACTGATATTGGGCAAATTTAGGTGGTTAAGCTTCTCGATTGAGCAGGAGTCTTTATTGCAGGAGCGGCCCAGATCCTACCCGTTTCCTGAATCGTGGAGAGCAAAAATTGGTTTCGACAATCGTAAACAAGAGTTGTAGTGCTCAAGGCGGTGTTGATGTCGCAGCATTGCTCAACCCACCATCGGCTAACCTTTCCGCATTCGGCTACACTTCCCCACCACGAAGCTCAGGGGACATCACCGGCCAGCGATCCCTTGGCGCGATTTCTGAGATCTGGCGTGCACTTGAACACCACGACATCCAGCACAAAGCCTCAAGCTCTCCTCACCGAATACTCTCGTTCAACGAAACAAACCGCCACCAAGATGACGCGCGCTCAACAAACGATCAGCATTGCGATGCTCCTTACTTCTGTGCATCTCTCAGTGCCCCTGGACATGCGACCATAGACTGATGTATATAGCTGTACCTCGCGGTATTCATGGAAGTTGTGTCGTTCCCGGAGAAGATTCAGAAGGAGGTCGTGCCTGTCGTACGTCCCTCGGCCATACCAAAAAAGGTTTATCACCCATGTGTGGCTAACATGCTTTAGGTCCCCTTCTGGGTACTCATCACCTTCGGCGCATACCTCCTCTTCAAACTCGGCTGGGGCGTATTCACGTTCAACGATGTACCGGATGCGTATAAAGAATTGCAGGCGCAGATACAGGAGGCTCGGGTCGACCTGAAGGCTAAAGGGGTGGATGTTGGAGAGGACTAAGCAAAGGCATATCAGAAGCAAAGGACGGCGTTGTGGGGACGCAGCATATTGTAATTGGTATATGATGGGTATAGGCATGCCATGTAAAGCATTAGCGGCTGATATGTGCTCTGTATGCTTATACCATACAACGAAATCCAGTCGCAGTCTAGCCAACAGTGTGCTGCTGCTTGTGCATCGTCTTAAGCTTCTTCTCCGTCCTCATAAACTCCCTTATCCCCACGGGTATATCGTCAAATAGACCGCCCTCATTTGCATTGTCAAGCCCCCAATTCGTTTCCCTTCCCCCACCGTCGTCATCCATGCTGACCGCAACATGGCTCGGGACACCACTGCCAGCCACCATTTGCCCGGTTCCGGCACCCTTCTGTCTCTGTGCTTGCATGGCTGCTCTCGCCTGTGCACTCTTCTCCGCCCACTCTTCCATTTCGTCCCGGTATAGATCCCACACGCAGTTCACACAACCAGACATGCAGCAATTGTCTGGCTCTTCGGGTCTTGGGGGCACAGTCACGCCAGCTATTACTTGTGATGCTTCAGCGATCTCTTTGCGGCGCTCAGCTGGGCCAGCCAGTTTCGAACCGAATACTATGCGGGCTTTCTCGAGGGTTTGTTCTTTCTGCGTCTTTGGCAGTGCCTCCGGCGGTGGGGGTTCAGGTGAGGTTTTCGTGAGCGGTTGAATTTCTGACGTCGGCTTCTTGAGCATTTCTGATGTTTATCAATTACCGCCAAGAGGAGTGGGATTGGCGAAGTCATACCTGCGTAGAAGCCACTGATAGGTCGAGCCTGTTCGCCCGGTGGTGCAATATAGCCCTTATAGCGGCGCTGTATCCGGTCGCTATTCTGCAATCCTATTCTTCTGGGAGTAGGCACACGCGAAGCTCTGCTCAGTGCCCTGAAGCACGAAGCACACAAGTTGCGGTGCATGACTGGTGGCCTTAATAGTGATTCCATGCTACGAGTATAGAAGACTTGGGATGCGAAGGGCATAAGGTTGTCATGAGTGTTCCATGCTTGATCATGACATGTTCGAGGGCAAATTGGTGGCAGCGAGGCTTAGTGATAACAGTGAATTGAGCTTCGGCAGACGTCATTTTGGCGCGGCGCATCCAAGGCCTCGGCAAAAGCTGCCCACGAACGCCGACAGGGTCTCGCGCAGTAACAACACGCGCCGTCGCGTCCGCATCGCACCAAAACACGCGACTCAGCGGAGACATATCACTACGTATTCTCAACCTCGAAAACGATACAGGCTGCCCAATACTAGCGCAATTCCTGGCGACATTGACCGCTGACGCAAATATGGACGAGCCCGCGCGCAAACGAAGAAAGACTAGTTCACCCGCAGCAGAGCAACCGTCCAGTCCTCTGAGGAAACCTCCACGACGGCCGTCTTTCGCATCACCTACGAAAGCGAGTCTAGCGCGCAACTATCCCAACCTTCTTCCATCACGGCCCACCTCAGCCGGACCTCCCTCAAGACCAACTAGTCGGGGCGATCTGCTCGATCGAGGGCGACAAGCGCGTGCCTTTGTATTGGGTGAGCAAGATGTGCAAGATACATTGAGCCAGGAAGCAGCTCGGGAGAATGAGATTCAAGACACCATGTCCGGCGCCCAACAGCGACAAGCATTCGCCCAGAATGTGACACCACGCGCACGGAAGGTTGTAGGACCCCGAAGCGGACGCGTTCCCGGAGGCGCAGCGGAAGAAGACGAGCCAGAACTGCCAACAACACCATCACAACAGGGCTTAGAGGAACAAGACGGACCCCGTCGTGGTGTGCTGTTCTCCTCACCGAGCAAGCGACCGCCGCGTGCGAAAGACCCAATCAAACAGTCCCCCTTGCGGCCAAAGGCACCGCCGGTCCAGGAAGCATCCTCTACACAGAACATTGAAGATGGTCCGAGCGAGATAGAAGCGGGAAAGCGAGAAAAGCAACCGTCTCCCGATCCGGAGGTAGAGAAAAGGAAGCAAGAGAAGGCGAGGCTGCAGCGCGAGGTAGCCGAATTGGAGGCGCAGGTGTCGAGATGTATTGAAGAGATTGTCAAGGAGCAGCAGCGGGATCCAGGGCGGGCACTCGGACCTGCAGATAGTTTGGACTTGCAGGATTTCATCATGGAAGTCAGTGGCTTGAGCAGCGAAGCAAAGGACCCGCGGCTAGTGTCCAATCTGCTCTGTTCTTTTCTGCCCTTCTCAACGTTCGCGATACCTCCTCCGAGACCAAAACAGGAAGAGAAGCCCGTCCCGTCACATCGGCCCGTCGAGCTCCGAGATCCCCTGCCGTACTTGGAGATGTTCACCTCGTTCAAGTTCTCCACACGACTGAGTTTACCGCGGGGCAAGGTCTTTCCCTCCTCGAACCGTGTCCATCAGAAGCATACCATTGACATTGTTGGTCCTCAAAAGCTGCTCACAGCTCAGATGTCAGTCATCATCGACGCCCTCGCAAACGAAATCATCGACATGAACATCATGCGCCTTTCATCTTGGGCTGAGCGCGAGCTCGGTACGTTTTTGCGTAAGCGTGCAGCGGACAAGGATCTCAGTGGTGCGAGCTGGGCCATTGAGTCGTACTGGAACATCGCACAGAAGCGAGCGCAACACTGGCGTCGCTGCGAAACGACCTTTGCACATCTCCTGGCTGGACAGACGGATGAGGATGCAGAGAACGTGCGACCTCAGGCAAGGAAAGACGCAAAGATCTCGCGCAAAGACCTGAATCGGCATCTAGGTCGTGACAGCCTCGTCCTGCAAGACAAGCACGTCCTGCTGAAGCTCAATTGGCGCATAGGATTTGACTGGACTGGCGAGGCTGAGTCGGAAGTCACGATTGAGCCAGCTTTTCCCAGTGCATGGACTGAAGCCGATTACGCGAAGACATTCAGTAAGGTCCCGGAGACGTTTGCCTCGCTCCTGCAGAGCAGGGGCGCATTTGAAGCGACAAGGGTGATGACAGCGCTGCTGTTCGCACAGTGAGAAAAGCAAGTGCATG
>TARA_R110002003_G_scaffold104_4_pt1 | contig 12105 bp, 10 predicted proteins | sample TARA_R110002003 | Tara Oceans TARA_R110002003 (sample SAMEA4396441) | marine metagenome | biome: Westerlies Biome; feature: [SRF] surface water layer (ENVO:00010504); material: water (ENVO:00002006), including particulate matter (ENVO:01000060) such as... | depth 5 m | reverse complement strand
GTCAGGTGTGTATGCTCGTACGTTATATTGCTTGGCATTGCTCTTGCACGCGTCGAGCGATGGGCAAACAACGATTTTCGCGAAGACATGCTTGAATGCAGCTGCATATCGATCATCGTAGCTTAATTTCGGGAGTAGAGGTTGCATATCGCCTTTTGTCGGCAGTTTAAGATCCGGAGCATGTATGCGATTGAGCGGGATGAACGTTAGTCGTCCACCTTTGTCCTTGATGAGTCTGTCAATAAGCTTGCTGGAGACCTCATCATTGTCGACAACCACATTGAACAATGAACCCTCTGCGGCGTTCTCGGTGACGGACCTGTACGCTTCGGGGACTTGAAGCAAGTCAGCGATGGTGCCATGAACGCCTGGTAGTGCTCCATCCTTCTGATAACGTCGAAGAGACTCAAGGCCGCGGCTAGTGCCATGATCGAGCAAGCGGGAAAAGAAGTTCTCGGCTTTGCGCAGCTCATCTTGTGCATTCGTGAGCTGGGTATTCACCCGATTTTGCTCGCGAAGTAGGCTCGTCTGTTCGTCGTAAAGCGCTCGTTGTGCGTCCTTCGCCTTCTCAACCTTCGCAGCGAGACTGACACCTGCGTCGCCTTCACTCTCAATCGTCGATCGCAGCTCGGCAATTTCGCCTTCGAGACGCTCGATGTCGCTATGAAGCTCTACGATTTCCTCGTTCGTCTGCATCAACACAGCTTTTTTGCGACTTAGATCGCCGTTAGACTCGTCGATCTGCGCACGCAATGCATCGTCACGTTGACGCTTGTTGCTGTAGAAGGCTGTGCGACCCTGCTTCTCCTCGAGCCGTTTTCTTTGGCCTTCTGCCTCCAGCAATTGTGATCTCACAGCTTCTTCCTCTTCCTGCTTCGCAGTATATTGAGGCAGCAGTCGCTTGAGCTCTGCCTCGCGAGCGCGAATCTGTTGCTGGATCGACTTGATTTGTGTGTCTCGCGACCGCTTCGACTGCTGAGCGCTCGACTGGCCGTCTTGTAACGACTTGAGCTCGAGTTCCATCTTTGCCTTCTCCAGCGTGGCTGACTTGCGGTCATTCTCATATTGCACTCGATCCTCACGCAGGACGTTCAAATCGCCACGCCGTTTGTTGAGGTCCGTCTCGATCTGCGCAATGTCTGACTCGTTCTGCAAGAAGACAGCCTCGTTGCTCTCGCGCATCTCGCGGCCCTGGTTCTCCAGCATGTCGATGTTGTCGATGCGTGCCTGAAGGTCTTCCTCTTCCCGCGACTTCATGATATACATCAGCGACCGTCGCTCCCTGTCATTCTTGCTCCAGGCCTCCAGCTCCTCCTTCTCGCCCTCAAGCTCGTCCAAGCGCTCGTTGATGGTTGCGACCACGGTGTCGATGTTGGTGCACTTGCTGTCGGTTTCGCCCAGAAGCTTCAGACTGTCGGCGCGTCGGGTCTCGTACACGTTGGAGCCGGAGATCTCCTTCAGGAGCTTGAGTCGCTCCGAGTCTTTCATGTTGGTGAGCGCTGTGACACGGCCTTGGGGCACAATGTAGTAAGGGTTCGACCGCGAGAAGCCGGCCGACTCGAGGATCTGCATGACTTCTGCCTTGGTCGCGTTCTTGCGGTTGACCGAATATTCGTCCTTCTTTGCGCCAATCGTCCGGCGCAGGTAGAATTCTGGTTTGCCCGTCTGGAAGCGGTCCTCTGTGTTGTCAAAGCAAACCTCCACGTAGGCCGACATGACGGCTGAGCCCGAGCCTTCGTGGAGAAGCGCCTGGCGCTCCTCACGGCTGAGGAAGTGGTAATCGTCGCCCAGGACGAAGCGCACGGCGGCGAAGAAGTTGCTCTTGCCCGAGCCATTACGACCGACGATGACATTGCAATTGGGCGAGAAGGGCTCGATCTGCATCTGATCCTTGTAGCTGAAGTCACGTAGGTCAGCAAAGAAAGGCAGACATGCAGTCGTGTACCGACCTCTTGAAGCCCTGGATGGTGATCTGCTTGATGTACCCCATCACGGCGGTTGGGTGCGAGTGTCGCACGCAGCAGATTCGGCCGTGTCGATGCTATATTGGCGATCCAGATGGTGTGTACGGACGCGTGCGCGAGGCTCAGGACATGGCGGGGCGGTGGTGGTGAGCGTCAACGTTAGTTTGCTGCAAGCACGCCCGGCGCACGACGCGCTGCGCGACGCGCCTTCCTGCCAAGCCATGATCGCCGTGCACCGACCATCCAGGCCGACTGCGCTTGTCTCCACCTCTCTTTCACCATGTACCTGGTACCCAACTCAAATTCACAATGACCAGCGCTTACTAATCCTGCTGTTCTCCTAAAATGGCACGTCTTGACCCTTGTAGATTGGTGTTGGTAGCACGAGAAAGCCAACACTTGAAGCCGACTTTTCAATCTGTGCACAATGTATAGAAGCAGCCTTGCTACGTTATTTCAGCTTCTCAGCCTTTGTCTACTTGCACGGGCGACTGCTTGTTCCCCTTCCACGGCACTGCTTCCCTCGCCATCGTGGCTGGTAGGCTCGCGTTCGAGCGGTGCCCTCAGACCCCTATGTCGATACATGCAGTCAATTATCAGAGTAGTGATGCCTCTCAAGCCCGTATATTCCCAGCTCTGAAAGTACTCGAATGCTTTCTTCCGCTGCTTTGTCCTCGGTGCGTGTAGCGCAACCAGCAACAGTGGCCCAGCAATACGCATGTATGCGCATCCAATGACATGTGTCTGCAAGTAATTTGCGACGTCCAGGATACTTTGGTGAAGTTTCGCCGTGTCAGATTCGGGTGTTGCAGGAATTGGGGACAGGGTAGAGAGAAGGATGCGAGTTGCGCTAAAGTAGGAACATACAAGTGCCGTGAAGGCATCGCGATAATGCGCAGTGTTGGTAATGGTGTTGTGCCAGGTGAGTTGCTCGTTGTCCAAAGCTGCAGTCAATTCGTATTCAGACCAGAGCTCTTCGATTGCCGTACTGATGCTCATGGCTTTTGCTTCTTCAAGTCTTGGTTGCTTGTCATGGCCGTCAACCCCGCTGTACATACTTGCCAGTATTGTGAAATGCGTTACGAGCCTTTGGAAGATCGGCAGCTCTTCGTAAATTAACGCATCATACAGGATCTTCTTGACATCCACTGGCGTTTCTTTGCCGTGCGAAGTCAATTGCACAAACGCCATTTGAGTCCTTATATGAAAGAAGATTTGACACAGCACTCCTTCCGTACATTGGTTCGGATGTGTCACTTCAAACATCTTCGCAGCCCCGTATATGTGCGCGCGATACGCATCGGCATTAGTCGCTTGAATAGCTTCGAAAAAGCTAAACAGCACACTCGTCGAGATCATGTGTACGGTGACCGCAACCTTGCCTGTTCGAGAGCGCGCGAGAAAGCGTCCTTGGGTCTGTATGGCACGGCCGTATAAGTCGCGTGCATGGCGGGCGAGAGCCGGATTGCTGGTTTGTACGGCACAATACGAAGATGCAGTGGCCTGCACGGCGAGTGTGAGCGCTTCATTCGTGCCATCAACGGAGAGTTGTGGTAGACGATGAAGCCACGACACGCGGTTACGAATATCTTTGCCATCGCCTTCGGAAGTGAAGTATGATAGGAATCGTGCGTAGAAAGCTTCCGTAACTACAGACTGATCTGACATATGATTAATGGATGCATGCTGTGACCATGCTTGAGTTTCCAACATCAAGACCTGGGAATTGGGAGAGCATTTCTTTTTCCGTCTTTGCATTCCATGTCGTGCCTTGCTGGTCATGTCCACGATTAAGGGCCCGCTGTCCAGTCCGGGGCATTGTTGGCCGTACCGTATGCACATGAGGCAGTGAGGAAGTGTAGCGTCGCATTTGATACGTTTTTTGCGACATGTTGCGCAGGATCTGGTTCGTGGGGCCATGTTCCTAGCATAGTGGGCGATGTCGATATGGAAGTGTCGATTCGACAGAGGGATTCGCTGAAGGTCATGTGATAGATTAATGCGCTGTCAGCATTTAGTGGTGGCGCTGTACAAGGGAGCTTGGTGGCGCGCTAGCGAGGATTTCCTATTTGGTGCACACCTGGAAAGTCAGTAATGGAATTGTGACAACCACAAGAAGACATTGAGAGTGAATCCCCAAAATGAAGAGGGTTATGGTTAGGATTCTTTTTCGAGGCAATTCTGTTAGTGCAACATGGTCAGGTATTATGAAGGGCTTGGCTGTAGGTAATGCTTGTACATTCGCACAGTTGCCAGGTGGTAGACTCGACCTGTGACCAGAGGCTCAGACAATTTTGCCACGAGAGTTGGTTCTGGATGGACTCGGAAGTTTGGACAGAAGATGGATTCGTTCTTTGCGGCTAGTCGGGAGTGAAGATATTGTGATTCTTATTAGAAAACGCGATATGGAATATATACCAGGTTCCCTAGTAAGGTATATTATTTCAGACTGCGAGCACGACGACGTTGTGATGGGTATCTAGTGACATTGTTGGCGCTTGACAGTCGATGCATGCTTCCAATGACGTCGGCGACGTGTTTTCATGTACGTCAACATCAGGAAAATGGGTATTTTACCTCAAATAGCCGTTGGAGCCCCACCTTTGATCGCAATCATCGTCCAACAACGTCAAAACTTCTGCCGTCTGTACCGGCGGTGCCATCTAGTGCAGGATGCAGAAGCGCAAACTCGCCAGAGAAGTCCAGGTCTAGGTTTCTCCACACGGGCCCCGCCGGAGAGCTGCCGCACGGGCTGTCGATATAGAAGGCAGTCGGAGTTCTTGCAGTAGACGACTGACCACCTCGCCGAGTATTTCCACCTGTTGCCGCTGAATATCTACTTGGCATCGCATGTGTGAAGTGCTGGAGAGGCTGGAAGCTGGAAGCCGGGAAGACGCAGCTCCTATTGGCTGCGGCGAAGTTCCCCAGCACGGGCAGTTTCCAATGCTGCTCGAGGCAATCACAACCTACAGTTGAGCAAAACTCTTTCGAAGAAGCAGGGAATTTGGAGACATTGGGCTTGACGGGACCGGTGCCAATGTGTAGTGTCATGGTGCTGAGGTGAACGATGCCCGCGCGGCGCCGCAGGACATGATTTTGGGTGTGAGCAAAGCAACTCGGCCTCCCATTGGTCGGAAATGTATCTGCACTACTTGGCTTTGACCGGGCTTCACAAGACGTCGCACGCTTCCGAAATGACGCAGCCCCCCAGATCGCGCAACCTATTTGACAGTTCTTTCGAGCGTGGGCGATAGCGTCGAGATATACGCGCTGCATCGTACGAACCTACTCGGTGCCTTCAACTGTCGCCATTGGACACACTATTTACGTACCCAACCCTGGACCGGGGAGAGGAGCTGCGAGATTTACGCCAAGGCACAGCCGACGTTAGACGTCACGTGGACCTTGTCGCAATCCGCGATCTCTGCTCAAGGCCTTTCGCTCCAATTTGCACCAGACTTCCTAACTTCGTTGCTGACCATTAAACCACGGCCATGCAGAGCAACGCTTCCGATGCCGGCGGCTCCCGCCAGCGGCAGAAGGTGGCCATTCCCAAGCTTGACCGAGGACCGCCACCACTGCCTAAGACGAGCGAAAAGAACAGAGAAGACCGAGTGTATGTTGCGCGAGTCGGCGATGCGGACGACGATGCTAACACGGTGCGCAGGGCGCGAGCGTGCAAGATGTGTCGTAAGCGGAGTGCGTAGTGTACATCAAATCGATCTGGATTCCTCTGCTGACTCGATCGTAGAGGTTAGATGTTCGGGCGAGGTGCCGCGTTGCTCCAACTGCCAACTCAACTCTCTGAGCTGTGTATACGAACAGGCTCGACGCGATCGTCTGAAAGAGTCTGTCCCTTCTTGGTATTTCTGTCATTATGAGACTAACCCTCAAATAGAGCCACCCATTTGAACCATGCATTGGTCACTCTGCTCCGTGACTTGAGTGACCGCGTGGACACCGATGACAAACTGAGAATCGAAGACGCGCTCGAGGACGTGAGTCTCTTCTCAACACACGCCTCTAAGCCGCGTAGTTGTGAGCACAGCTAACGCCATCATTATGCAGGCGGAAGAGGATTTGATATCACAAGCAACAAGCCCATCCTTGGTGTCCTTGGGAAAGCGAAATCGGAAGCGGTCCAGCAATGGTGACGAGAACGTGTCTACGGTACATGGCGAAGCACACGTCACCGCTTCAGCCGGATCCAACGAAGACTTGGATCATCTCGACGAGGACCTAATGCGAACCCGCGAGTCCAGAGAGACAGGATACGTGGGACAGAACTCCGAGGTTCAGTGGCTTCGCAGCGTGCAACGCCAAACCGAAAACACCGGAACGGAGCCTCGTCGACAGCCGTATGGACCCCCTGGCGCGGGGCAGACTGCTGTCAGTGCTCGCGCTGACGCTCTCCACGAACGGCGGGACAACAGGAAAGAAGATTCCCGTCAAGGATCCATGCAGCACATCGCAGACTCATCCTTCTACCTTGATAGCGAAAACATTGAAGTTGACATTGTAGTCGATCCCTATGAGCTTCCAGAGCCTGACACTGCCGAACTTTTACTGGACTCATACTTCGAAACCGTTCATCCATCCTTTCCTCTTGTAGGTTCAGTTTTGTAATGTATGCCATAGGGCGTGAGAATAGCACTAACTTTGCAACCTCGATCAGGTCCCTGATGCCTACAGAAATCAATACCGCAAATATCTGGCATCAGTCAGAAAAAATGAGCCATATCAAGTGCCTCAAAAATGGCGCGCCCAATTGAACCTGCTTTTAGCTATCGGAGCAAAGTACTCCCACCTCATTGCCGCTGATTGGGGAGGCGACGATAGAGACCATTTGGTCTACATGACCAGGGCAGTGCATCTCCTTGGTTTAAAGAACACTGTCATGATCATCTCAGGGCCAGACCTTAGTCTTGTACAAGCGGTAAGCAAGCGCATATTGTCGTCAGAATTATACATGAGCTGACGAACACAACCATGCCAGACTGGCGCTCTGTCGTTCTACTTCCTGGCTATAGGCCATGTCAGTCGAGCATGGGTAATGATAGGAGTGTCCATCCGCCTCGCACTGGCTCTTGGCCTGCATCTTCGAAATGAAGATCCTGCAGCTGAAGAGTCGAGGAAAGAGTCTCTCGCGCATACATGGTGGAGTCTGCATTCTATCGAATGTCTAGTGAGTACTATCACTGGTAGACCACCCGTGATCGCTTTCGAAGACTGCACCGCACCTCTGCCACAAAGTCTTTCAGGAGAGTATCAGGAGTCGCGACATACATCGAGACAAGCGTCACGTAGGCGCATTGATCATAGTTCGCCGCAGAATTCCGCCCCAAGTGTTGGTTCCGACAACAGCAAGCATATTCCAGCCGATCGTTACAAGATTGACCACATCAAAGTAAGGGTCATCTCACAAAAGGCTCTTCTCAACTTATACTCGCCCCGAACTGCGGCTCATTCTTGGGAGGTAAGTCATCTTAAAACATTTCCCTGCGTTTTGACGCGGCCGCAAACTGGTATGCGGCAATAGTGCCTGGCTGCACTAGAATTTCCATTAACTCACACATCATGTTACAGTCCTGACAAGTGCACTACCAGTTCATTCAAGGAAAAATATCCGAAATGCTCACCGAGCTTGAAGACTGGGCATCCACAGCGTTGCCGGAAGGCCGGACAGGATTGGGCAAAAAAGATAAGACCAAGCACGAACGCGAGCAGTTCCTACTCAAGATAGATTATTGGAGCACAAAGATGCTCATTACACGACCGTGTCTCTGCAGAATAGAGCGGAGGATTCGCAATGAGAGCAGCACGTCCGCCAACTTTAACACCACAAGGGCCGAGGCTTGTGTCGAAGCTGCCTTGGAGATGGTCAAACTCCTTCCTGACCAACCAGACCTTGACTTCCTCTACTCTAAGGGACCGTGGTGGGCAGTGGTTCACATAAGTGAGTACAATGAAAGATATATGTGCCATATTTGCTGACAATCTGATTGCAGTCATGCAGTCCATGGCTGTACTTCTTTTGGAAATGGCGTATGGAAACAAGGACATGAGAGACTCTGATCCTAGCATGACCACCTCCATCAGGAAGCTGATACGCTGGCTTCGTGCTATGCAACAAAATGATCCTGTCGCCGCCCGCGCATACAAGGTCACTTGGAAGATCTTGAAAGCATGTGCTCCAACGCTGCAAGCTCAAGCGAATGATCTTCTTGCTATGGAGGAAGAAGACGCTCCCCTTACTACCTCTTATCAAAATCCTTCAGCCGCATACGACAATCCTGGCACCGCGCACTGGTCACAGACTGAACCCTTCGATTCTGCCATGGAGGACACCGGCACCTTCGATCCCCAGATGTTTCCCCAGTCGTCATACGACGCCATGGCCGGTTATCCATATGACTCCAACGCGTTTTATCCGGTGGATCAAAATCCAATACCTATGGTTTTTGGCAATCCTTTCTTTACGAGCTTCGATCAAGGCGCACCGGTTGTCGACATACAGGACTTGTGGGCAAATCAGGTTACCTCGAGCACTTATGGAACTAATCTCTCTGAACTCAATATCGCACAGGATCAACATGGGATACCACAGGACTCAGAGATGGACTTTTCGCCACGACAGCAGCATTTTCCAAGGCAGCCACCGCATCAATAGACGGGTGGTCCGGTCAGTGTGGTTAAGATGGGGTTTAGCGATGCCTATAGCTGGTTTGTCTGAGTTCACAACGTCGTTCCTCACCTCGTCAGCGGTTGTGCCGAGGTCATGAGCACGATTTTGCGGCGGCCCGAAAGGAGGTGCGGAATATCGCGCATACATAGTTGATGGGAATGAAGGTCACGTATGAATCAAGCAGTCCGAACATGGGGTGTGAGGCAAAAAGCCCTTCACTGTGACGGCAGAGTCTACATAGCTCTTAGAGTTGAACATGATAATTTAAATTATCATTTGAACTTTGTTTCCCCCATTCCCGCGGCGGTCTGTGTTGTAACACATGTCACACACTTCGCCCCAAATCAAACAGAGCAGTTCTAAGCACTGGACGATCGCGCTTCATGAGATCTCATATGATCGTGACTTTACATTAAACATTCATCTCAACTTCATCCAACCTCCAGGTAAATATTGATCCAAATCTTACGACCTTGCTAACTAAGTCAATCTTTACATTTCACAAACCACAACGTCACGCACGTATACGACAGCAAATTTCTCGGGACGAATCCTAGTCTAACCCACATTTGTATAGCCTGCCATGCGAAGCTAAGATATTACAACATATATGTTTCGAAGCAGGACACCAGTCCAGCCAATCTCGTTTCACGAATGCCGATTTAATAGGTTCGTCAAGACAGAGCCTCGACAGTGAACTAATACGAGGGCGGGAAGTGCGAGTTACATTGGATTTTGACAGGACTACATCTTTTAGGTCATGTACCGCGCAGTCAGCGTCCACTTTGATTTTTAATCCTCGACAGATAGTTGATGCATAGTATGATCCTACTTCGAACGTCGTTTTCGGCTCCGAGGTATAATCTTCGATTGCTTCAACTTCCCGTCTGCTTTCATTGCTATCTGGCGTATCCGGTGAAAGCCTCATGTTGTTTCGCAGTCGCGAAGCGCTATGCTTGGGTACCAGAAAGCCGAGCAGGAGGGGAGATCGTTATTGCTGTTCTTGTCAAATCGTCTAATGCATCAGTCTTGGTTCATCCGTGGTGCACCTGGGCACTCCACATTCGTCGTTTTGGTGCGAATACTTTACTGGTTGGTGAGAGGCGCCACACTTGAGAAATAGTAGAGCTCAGAACCAATCATTCCAGCGGTGAGAGCCTCAATTCGGCGCTCCGATACTTAGGGCCTGATCTTGACGTACGCCTCCAGAAAAAGGCCGACTACGGGATCCTGCGACCATGGCCGAAATAGATCCGAAGAGAGAATCTTGGAAAACAGGTGCCCCACTAGCATGGCAAATGTACACTTGTCACTTGTGGCTATTGTAGAGTGATTCTTGTTATGGGGTTATAAGCTAACGAAGCGTAGTCGCGATTGGCATGTAGGTAACATATTCTCTTCGTGATGCCGCTACAGGGTCTCAAAGCGCACCGTGCCCGAGTCTACCGGCCTTGCCTTTGTGGCTGGTTCTTGTCACCACAATGCTCATCGTAGCGGTCTTCTTTCATCTCAAAGAACTCCACACTCGATCACAAAGAATTTGCACAACAATGGAACACTTGCTTCAAGACTCGACACGATGGTCCTCGTGTCCAAGATGTATTGCGATGCGATCATCAAGACACGCACAACAGCAAACAACCAGCATCACCCAATATGGCGGCACCTAATCATGCTCGACCACACGTCATACCTTTCCAAACATATGAATCTCTTGACACCACTGATGAGGTACTCTACAATGGGATCAGGACTGTGCGTGAACGGCACGCATTTTTGCACTGGATGCACAAGCTCTTGACAAGTTCGCCTGATGATCGTAAGGCTTGACATGCGAGCTTGAGAAGTAGCAATTAACTCTTTTTTAGTCACTCCTCACACTGGGGCAACAATTGTGGTACTTTGGCTAAAGCGTAGGAGTTACTGGCTCAAGAAGAGGTACTACGGAGCTGCCCCGGTTAGGCTTGCTGTCCCACCAGTCCCGCCAGTAGTACCACCTCCACCACCTCCACCACCTCCTCCACCACCACCTCTACCAGAGCCTGAGCCGGAATCCGACTCCTTGAGCTCTGATGAACTAATAGAAATTGCCCCCATTACCATCCTCCAGAACAACGAGAGACACAACATCCTGCTTTCGCCCACTAGAGATGAGCGAAATGTAGTTACGAACGATTTGGGAGGAGTTTGGAAGTTTGGCCGGATCCTCCAACAACTAGAAATGAAGGCTGAGGACGCACGCCCACAAATCATGCCAAGCAGATCAAATTACCTGTTCGTACGAGTTGACGGGACAGGCAATATAGATCGTGTAAGTTATAGCTCATCCTTGTCCCAAAGCATCACTCATAAGTTTGAAGCAAGTTGCCGTGAAGGTTTTCGACATCACCTCCGATTATGAGAGGGAAAGGTTTAGAACGGATGTCTCAGCCAATAAGATGGCGGCAATGACACGATGTAGTCACGTCGTGCCATATCTCGGCAATGGAGAGCGCATTCTCAACGCAAGAATACACGGCTTGGCCGAGGGTAGGGCCCAAAGGTACACCTCTAAACATCTTTATACACAGTTTGCTCAACGCGGCGACCTTAAAGAACTCTTCAGCCTGCACGCTGATGTACCTGATAAGTAAGGATTCGGTCATTTCCAGCCCACGCTTCTAATTAACCTTTAACAGTCGGACTGTGCCAGAGCATTTCGTATGGTTTGTTCTGAAGTCCCTTGCCGAGGCCATGGATGCCTTGCAGCACCGCAGATGTAGTGCGCCACTTCCAGACACCGACGCTACGGATTTGCCGGACACTATGGCTGGGCCAGACTCACGTGAGGGCTGGGAGAAGGTTTTGCATTCCGACATTAAACCCAGCAACGTTTTCTTGCACGGTCAGGACAGCACTTACCCGTCTTATCCGAAAGTACTATTGGCAGATTTTGACCTCGCCGTTATCGGAAACGATGGTGAAGAAGAAGCACAAGGAATCGATTGGACCGGGCCTGGTCATATGCGATGGCGCGGGACGCGAGTATGGCGACCTCCGGTGAGAACCCATTTGAGTATTAGTGTACAAAGAGGAACTGACGGACATATTCTTAGGAACGCTTCTTGCCGCTTTCTGGATCTGAGAACTATGCCCCTCGGTTGTGGCGGGTATCAGGAAGTTCGGACGTGTACTCCATCGGCTTGATCGGGTTCCGTCTGATGTTACCGGAAATCCACGACACTGTGGGCGCGGATAATGAGATGAACTGGGAGAGCCAATGGGGTGTGAAGTTGACAGATGTAATTTTGAATAACATGAGCGAGAATGACAAAGAAGACTTTGGCCCAGTAAGTTACGATACGCGCGGCTTACCAGAGGGCTACAGCACCGACTTGCCAAATACCATTTTTCACTGCATACGGTATCTTCCTGAGCACCGTATGACACTGACCGATCTGCGCAAAAGAATTCAAG
>TARA_R110002003_G_scaffold9_8_pt1 | contig 12116 bp, 14 predicted proteins | sample TARA_R110002003 | Tara Oceans TARA_R110002003 (sample SAMEA4396441) | marine metagenome | biome: Westerlies Biome; feature: [SRF] surface water layer (ENVO:00010504); material: water (ENVO:00002006), including particulate matter (ENVO:01000060) such as... | depth 5 m | reverse complement strand
ATTGCCACAAGTTATTCCTCAATACCGTGTCAATTAGTCTACGTGCGAAGATTGAACAGCCCATGCTCTCCATCTCGACATCGTACGTCTTGTACAGTCGGTCTTTGGACCGTGGTGCTTCTGCCTTTGGCACTTTATCTTCTCGGTCTAGCCTGCTCCCAGAGCGACACTGTGTTGCTTGAACGAGAAACTGCTGCTGGCACATTCCCAAATCGTGTTTCTCTTGGTATATACGCCACGCCTACCCGACACCGCAACATACTCTTGCCTTTAGTAAAACGTTCCTTACGTCCAGATTTTCGCCTCTTTCATCACCAAACTTCTGGAGACATGGAAAGACGCAAAAGAGGAATTGGTTGCTACCGGCCATGGTGGTATCGTCATCCGTGTTGTTGTCCAAGTCATTAATGGATTCCATACGATGCTCGTCAAAGGCAAGATCTACTCTGTCCTTGCCACGGAAGAAGAGAACTTGATACCGTGCCTTCTGTAGTGCTAGCCTCCGCTGTAGATCAGCAGCGGCGCCCAAAATAGCTATCAAGGCTGAGTGCGCGTTCGGTGAAAGATTCGCCGACGTCAAGGCAAATAGCACATGCGCGATCTCACCGGCAATGCTATGCAACAGCTCGACTTTCCCTTGTTGGAATTGCGTCACTGCTTTACTCTTCTCAACAGCGCGGATAGTGGCCCGTCTCCACTCACTGTACTCTGCGCCGGTGTCCTGTATGCTCTCTGCAAAGAGCCTCAGCGCAGCTATTGGTCCAGGAGCAGGCAGGCTAAGGATGATCGGTTCGCCCAAGACTTGCATGAGCGCACTCGACACGAGTGCCTGATACAGTGCAAGTCTATCCGTATTCTCGATAGTTTCGTAAGCCGGCGTAAGTGATCTGAGAGCCTGTACCGTCTCGGTTGGAAGGTCTCCGATCTCCAATTTCGACCGCCTGTAGTTCGAGATCACCCATTCCCGAATGCGGTTGGCAAGCCGCGTGAAGGATTCCGTGAGCTCTCTGTCCGTAGCCTGGGAGTCGGAACGTGTAAGTGATGATATGCTGGACTTGAGCGAGAGTAGCTGCTGAAGGCGCTCTTGCGATTCCTTCTCTGTGGCATGTAATCTGGACCGGAGATCGTTCCATTCAGCATCGCTGTGTGATGACGCTCGTTCGAGGCTATTGCGATGCTCGAGGCTTTGCAACACCAGTTGTTCTTGTACTTGAGCGAGCTGGACCCGTAGACCATAGTTTTGTTCGATAATATCAGCAGGCTGATTCAACAATTCGCGAGTGTCGAGAGTTATATGGTCCTTCGGGTTCTGTTCTGCTCCAGACGATGTTGCCTCCTCTTCCACTGCGGAATTGTGGTGGTCGATCCCTTGCTTCTGCACAAGTTGATGTCGATCTTCATCATTCGCGAGGCGGTCAGCCTGCTCACCCTCTCTCATTCTCGCCAGCTGCTCTCGCAATGACGACTGCTCCTCCTTCGCAAAGGCCAAGGCTCTTTCCAGCTCTGCTACCCGATCTACCATCCGCATATCAACCCCACTAGCCTCAGAGTTTAGCTGGGCCTCATTCCTGAGCTCGATATCTTGTAGCGGAGGGGATATAGCTTTTTCGATGACACGTCCATCACCGCTCCTGCGTCTTAGAATATCGTTTAGGGCGTGTCTACGATGCGGGACTTCATCTTTCCTCGCGCTCGTGGCAGCTACTGCGGCTTTCGGCTTCGCTGGTTTTGAGAGCAATTTGCCGGAACGCTTGACACTAAGTCGGCTTGAAATGTCTGCGTAGGTCAGTCTTCTAGATCCAAGGTGCGTCTACGATCACGACGTTTGGAGCTTTAATTACCAGAGGATTTCTTCTCTCCGGTCATATTCGCAACCGACTGTTCCGAAATCAGGGTCACACCTCGGAAACGATGCCCATTACGACGAACAAAACACCAAGGCGGTTACACGACCCAACTTCGAATTGCCGTCAGCCACAATATGAAGGTTGACATGTCTGAGCGACGAGTGCTGCGGGGCTGACACCTGCATGATACAGCCGCGCGAGGCTTATGATCGTCGGGCTGTAGCTAGCCGGGCGCCTTTCAGGCTTCACTTTACCTGCACCTTTCGCGGGTGCCTAAGCCATCCAATGTTACTCAGGCAGACACATCGATGACCTCGAGGTCCTTCCCGTGCTCTCGCATCAGCCTCTCCATGCGATTCAAGCGCGCAGTACCGGCTACAGCCCCGCGTCTGGACCCCACGCGACACGACACGACGGCGCGACTGTCTTCTCCATGAGCACCAATTCTGTCCAGCACATTGACTTGAGGATCATGAACAGCTCATTGCCTATACGCGGGAGCAATGTGCCGTACGCGTTCAGTACGAATAGTAGCGGGAGCATTGCGACCGGCGTGAGCAACTCCTTGACAACCGCGACGCAGGACAGGTTGATTGTGGGGGTCGACTTTGGAACTACATACAGCGGTGGGTGACATAACTTGTAAGACGCTATACACAGACCAGGATCTGATCTAGAGCAGGAGTTGCGGCCGTATACAGCGCGACGCCAGACGATATCGACATTATTAAGACCTGGCCTGGCGGAAATGGTGCGCCGCCCTCGCCCAAGGTGTGAAGCAAGGGCTGATTTCTTATAGGAATCACATCCGACAAGGTCCCGACTGAAATTGGGTATACCGAAGCTGCCCCGTCCAACGGCTCGACGTCCTCGCTCGAAACATCTACAAAGCCGGCGCAAGGTATAAAATGGGGGTTCCAGTTCAAGCCAGAAGAGACGCGATTGAGGTGCATAAAGCTTTTCCTAGACAGGAACCAGAAGCTGCCGCATTTCGTGTCGCCGCTCGAGACCGCTGCGCAACTTCGAAAGTTTGAAAAGACAGTCATGGAAGCTGTATCTGACTATTTGGCCCAAATATACAAGCATACAATGGAAACCCTGACGAGAAGATATGGTGAGACATTCATGAGCTTGACGAAAGTACAGTTCGTCTTGACAGTGCCTGCGGTCTGGTCAGATTCAGCCAAGGACGCGACGTTGAAAGCTGCAGAGCAAGCGGGCATGGGCAAGCGCCATGAGCTACAGCTCATTTCCGAGCCTGAGGCTGCAGCAGTCTACACATTGAAAGCAATTCAGCCAAACCACCTGGCGATAGGGGACAATTTTGTCGTTTGCGACGCTGGTAGGGCTGCATAGCGGCGTGTACTTGTGAGATAGCGACTGACCCACTATAGGCGGTGGCACCGTTGATCTGATTGCGTACAAGATCACGCAGCTCAACCCTCTTCGCGTGGAAGAAAGTGCTGTCGGAACAGGCGGTCTTTGTGGCTCTGCATTCCTCAACTATCGCTTCGAAGACCATGTCAAGCGCCGAATCGGCACTGAACGCTACAACTGGATGCGCGAAAAGAAGCAAAAGACTTGGAACATGGGCCTGAAGTACTTTGAAGAATTCGTCAAGCGCAACTTCAACGAGGAAGAGCACGCGGAGGTGAACGTTCCGTTCCCGGGATTGCCCGATGACGAAGAAGCAGGGCTGGACTCTGGCTTCTTGATCATGAGCGCAGAGCAAGTCAAAGAGATCTTCGATCCTGTCGTCGAAGAAGTCATCAACTTGGTAGAAGGCCAAGTGCAAACAATACGGCACAAAGGCGGTCTTGTGTGTGGCATTGTACTTGTAGGAGGCTTTGGACAGAGCAACTATCTTTACAGCAGGATGAAGTCACACTTTAACAGTGCACCGCCTCCGCCATACACAGAGAGGCCCACTCATACCGTTGCACTGAGCGCGCCTACTTCTGTCGAGATCTACCACCCCATACACGCCTGGACCGCAGTGGTACGAGGGGCAGTGTTGAGAGGTTTGGAGGGTAGTATGGTTGTGAGCAGGCGAAGTCGTTGGCACTATGGAACGAGTTATGCTACTGTGTTCGACGAGGCGAAGCATCCAATATCTGATCGGTATTGGAGTCCACTGTGGGAGAGGTGGATGGTTTCAGACCGGATGCAGTGGCACATTGCGAAGGTGCGCCTCCTCACGTCTGGTCTAGATCTATGCTGACTTCATTTAGGGCGCACAAGTCTCTGAATCCACTCCGATCTCGTTTCACTACACACGTAACTTCCGACCTGGCCAGTCTCTCATCGTCGAGGATGATCTGATTGCTTGCGACGCGGAAGTAGCACCAGACTCGTTCCGCAAAGGACTCATCAATGTATGCACGCTTACCACGGATCTTAACACTGTACCGAAGAGTTTATTTACGCGCTTGACGACGACCAAGGGAGTTGAGTTCGACAATCTCGATTTCACGCTGGATATGCGAATTGAGAGTGCCGGGCTCGTGTTCGAGTTGAAGGTAGATGGTGTACGGTATGGAAGTGTGGAGGCGAAGTTCCACTGAGCGCAGAATTGAAGAATTGAAAGAGGATTTAGAGCACAAAAGGCAAAGACATGTAGAAGATATTATAGCTAAGACACCAAAGGCGTATATACCCGACAGCCTTCGCATAGAGTCACCGCATCGCATTGCCTGCCCAATTGTTCGGTAATGAACGGCTCACCAGTATGCACTATAATGTGAGCATAGTACGCCCGGCTTACAGTAGCAAGCCTTACCGCAAGGTAATCATCGGGTGCGTGATCTCGCGTTCAAAGAGGGGTCACTAGAAAGCGTGATGTAATGGGAACGTACAAGTAGATCCTAGTGACTCCATTCATCGCGCTTCAACGCGCCTTACAGCACGCCTTGCAGACTCACTTCTCGAATCTAGGCCACTCTTTCCCTCCCATTCGCCGGTTAACCACTGCAATTCGATTTTCTCTCCTAAGATCCTACGATGTTCTCATTAAGACCACACGTCACCTTGACGCGTTGTGTGAGGCGATTGCGATTTACTTCTGACGTCAACCGTGTTACCCCAACAGCAACTCGGTATCTCACAACATTACAACACCAATCGAGCCTTCCAACTTCACAACCAAGAACTTATATGCAAGCACGGGAGCGAGCAAAACACATCACAAGTCACCTCACGCAACAAACACAAAGACCATATTCCAGCATGCCGACCAATAACAGCGATCTCCAGCTCGGCTCGGTCTTCGATGTCAAGGATAAAGTCGCGCTTGTCACCGGCGGAGGCTCAGGTATTGGTTTGATGATCACACAAACACTTGCTGTCAACGGCGCAAAGGTTTACATCGTTGGACGAACGGAAGAGAAGCTTGAAAAGGTCGTCGAAGTACACGGAAAGGACATAGCTGGTCAAATCATCCCCATTGTCGGAGACGTATCGACAAAGGCGGGCGTCGAGTGAGTCCAAATTCTGAACCTAGAGAATCTTTGAAATGCTGACAAGGCGATAGGAAGCTTGTGAAGGAAATTGAGTCGCGAGAGAAATGCCTATGCATCCTCGTGAACAACGCAGGCATTGCACCAGGCAAGGCTGAGACGTCCGTGGACAGTGTGGACGAATTGAAAAAGAGCTTGTTCGAACCAACCTCAGAGAAGGAGTGGCTCGATGTCTACCAGACTAACGTAGTCGGACCCTTCATGATGAGCACCGCATTCCTTCCTCTTCTCCGGAACCATTGTCAACATCAGCAGTATCTCAGGCCATATCAAGATTTCACAAGGTCACTTTGCGTACAATTCCAGCAAAGGTGCAACCATCCACCTCAACAGAATGCTCGCAGGTGAGATCTCGAAGAACGGTATCAAGGTCCGAGTCAACAGCATTGCACCTGGAGTCTTCCCCTCGGAGATGACGACTGGTGAGAGCCGTGACGACAATCAGAAGTCTGAAATGCCAAAGGAGGCGAAGGAAGGCCTGCCCGCGCAACGACCTGGTAATGACCGCGACATGGCAGCCTCCATACTGTTTGTGGTGTGCTGCCAGTACCTCAACGGCCAGACTGTGACTGTGGACGGAGGATATGAGATCCAGGTCGGCAATTGAGCATGCTATCTACTAGGCAGGTCAATCTTGCAGCATATTTGGGAGGGAAGGGCAAAAGCGTGTACAATAGCGAGGCATGAAGAAAAGAGCCGGAAGCAGCGGTCTCCGCAAAGGCGAAGTACCCAGTCTATGGGAAGAATAACCAATGAAGCTATGACAACCGATCTTCGATGGTCTCATTTCGCCTAACTTATCAAGCTAACGCCTCAAAGTTTTGCACCGCCTTAACCGGACCCACTGCAACCTCGCTTGGCACATGCTTATTTCGCCCTGACGTCTCAAAATCGCTCGTTCGACCTCAATAGGGAAACACTTGCATCAAGCGCACGGTGAGCGCGAAGCATGCACCTTCTGCTGTTTCTGCCATTACAATATCCTGCTCAGAGTCACTTCCGCAAGGCGGACTGTTATGGTAACCCACAGAGCAAATCCCAATCCGCACGAGAGCCAATTCCCAAATCCACCTCAAGGACCCCGACGCGCCTCCGACCGTCATGCCGGGTGCGACACCGAAACGGACCCGTAGTCAGTGGAGCAAGCCCACGTGTAGCGCCAAGCTAACATTAAGTTTCCCATGACAACCCATGTGAGATCGACCTGTCGCGTGTTTGACCTAAGTCTGCTACCACCAATATGATATCACCACTATGCCAATTACATGGGACTTGCCGGGCCTTAACGTGGTGAGGCTCTAGCGCCGGGCATAAAACCGAACTTACGCTGACGGAGCGTAAAACACCACAACAACATTGTTAATCTGCTAGTAAAAAATGGGCGTAGAGCTCGTGGACGCAGCAACAGCTGGCAGTTTTGTGAGAAACAAAACTAAATTTATTATGGTAGTTTGCAGTCTAGTGTTGTTGCGTCAAGTCAACTTCTTATTCTCGGTCGTATCCACGGCGCTAGAGGTCGGGTTATACCGTCCAGTGTGGCCGTAGTAAGGAGGGATACGAGAGCCGTCTGTTTTAGTAAGGTTGGTATAAGAAAGTGAAGGTGACTTTTGCGCACGCCTGCTCGTTTCCTGTCACTTTCGAACGTCTAACTGTTCGGTCATTGCTTCTCCACTCGTTCGCAGAAGTCACGATAATCACACTTAAACATAATGCGTGTCTCTACCATCGCTTTCGTGTCGCTGGTATCTGGGGTTTGGGCGGGGAACTGCGGGCCTGAGAATGGCAATGCGGTTTGTGCTCAGAACGAGTGCTGCAGCCAGTATGGATGGGTAAGTCATCCTTCACCTAACACAGCATCTCCTTCGGCATGATGTACTGACAACCGAAGTGCGGCACCACCGTCGACCACTGCGACTCTGCAACTTGCCTAACCGCCTTCTCCGGCTCCTCATCGTCCTGCAAACCCGGAACTGTTACCACCACGAAAGTCGAAAAGTGCGGACCTGAGAATGGTAACGCGGTTTGTGCTCAGAATGAGTGCTGTAGCCAGTATGGATGGGTAAGCTATCCGTCACCCAACACAATACTCTCCTTCCACATAATATACTAACAACCTCCAAAGTGCGGCACCACCGTCGACCACTGCAACGCCGCAACCTGCCTGACCGCCTTTTCCGGCTCCTCATCCTCTTGCAAATCCGCAACACCAACCACCATGGCAGTCAGTGTCTCCAGGCAAGCCACATCGCCCGCGACCACTTTTCCCGCCGACGTGCCCGAAATCGACGTCTGTGGCAGCGCACAGGGCGGCGTGACCTGCCCAGGAGCTGGCGCCAACGGGTACTTTTACCGCTGCTGCTCATCTGCCGGTCACTGCGGCCCCAAGAACGATATCCAGGACCAGAGCATCTACTGCGGTGGCGGATGCCAGGCCGGGTTCGGAAAGTGCGACACGCAGAGCGCACCTGCGCCGCCAACTGAGGCGCCGGGTGAGGCGGGCGCAGGAGAGACGTGTGGTCCCATTGTGAACAAGAAGTGTGGCAGTACAGAAGACTTTTGTGGCGCGGCGAATTGGTGCCAGAGCAAGTGGGGAAGGTGCAACTAAGCGTGGAGACGGGGCTGCGTGGGAGGGTTCGAGACAAAAAATGATGGACGGTGGTTGATACAAGGGGCTGTAATCGTGCGACAGGACCACGGGTGTAGTGGGTATAAAATAGTCGAGAACGATAGAATGTATCAATCATGCTCCACAGATTTACATGCATTTATAGACACCATTTTTGACGAGCTTGAAAGCTGGCCTTCACGTCCGCGAATATTTCTTCGGGAATGACAACAATGCCTCTCCAACGACCGATGACTCCGGAGGAGGAGGACTGACTTAGGTTTTCAAGCTGAAATCGAGACGCTGCAAAAGGAAAGTGGGAGGAAATATACGTTATGAAAGGAGGACGGTGACCTGTGGACTAAGAAGGGTACCCTCATGTAACTGGCAGATGTCTTTAGATTCCTAGAAACAGATTCTACTCGGATTCAACGTTGCAAATGTCGTAGACCAGTTGATGGAGCGCGTCCTCGGTAGCTCACTTCAAAACGTCTTGCCTCTCTGCGGGGCTATCCTCCCGATTTCTGAACCATGCATACCATCCAATAGCCAATGTAATAAGTATCACCAACGCTGTCGTTACTTCGTTCGTCGTGAGTGCGGCCGGGGTGCCGGAGAGTCATAGCGAAGTCTCGGATTTGACATCACCAAGAGGCGGTATCTGCTGGTTCAGGTAGGACTCGAGGTGGTCGATCTCATCTGGGTCGGCTGAATGTACGAGGTTCCTGCTTCCATTAGCAATAGGTTCATGTACGTTGCCTGAAGCTTACTTGTATGTCCTGAAGTCCACCTTGTAGCCGTGCTTAGTGAGTTCATCGGCACTCTTCTTTCCCCACTTGTGCGCGACCACTTGATCTGCGTCGCCGTGCCCCATGAAGATGGGCGTGTTCTGGTTCGGGTTGCTGTCTGGGAGCATGTCCTTAATCTTCTTCTGGAGTAGCAGGTAGCAACTCAATCCAAATATGCCTCCCAGCTGGTTCTTGTATGTGACGCCGGACAGTAATGACATGGCGCCACCCTGTGAGAAGCCTCCAATGACTATGCGATTGGCGGGTATGCCCTTCTGGATCTCCTGATCGATCAGACTGTGGAAGTAGTCGCGCGACTTGATGATGCCTTCCTCGTCTTCTTCGCGGTCGTCGAGGGTGCTGAGAGACTTGATATCATACCATCCTGGCATGCGCATACCCATGTTCTATCGACATTGTTAGCAGCTTCTTCGGGTACATCCAGGAAGGGTTGCATACCAGGGTGATGGGAATATTGGGCGCATTTGGGAAGATGAACTGCACTTCCTCAAACTTGCTTCGCCGCCGCCAGTTCTCCGCCAGAAAGATCCTACACTCCATCAGTGCCAACAGCTTCAACCATCTGAGTGGACGCGTACCAGCCAGCCCCGCTATCTCCAAGTCCATGGGCGACAATCACAGTCGCTGTATGCCGCTTGAGGGCGGGAACGATCAAGGGCGCCTTCCCAGCCATGTCTAGTTTTGCGTTGATATAGCGTAAACAGAAGTTAGATTGAAGAGGGGGCAGTAGGATCGTGGGGTAGATTTGGCAAGGACGACGGATTTCCGAAAAGTGGACCTCGGCGCGATCCTCATACGCTAAGTCGTCCCTGCATACGCGCAGGGGCCAAAGCTCCAATCACATCTACGACGTCATCTACCAACGCTACAATCGCCCCTGTGCTTCATCGACTGTTTTCGTTTGCTGTTGTTCACTTCATCGTTCAGTGAGTTTTGTGGTTCCGTTGTGCTCGCAGACTTCACATCCGCAACCAATGCACATTGGATAATTGACCCTTCACCTCACATAATCTGTCACTGTTTTTCATCGAGCATACCTCAAGCTGTCGGTCGCATCACGTGTACTGCGAAGGTCATTGGCCGCATCTTTTTCTCGCACACTTCCTATTCGTGTTTCAGTCATGGCAAGAGCTACTAGAAGCTCCGTGGCAAAGCCTGAGGCTGCGACTGCGAAAACCACTACTGCGCAAGAACCGGTGCAACTGTCAAGTCCCCCGGCCACACCAGCACCTCGCAATCCCCGAAAGAGAAAAGCCATAAAAGAAGAGGAGGGTACCAACAGCACGGAGACGCCACCACAAGCCCTTGCGACCCCCAAGAGCACCAAACGAGCGAAAAGAGGGATCGTGAAGGCGGAGGATGTAAATGACTTACCTCATGGGCTCGGTGCTCTCCCTGACTTACCTGCAAAAGAAGAGCACGATGTAGACGCTACGCCAGCAAAGAAAGCTAGGACACCAAAGAAGTCTACAAAGACTGCCAAAGCCAAGAAAGAAAGTGTCGATGATCTCGTAGACAAAGCTACATCTACAACCAAAGATACTCCCAAGAAGAAGGCAAAGAGTAACAACTATGGATTGAAAACTGGCGAGACGCCTTACCCCAACTGGCCGCACCCAACAGCAGAGGAGTGCGAAGAAGTGACACAGCTCCTCTCCAAGGTGCATGGCAAAGTCGAAGCACCGAAAACCATTCCAACTCCGTCGCTCGAAGTATCCGGCTGCGGCGAAGTACCTTCTGTTCTTGACGCCCTGATTCGCACGCGCCTCTCAGCAGCAACATCCGGCACAAACTCATCTCGCGCCTTCGCCGGCCTTGTCGCCAAATTCGGCATCCTGCAATCCGGCATCGGCAAGGGCAGCGTAGACTGGAACAAAGTGCGTCTCGCTGACACCAAAGAGATTTTCGAAGCCATCAAGTCCGGTGGGCTCGCAGACGTGAAAAGCAAAGACATCAAGAAGATCCTCCAAATGGTGTGGGAAGAGAACCAAGAGCGGCGACAGGCGTTACAGTCTACCAAAGCTGAATCAGCAGGAGAGTCCAACGAATCGGCGGAGGAGAAGCAACAAGAAGTGGAGAAGGCGGAAAACGATGTAGTATCTCTCGACTATCTCCATCTCCTCTCCACAGACAACGCCTTCGCTCACCTGACAAAATACCCGGGCATCGGCCCCAAAACCGCCTCGTGCGTTCTACTCTTCTGCCTCCAGCGTCCCAGCTTCGCAGTTGACACGCACGTCTTCCGGCTATGCAAATGGCTCGGCTGGGTCCCGCCGCCCGGCGATCCAGCCGGCCTGCCCCCAAATGCTAAAGAAGGCAGTATATTTGCAGGCCCGACGCGCAACAGCACATATGCGCACTGCGAAGTCCGCATCCCAGATCACCTGAAGTACCCACTACATCAGCTGCTCATCAGACACGGCAAGAGTTGTCCGCGATGCAGAGCAATCACGGGAGAGGGAAGCGCGAGGTGGGACGAAGGATGTCCGATTGAGCACCTTGTTCAGCGGTCGGGTGGGAGGAAAAATGTTGGTGAGGCGAGTCCGAAGAAGAGCAGCGCGAAGAAAGCCAAAGGGAAGAAGACGGTGGTTAGTGAGGATGAGAGCGAGGCGGCGATGAGCGAGAGTGAGGGGCAGAGTAGTGTGCTGAGTGATTTGATTAGCGATGCTGAGATTGAGGCTTCTGAAGATGAGGAGTCTAGTTCTGATTGAGATGGTGGTATTTAGTGGCAATGGTCACGCGGCGGATATGGGCGCTACATCGCAGTCCAAGCACATATCATCGACATATCATCTTGCAGCACATAGAGACGCAACACAGAATCGGCAACAGTTCCCGAATCTTATCTGAAACATCTCCTCGCTTACCCTTCGTCTTTACAACTACTCGCCCTACATCGTCGCCAGTCCCACCTCCCAAGGTCCTCACACAAGTCCGCAATCACACATCTCCTCAATCCCACATCCGACACACATCCGATCCCCTCAAGCATGACCTTACATCGGGTACGACTCCCCCCATGACCCGCCTCCCCCGGCCCACCTCGTCCCACACACAAACACAAACCATGCACCGTGGCGTCCCACCGTCACGGTCACATCCGCGACCCTGGTCCTCGCACAAGGCTCTGCTGCTGTCTGGCAGGGACGTTTAGGTCACGAGACAGCGTGAGGCAGGAACGCCACCAATATGGCCGACGAGTGCGTGTGTAGTTGTTGAGGCGTCCAAGTTGGCCTGGCGCGTCGATGGGAGGAGTGAGGTTCAACGGGTGGGTGCAAAGACTACTATAGTTTTGGAACTTGGATGGCTTGGTGCGTTGCAAGACTCTGTATGTGGAGTG
>TARA_R110002003_G_scaffold1035_5_pt1 | contig 12126 bp, 6 predicted proteins | sample TARA_R110002003 | Tara Oceans TARA_R110002003 (sample SAMEA4396441) | marine metagenome | biome: Westerlies Biome; feature: [SRF] surface water layer (ENVO:00010504); material: water (ENVO:00002006), including particulate matter (ENVO:01000060) such as... | depth 5 m | reverse complement strand
CTTCCAGCCTCGTCCCTACCTTCCCCCTGGTCTATCGCGACTTCTCTGCATCTTATCCCACGGCGTGTTCACTAACATACACAGCACATCACGTCTCGTCTTCCATTTCGCTCCTCATGCCTGTCACAATCAAACCTTCACCAGAAAACGTCGGTCGCCATAATGATGCCAGCTCAAGCACAGAATCAGACTTGTACGATTCGCTTGTCAAGGCATGGAACAGCGACGACCAAGGCTTGCCCACCTTCTCCAAGGACCAGGATGAATGGGATTTCTCAGCGCGCGCCAGCTTCCCTGTAGGCAAACCAGTCCTTCATTCTTCATTTACTGGTCTCGGCGGTACAGATACGAGTCCCGTCACACCATACAAGAACGGCTTCGTCAATGGTGTCATCAGAGCGTTTCAACAGCATATACACCTGACCATACGACCAGATGATGTCTGGCTTGCGATCTTGATCCAATTCAGCTTCTACGTCAACAAGCACGCTGAAGCTTTGCGGAAGCATTTTGTCGAGCACGATGGTCAAGTGAAGCTGACTGTATCAACCTCGACACCCTTTTTCGAATGCGACATTGGCGACTTGGCCGAAAAGTTCGTACCCCTTATGCAGGAGAAGCTTTCTGATCCGGACGTGCGCGACTGGCTACTTCCCGTATTCTCTACTACGACGACGACTGACTTAGCGGTCTCCTCGATGGTCATGATGGCCACGATGAAAGAGTACTTCAAATTCCAGATGCTCATAGGCTGCGGTTTCCCATCTGTCACACTGCTCGGCGAGGCAGGCGACTGGCAAATGATCTTGGAGCGCCTCGAGAAATTTGCTCAGTACGGGGCAGAGCCAGCTGCGTGGTCGAAGCTTCTCACTCCAGTCATCAAGCGTTTCATCGCCACTTTCTACATGCCAGATTCGACGGAGCTGAAGGACTTCTGGATGCGAGCTGTTTACTCCATAGGCGCGCCAGGCAGTGGGCGAGAAGGTCCTCCTTACAATGGATGGCTGACGGCCTTCATGTTTTGGGACAGTCATGGCCATCACCGAGAGTCTTCTTGGACAGTCGACGCGAATCGATTGCCACCCTTGGAACTCGACGGCGAGAGGTTTTCCCTGATTCCGTATCATCGAGCTGGGGTGCCTTCGGGAGTCGTTGAAGTGCCAGTCCTCGTGGACGCACTTGATCTTGGGCTTCGATTTCAAACTACTCTTGTGGCGGGTACAATGGGTGTGACGGTTAGAGACGGTCCGCATGGAGACCCTGCCACAATGGTACAACCATGTTCGGGATGGTGGATGCTTGAAGATTCGCGTGAGCCGCTCTAGAGACGTATGGGACAGTGATTTGCAACGAAGGAGCCAAGGAGGAAACTTGTAGTACTTCCTATACCCAAATTACATCTACCTCGACGGGATGTACAGTGTGGTCCACGGGTGGCCACACTCGCAGCTGTAACTTCCACAGCGAATTTGAGGACATATTCATCTTGCAGCGTCTCTCACATCTTGTTCATTGCTGCAATAAGTCGACGTGTTGCGATCCTAGATACATAATCCTATAACTTAGCTACTGTGTCAGCACTAGAAGCATCGTTGATAACCCCCGCCCATTTCTCTTTGTACTCTTTCTGGGGCGTAGCAACAAGGCGTGTGTGTTTCTTCCACTCAGCACCAATCTCCTTGTAACTGCAGCGCGGTAGGTCTTGTCAGCTTTTCAATCATGCTTTAGCATCTCGGGCCGGAGCAGTGCTTTCGAAGTCTCCTCTCCTTGCTCAAGTGACCAAAGAAGGAGTTTCTGTCACCGAACTTCTGCACGCCATTTACCGAATGGCACTCATTTTAAGCTTGCTGCTTAAATTCACTGTTCCGCTGAATCGAGACGCCGCGTCTTCCATGGAGTTGTAAAAACAGCAGATGTAACTCTTGTTTCGTACTGTGCGCGGCAATATCCATTGGTAATAGTACTTTTTGCCATTAAAATAGTTAGAACCCCCCAGCTGTTCGTATCACGTGCTGTGAAGGGCGTTACACAGCGCATTAAAGTGCGAGTCGACCAAGTACTGCATCTGGTACTCGTAGCGTAGGCTTCTTCCGCATCGTGTTATCAATCAAGATGTCCATTATAAGCTTCAGAAGTGGCCGATCATCATTGTCGTTGGGACCGAGGTATGAATTACCAGAGTGACTCGAATGCGAACTACCTAGGTACTTGCCCTCCTGCCGATACTTTGCATACAGTCAATGCAACTCATTTACCAGCATACCTTGAAGATCGGCAGTAACGAAGATAGCACAAAAACCTCGCAGTATATGATCTTGGTTGTCTAGCTTTTCTGAATATTGAAAAAATCGAGATGTCTTGGCTGTCCCTTTGCTTGTAATGCCTCAAACATCATTGGTGGGATAATGTGAACCTCAATGAGCATCATTTTAAGCTCTTCTGTCTCAGCACTGACGTCTGTCGCGTCGTAGGACTTTACAAAGGGAGCGGAATTGTTGACCAAGATGAGCGATGTGAGTCCCATGTCGAACACGTTGTATGCTGCTTGGATCCGGTGGCTCATTTTGCCTGAAACAACGACTTCGTCTTCTCCTCCTGCTTCGCCTAAGACCACGGCGTAGGACTCCTCGGTATCCACATCCTCATTTTCACGCTGATCATGCGTGTAGAAGTTAGGTCAGCTGATGGCATGTTCCGTTTGTTTCTTGGTCTCTTTCATAGAGATAAATGATTCATTGAAGACAATCCAAACTGGTCAAATCGCTTGACTGACTTGTCGACCTTCAAGTCTACCTCAGCTATTGCGTTCTTTTGGTCAGCGGTGTTGCTAGAAGCGTACTGTGAACCTTGGAAACAGCAATCTTCTGTGCACGTTTCCCAACATGTGATGTCGCATGGCGATCGTGAGCTTAAGAGGTCTCCACATGGCGGTGGTCACAATGTAGTAGAGTGGAATTTTCAGGGGGTAGGCCTAGTGCCTTGAGGTGAATTTGGTCGTTCTTTCTACGGGCATTCCACGGTAGAACGACGTGCTCCTTCTCAAACCACTTTAGCACGCTCCTCAAGAGTCTAGTGGTGGCCGCCTAGTCAGTTCCAGCATTTCCTCCTCGCTCATTGTATAGCCCTCTACATCTCCATTGCTTTAATTCTGGAAGAGGCGCTTAGCGATCAGGTGTAAATACCTACCGTCGACTTGCGAATCTGATGCCTGCGGACTTGGTCTTAGATCCCATTGCTCGTGTCCACTTCCTGGAGGTAGGCGGATAGTACAGGCGTAAGCTAAGCAGGAGGTGTGTAGGGGTTGTTGAACTGATTATCTGATCGCATAGGATGGCGCGACATTGCAATCGACGGTGGAGTAGCCTACCGCGGATCGGAGTGGTTAACCTTAGAAGATGCTAGCATGTTCACCTCGTCTATACCGTGTTGGACCCCATCTTTAGAAGCCTATTTTTCACTTAAATCCGTTGTTGGCTTGTTGCCCAGTTGCCCATGTGCTCCTGAAAACTACAAGATCTGCATCTACGAGCTTACAGAAAGTCTCGATTTTGGCTTGTGACTCACTGACAATGTGAGGACGGGCTGTTTTTGGTTTGTTGTGCAGTCGCTCCTCGGCGTCAGCAACAGGAGGCGACGTATCGCACAAAGTATGTCTGAATGCTGAAGCCGGATTGCTGCCAGGTACTCGTGTGTGCGCGCCTCGTTTTGGAGATGTGATGGCGTCTACTGCAGATCTGACTGAGTGAAAAGGGGTTGACGCGCGCTTGTTGTTGACGGTGTAATAGCTGCGGTGGATCGTGTGGTGGGCAATATGTCTGCTATACTAAGGTGCGAGGGTAATGTTTCTCAGTCGAGTGAAGCAAATGAAAAGTTGTAGGAAAATGAAAGTTGCAGCGTGATGGGATTTCATGGTAGACACGCGATGCAGGTCAGGTTGCAATCCGCCCCTCATTAACGCGGTGATCCATTTCGAGCACTGGCAGTCGATATATGGAGCGAGCATGCGCCCAGTGTAGATAATCGCGCACGCTTTCACCCGATCACAAATTCGACCAGCTCTGCGTACGTGCAGCGCAGTCCTTTCGCAGGGCAGTATCTTGTCTGAGTGCATTCTAAGATTGACAAGGAGTGTAAAAATGACCCGAAATTTTCTGAGTCTACATAATCGTAAACTGTGTACCTTGCAGGAGTTCTCGTACTGGCGTAAATGGTTAGCACAAACGCATCGGCCACTGCTTGACGACCATGTTGTAAAACATGTATGCCAAGCAGCATGATAAGCTGACATGCTCAGAAAGCCGAGTGAACCTTTCTGAAAAGTTGTGCCACTGGTGTGTAGCGCAGGTTCGATGGTAGCAAGGCCCTACTATCATAACTCAATCGACATGGCTACGAGATGGGTAGGGCCGTACGCTCAGCATCTAAGAGGGTACCATGGACGCAAATCTTTACAGGCCATCTCAAATCTGATTGCACAAATAATAGATGGGTATTGATTATAGACTAATTGACACAGAATATCAACAACACTCTTTACGGCTTTCGAGGGATTCAGTTCGGCGTGGCTTGACGTAATGCACGAACAGGAAGGACCGTGCTCTGGTCCGTATCACTATCAGCCTAGTCTCCTTACATTTTCTCAACCTCAAGGATGTTGCCGCTCGAGTCGGCCGCGATCTTCTTCTTGATGAGAGAAGTCTGGCGGGGGTTGGGAGAGTTGAAGATGTCATCGAGCTCCTCAAGCGTGCGATTCTTGGTCTGCCAAAAATGTTAGAATTTTTCACGACTTCACTCTGTGGAAGTTTGCGTACCTCGGGAATGAGCCACCAACAGACGGCAGCCTGGATAGGACACCAGACGGCAAAGACGATGTATAGCTTCCACTGAATCTTCTCGAGCGCAATTGGGTACGCAAACTGGTTGATCAACATAGCGGTGGTGAGTGACAGGTTCGAAAATGCCATGCCCTTGGCTCGCATCTCGAAGGAGAGCACTTCGACAGGGAACAATGCTTGAAGCGGTGTGATACCGAAGGCGTAGACGGCGTTGAAGAGGAAGACCATGGCGACGAAAGCTTGGCTGGATGCATCGCTTCCGGTCTTGGAGTTGACGGCCACGGCGATGACAGCGGCAACCCAGATAGGAGTGACTCCGCCAAAGGTACCGATCATCATAGGGCGGCGACCAAGCTTATCAACGAAAGTGGCACCAAGTACAGCCTTTGAATGATCAGCGCAAGTAAGGACTAGGCTCGAGAGAGGAGACTTACGAATGCGAACTGCATGCAGGATTTGCCGAGATTGATGTTCACTAAGCGTTAAAGTTAGTTTTCGTCTCAACGTGAATGTCATGTAAACCTTACTCTTCTTGGTCTGATCCGTGACACCGGCGGATTCAAGGACACCAGCGATGAAGTAGTCCACGGCACCATTCCCGGACCACTGCGCAAAGATAGCGAAGATACAGTTGCAGGCAAGACGGTAACGGGCAGATCTGGTCTTGAAAAGAGCGCCATAATCCCACCAGCGTTTATCTCCTCCATCCATGTTCAGGTACTCCTCGTACTCGCGGAGCTGCAGAGATACCCAGACGCTGTCCTCACGACCTTCACCGTGGTACTTGGCGAGCACCTTCTTAGCGTCCGATTGCCTGCCGCGGGTATACAGCCAGCGCGGCGACTCGGGAAGGAACCAGGCCAAGAGCAGGATGAGACCTGGGAAGAGGATTTGCATCCACACGGGGATGATCCAGCTGCTGTTGCCTGCAGTGTTGGCAGCGCCGCGAGCGACACCAGCGGCCAGAATACTGCCTACGAACCAGAAAGTATTGTACAGACCAGTGATGACACCACGATGAGCGGGATGGGCTGTCTCGATGACGTGAAGCGGGCCGGCGGTGGTCATGATGGGTACAGCGAAACCGAGCAGGAAACGGCCACCCATGAATTGTCCTACAGGGTTGTGACCTGGGCGTGTAGTGGCTTGGATGATGACACCGGCGCAGCCAATGGCGCCTCCAATCATCATTCCGTAGCGACGTCCGAAAGTGTCGCTAGCGGGTCCGATGAATGGGAGAGCGACGACACCTCCAATCTGGTACATGGATGTGACGATACCCGCCCAGGCTCCGGTGGAGCCTACGTTGTAGTACGCCTTGAAGGTGTCGTTGGTGAGAAGAGCGTTAAACATGGATCCGTCGAAACCATTGCAAGTGGAGCAGAAGAAGCCCACAAAAGCACAGACGTAGAGCATGAGAGCATGTGAGGAGAAGCGCTTAGGTGGCTCCTTCAACATGGCCTCCGCGATGGCCTCTGAGCCCGAGATGACTTTGACATCGGCGACGGCCTTGTGGTCCTGTGCTGTGTAAGTATGGCGTACGTTTGTACATTTGAAAGGTCACATACGCCATTGTCTGACCCATGGTGGTCGATCTGGGTCGTGGTAGTCTCCTTGATGTCCGACATGGTTACTGTGGAGAAGTGGAAGTCGAGAGCTGCTGCTGATGGGAACAACTGGGGGACATCGATCAGCTATAAAACATAATCGAGAATCACGCTGTACCAGATCCCAAATGCAAGGATATCGGACATGCGCCCGCAATATCCGGGTATTTGTTGCACACCAACAGCTGCACCGTCGGCGCAGAGTTCTGGAAACATGTTCCTGAGCGGATTCGGCGCGGAATTGTTGTGTCCGTTGACGAAAGGGGTAGCGCTCCAGGACGCCTCACCCGGGTTTGCGCATGAACGCCACATCTTGCTGGTCACGACACAACGCGGGGAAGACGTTGAATCTCGGAAACACGGTCCAGAGTCCAAGAACGCGACAGAAGACCAATCAACGTAGGAGTAGCGTGACGGTATTCTGCTCTAGAAAATTACAGTCTCAAATCTCCCCTGATGGGCTGGACTGTGCAGAAGTCTGTTTGTGGCAGGATCCCATGGGGCCCCAATCCCCGGGTCTGCAACCCCAAAGCAGGGTTCGTAGCGGGCCGTGTCGTTCTGACAGGGCTGCGCCAATAATGAAGGAGAGCTGCTGTTGACGCGCAATACATCGTACATTGGGCGGCTGAACATTCATCTCTGCATCTGGACTAGCAGACAGCCAGTTGGTGGCCATCAGCATTAGTCGTGATGGTACAAGCGCGGAGCTAACCATTCGTCTCGAGCAAAGGGATGTCGATCTCGTGGCATGAACGCGGCAATTTCGTGCTGTCTAGGTGGGACGGTGGCGGGTATGGCAAGTCGGACTACCGTCGAGCGTGCAGGGGCACCGATGGTAGATCGAATTACCCGCCAATGGCATTAATGTCAGGGGAGTCGCTGACGTCCGGTGCGGCGGTGCGGCGCAACGGCTAGAGCATGAGCTGCCTCAAAAATTGGCCTTTGTGCACTTGAGGTGTGTATAGGCTATGTTGGAGTCTACTGTGTAGTGCGCAATGCCCACGTGAATGCATTGCCGTCCCAAGGTTGAGCGTGGAGCAAAGTCGAGACTGTAGCGAGGGCCATGCGCTAGCACGGCGCCTCGCGGTGCATCTGACAAGGAAACGCTAACACGGAGAGCGTCCTCCGCGCCGCGTTTCGCTCGAGTCAGCACCTTAAACAAACGGCAACGAGATGCAGTGCACAATCGTCTGTTCCAATCGCCATGATTGCCCCGTCTCTGGCGTCGCGCGAACGCGCCCTGGTGTTGGCCTCGGATATGACTTTCTTTTCGGCCCTTCTCCCATCTCGTTTGGCACTCTGTCGGCGTGACGGCCCGGGTCGTGCTACATGCTACGCGTGCATCGCTGCGAATTCCCCGCGCCGTGCGTACATCTCAGCCTCCTATGGCCCCATCGCGAATATCTTTTGTCAAACCTCCGTTGCAGCTCTAACCGTCTCGCCTGCCCAGTCTCTTAACAGCTAGTCGTCGATGTCAATACGGCCAAGTGGGATCATAGTCGCCTCAGCACCTTACACTTCGTTGGATCACGTCCCGCCAGTTTGCACTTGGCGAGGCGTGCGGCCGACCGCCAAAGGCATGAGCTGACAGCATCTTCCTTACCACGAAGAATCAGACCCTTCGACGGTCTCGCTTCTGTCTGTCAAACGACAACTTCACAAAGTCTCATTGCAGTTTAACGGCCTCGTTTTCATGGAGTGATGCTGCTCGCAACATGTGTCGCTGAACACTTAGCACGACGGAGAGTCCGAACATGACGCAAGGAGCCCGAACTGACTTTCAGACCTACTGACAGACTCATAGGCACGCGCATAATACCCGTCTCGCCACTCCCCGTCTATTTCCGAGGCAATCGCAGGCTGTATTTAAGCCATGAGTTTGACCAATCGGCTCTGGCCATGATACTGAGACATTCTCTTCTTCGGGATGACCTGTGATATCGCCATCTTCACAGCTTCAACGACGCACACTTTGTCCAGGGTTGTTTAGTTCTTGCAGAACTGGTCATTGCCGGGCACACAAGAACATGACGGTCGTCGTCGGTCATTGTGACTTGCCGGTGTTCAATGACTCAACAAATCACGTACAAGAATGCAGATACCTGTTCCGAAGCCGGCAGTTGCAATGAAGATTCTGCCACCTCCAGACAATCATCTGCTTGCTTGCCGGTACAAGTGGGACTAGGCTACTTCTCACATCTGAACATAACCTTTGACAAATCGCGACTCAATATCTTGGTCCATGTCCTAACACCGTTGAAAATATTCTGCATTTACGCTAATCGGTATTTTCAAGGTCACGAACGATTTCAATAGCACAGTCAGGCATCCGCAGTACTGCAAAGTCTCTCAACAACGTTCTGCTCCACAAGGTCCCTCCCGACCCAATCCCTCGAACTTCTCTGTTGCAAGAGACTGCCCAAGACCTACCCACAAGCTCATGTTATGCTGGAGTGCACAAACGGCAAAGCAAGCTTGGGACAATGTTTGCCTTTCGGGTTGCTCGATGATCAGCACGAGCAATATTCGAAATGGGCCATCATCGGCTTAGAAATCGTCGGACAAATGAGTTACGTAGCTCCTTGCTAGCCAAAGGAACAACATCTCTCTCCCCATACAAAGGCCCAAACATGTAGAGACATTTTCATGTTCACGCGGCATACGCGTTGTACGTGATCTGAAGGATGAAGGCTCGATCAAACCAACTCGTCTCGGAGCAAGACGTAAGCCACACCATCCCCTACGCTATTTCACAGAGCCACTGCACTCATGTCCAACAGCCATAGACCGTTATCCACACCTCGACCGCGCATCATCTTCCCTGACGCCGTCCTCGCTTCTTGAGGTAGCGCGCTGCAACCGGCATCCCACTTCATACATGCGTGTTTTCGAAGCTTGTGTATTTTAAGATAACTGCTAAAATGTTAAGAAGTGAAAAGATGGCTCGTATGATGCCAATGAAGGTTGCCTTAACGCACTTCCACTTCTCACGCCTGAGTAATGTAGCCACCGGTGGAGGTTCCACATAACCTCGCGCTTGCAGACGTGAGTCTCTTTCCCCTTCTCATGGTCGCACCGACATCGATATCTCGCCGAAGCTCACACTTCTTCTGGGACATGGGCGCAGATTCAAGTATGAGCAGGAGGCTCGGGACGGTGCTAGATGAAGCTACCAGAGCCCGTTCTTGAAGGTGATAGGCGAAATTGTGTGGCTAGATGCAGAGACCTGAATGAGTGCCGGTGGAGAAGGACTTTAGCAGAGTGCCATGAGATCGAAGCAAGCGTCATTTCTGGTCAAGCAGAAGTAAGCTCGTACATTGGGGACGAGGTTTGGTTAATAACATGTACAGAACATGTACAGTATTAGGAAAAGTTGTCTTCTCTAAATGACAGTCACCAAGGCTCCTCTGGCCCGTCAAGCATGTTGAGGAAGCTATAGAAAACCTCCTTTCAACTTCAGTCTAGCCGCTCGTACCCCGTTACACCCACATTGACCGAGCGAAAGATACCGGGTGTGGTCGTCCTAATGACAACTGGATGAATCGCCGTCGACACTTCCGACCAGTTTCTCTAGTATCACCACAAGCGCTTCGTGACAATCGCCCAACTCGATGATTTGCTCGGCGACACCGCCGGCACATAACAAAGCTGCCCAGAAGTCTCGAGCAGGATCTCCAGTTTCAGTACTGCTGAAGATGCAGTTCAGGTCGTTGGTGTCGAGTTCAAACTCGCCACCTCGCCGGAACACCGCCCGCCATCGCTCAAGAACGAGGCTCCGCACAGCATCGTCCTCGAGCTGCGTAGCCACAACGTAGAGCTCTGCGAGTGAAGCTATATCCCAATCTGGCAGTGAAATCAGTCGCTCGGGCGAAATGCACTGCACGTACCGGTCAATGACGTCCTTCGATGAACATGCTAGCGTGATCTGAATGCGGTTCTTCTGCTCAAGCTCGCGTGAGACAAAGGCTGAAGTCTTTCGAATGTCATGTACAGGAACACGGACGTGTCCGCATGGCTGCCCGTTAAGTTCGACGAGTTCGATCGTTACGAGCTCGCGAGCGTCGTTGGGTACTCCCGTTGACGGGTGACTGAAGTAAAGGGTGAGATCGGCTTGGTTGCGGACGTAATCTGGAGGGACCCAGCCGCCCACGTGGAAGCTGGTGTTTTGCGGCTTAGGTGGAACTGCGTTGAAGTCAATCACCCGTACGCCACAACCAGGCTCAGTGTAACGAGGGCGTACACGTTCAGCCTGATCTTCTGCTTTTGCAATTGCTTTCACTGGCTTTGCTCTCGACTTTACAGTCTTCACCTTTTCCGCATACATAATCGTCCGTGGATAGTCCGGACGCGCTGCCATCCATTCTTCTCGTCGCTGGCGCGCACGCTTTTCCATCGCCGCACCACCCACGGCCGATTGTCCGATGCGAAATTTGTCGCTGTACAATCGAGCAACAGCGGGCCATGGACAGGGACCGTGGGTGCAGGAATATGAACCGTACGGATCAGGCTTATTGTTGTCGCGCGTGAGGATGATAAAAGTAACCTGCTCGTCTAGAAAGCGTTGCTTCGTATCGTGTGAGACAGGATGCGCTTGCCGGTGAATACGACGCTCAGCCGGAAGAAACACATCGCGCAACGTCTTGGAGGTTTCAGACACTCCACTGTCGTTGTCTTCGTCCCTATGTGGATTGCACTCATCTGGAACGTCTTCTGAGCTATTTTCGGTGCCCACAGAGTGATCTATATCGGCATGGTTGCTCTGGTACCCACCTCCAGACGTGGCATTAAACGCTCCACCCTTAATTTTGGGCATTTTCATACCTCGAAATTGACCATCATCGGAGGTAGCTTTGCGCTTTATGGCGAACATAATTTAGTGTTACATGGAGGAGAGTTTAGTCGTGGGTCGGTTTAATATACTTTACATGTCAAAAACGCTAACTGTGAATGCTCGTAGGCTCCTACGTAGCTGCACAATGAAGAAGAGATCTCACTCATGAAAGTTGGCGTTCACTATGAGGCAGTAGCGGCTTCTCGCACGCTTGGGTAATCCATACGTTCACAACGTGTGGGTGCAGAATAACCTGTCTCCTTCGAGATAGCCTAAGAACATTGGGTTAAGCAATCACAGTTAAATCTGATAGCATCGCTAACTTTATTCCGGACGTCATTATATCTTGGACATGCAAGCGCAGATTGAGCACATTTGACTTAGGTGATGTGGTAAAATGGACGCTATGATGCCTACGTGAAAACGTACTAGTTACTCCCCAAGCGTGTGCGCAGAATTGACGGAACTAGCAAAAGAGAAACGCTTCTTAAGGCTCACAAAGGACGAAATGCTACTTCGAGGTGAAGACATACTAGGCGTAGGAGTTTCACACGAAGGCGAGCTTGCCTGGGGTGTGCCTTCAAGACGCTTCATTACGAGCCAGGCATTTGGGTTGCTACGCAGGAGGTTGAGGAAATCCGAAACATCTTTCCTAATGCCATCCAAGGTGATGTACATCCGTGCAGCAATCTGAGCCATATCGGCCACCTGGCGGCGGATCCTCTCCTGCGCCAATCCCTCGTTCTGTAGAGCCGTAGAAACTACTTGGAAGCGGAGAAGGTCCTCATTTGCAGCGTCTAACGTAGTGTCTAGCGCTTGCGGTAGATCTGCGATAGCAGTGCAGTTGGGATCC
>TARA_R110002003_G_scaffold197_1_pt1 | contig 12139 bp, 18 predicted proteins | sample TARA_R110002003 | Tara Oceans TARA_R110002003 (sample SAMEA4396441) | marine metagenome | biome: Westerlies Biome; feature: [SRF] surface water layer (ENVO:00010504); material: water (ENVO:00002006), including particulate matter (ENVO:01000060) such as... | depth 5 m | reverse complement strand
TAACTTAAGCGAACATGAATACTCATTCTCTGTGCCGCGCAGAGATGCTCCCTGTGAACTGTGTCTGAACGCAAATCCATCAAGCGGACATGCATCTACAAGTGCTGCACGCCCGCAACCTTTCTAGAATTGCCAACCTACAATGAGCATGACAAAATCCAAATTTTCAGTATGGTCTCTCCACTACGCATTCCTCCGCCCACAGGGCATCATAAGCCGCGCACCCCATTCTGCTAAACCAGATTGGGATACGATGGTACCCATCGGAGTCTACGCCACAAAATTCCCCCCTCCAGTAGTCCTTGTCGTAGTCAGGCGCGACTCGACACGCAAGCTCATAGGTGTGCCACTTGTGCACCTCGAGCTTGATCTCAACCATGTCGATTTGTGCCTGCCGTGCATGCTTGAGCGTCAGACCGTACGATAGCAATTCTTCACTGGCATCGGAAAAGGTGCCGACGATAAACCGGAACTTCGGGTTCGCAGCGTGCATGCGATAAAGGGGCATCATGTCGACCGAGAGTGTCCCCTTTGTGCCCATCATGGAGCCGGGCCCGCGGCGCTTCGCATCGTACCGAGTGGGATCTATGATCAATACACCGCTCGCGGGCTCGTGCAGCCACGTCGAGATGTACTCGGTGAGGTCTTCGACTGGGACGGAGATGGGGGTAGTGCGCTTGTAAACGAGCAGGAACTCGTCGCGGACTTGACGGCACACCTGCGTGAGGGCGCGACCGGGTGCGACACCTTCAAAGGGACCGTCGGGGACCAGAGTATCATGGCGCATTTCGACTGGCTTGGCCTCGAGACAGAGCTCGTAGATGGTGTTGCGTATCTCTGGACGACCTTGTAAGTATCGCGGAGTGTACCATGCGGTCGGTGATGGGACTTACCACCGGGCAGCTGAAGCAAGTGGACTGCAAGATTGTCCGCCTCGGCCTTTTGACGTGCGACTTTCTTGTCATGAGCGACTTTGCCGAGACGACCGGACCGGCGAGAGGTCGGAACCGAAGCAGTTGCATCCGTCGTTGCAGGCTTACCGGTGCGACGCATCTTCATGGGCGGATGATCCTCAGCCTCGCTATCCAGGTAGTCGTCATCGTCTCGTGGGGCTCGGCGGCTTTGACGAGCCTCCTTGGGCGGATGGTCCTCAGCCTCGCTATCCTGGTAGTCGTCATCGTCCCGTGGGGCCCGGCGTCTTCGACGAGCCTCCTTGGGCGGATGATCCTCAGCCTCTCTATCCTTGTGGTTGCCATGGCCCCTCGGGATCCAGCGGCGTAGACTCTCCATGGCAGAAGTGATACCAGCGGATGTGGCACTGCAGTGATTGTGCTTCAAAAGTTGACTGCAAACCATTAGTATGCTGCCGAGCAGGACTACCCAGCGATGAAAGCCGCTTACCACAGGAGAGAGCGATGGTTGAGGAGTCCAAGAGTAAGATGGGAAATGAAAGAATTATATGTGCCGAAGACTACTGTCGGTACCCGTCTGGGCAGGCTGGGAAGCGGTGTGGCGATCTTGACGGCGATAGATCGTTGAGTGCGATCACAGGATGCAATATAATTCTTTCTGCAGTATTATAAACATTCGATTGTGCATGGCCGTCTATTAAGATGATGGTGCGAGTCCGAGGGTAGTCTACTGCCGCTTGTCAGCTACGAGTGAACGTGACAGGGGTTGCAAAAAGTGACGAACAAATAAGAAGAGTACGCCGTAAAGCCACAAAATCGGATTCTATTTCGCCCCAAGCTACGACTGCTCATAACTTGAACCCCATTGTTCTGTTTACTCGAAGCTGATAGGAGGCAATACTTTAAGAGCAGCACGAAGACATGACTTCCACCTCGAAACCCTCTGGAATCAGTGACTAAGGCATTAGCGCAAGATTCCGAAGTGCTTCTCTCACACTGCGTCTCTCTTTCGGCGCATGAGGTAGGCACAAATCGACCTTTTTCGACCTTTGCTCAAGCCAATTGTAGACTTGGTGAGCAATGCAGCTTCGCGTCACGTGCCCAAAGGACGACGTGTTCCGAGTTTCCAACCAGAGGAAGTTGCCGACGAATACATCATCCCTAGAGGGGCCGCATCGACAGTGAAGTGTACATGGAGACAGGCACGCTCATGTAAAGCTTCTGCGAAACCGCGTAAGGCGATATTGCACTCTTCCCAGCCCAGGTTCCATATACCCTGGACCCATGCTCCCGGCTCCTATGACGTGACGGCAAATATCCGACGAAACGAAACATTCAATGCGACCTGTACCGGTATATCTTGGCCAAGCCATCGGTCAACGTACGCGACGCCTTGCATTCGCGATATCGTCCACTTCATAGCCTCCTGCGAAGATGAGATGTTGATGCCCATCATGTCAATCCCAACGCGGCAAGGCGCTGAGGCAGTGCAATCGGGGCCCGACCAACGACCGATCGTAGCGCCCCCGTCAGTCCACAAGACCCACCAGCCTGCGTCCGTCATCCAACTTCTCCCTACCAACGTCCCAACCTCACCTCATCCGACCTTGTGAACCGCGTCCACCACCGCGCCATGATGCGCCAACTACCATTTTCGCTATTACTGCTTTGCGCGGGCCTTGCGGCGGCCGACGACATTGTTACCAAGGGGCGCATCAAGGTCCAGTTGTTTGCGGCGCCGGCATTTGTTTCCGAGGTCTCCGTTGACGCGTATCATAACCAGTGCTTGTCGCTGGACAACAATCTGTACGTAGAATTTGTCCGAAGGCAGTGCGATGTGAGTACTAATGGTTTGTAGGATCGACGGGCGCGTGCAGTCGCTGCTCGTTGGCGGCCACGATGTCGCAGGCGTGCTGAAGCGGGACGACTATTGGAACTGCCGGTTCTTTGAGTGCGTTATTTCCCTGGTCTGGATAAGTTCAATATTCTGACATGGTCCAGCAACTACGAGTGCAAGGACAACGCCGGCGACTACCTCACGATTGCCGATGGGGTCAACAACCTGAGCAGCATCGGATGGGGGACTAGGATCCGGAGTCTCCGCTGCCGCAACTTCGACCCCAGCATCTCATAAACCGCCATCGGCCAGAAATTGTTCAATCAGATCGACTGAAGCCGGCGGCTTGCATACTCAAGTTATGCCGACTTCGGAATGCGTATAGCGAACGGTATAGGAGATGGGCCACCAGGGTTGCCCGAAAGCACACGAGAGCGACGGGAAAGGCTTCGGGAACAGTGGCCGACACACACCCCCGACACACAAGGAAGGCATATGGCCATGGCGACATGGCGTTCGGCGTCTGTGGTGTTTGCATTCGATGCCTGCACCTTGCCCTTCGCCGGCATCTGAGGTCACCGAGGGTGAAAATCCGCCGTTCAATCAGCCAAGCATGGGGTCCCAGATCGTGTACGGTGCATGTCGTCGTGTCAGGAGAAAGACGCCGTTAGGTCGAGAGACAGCAGTCGAAGTGCTCGACGCTGGGAAGAAGATTATTTTAGGGAAGGGATTTCTGATCGGCGCGATGTTTCGCGATGGCTTAGGGTAGGAAGGTGGGGTTGCCTTCCAGACGAGGAAGTCGCGATGGACATTTGGTGCACATGACGGCTGCCCTTCACAAATTGACGCATGTCGAAGGAATTGTCATCAGTCCACATTCATAAATTCATCAACCATTGGGTATCTCCAGTGCTATGCTAAACTCCGACCATGCAACCACGCCCACCTCATAGATCGATCAGATCAGGCTCACCACTGCCCACACCCCGCAGCAGCACAATCATGTTCCCGTTCTTGCACGGCTCGCCAATCTTCTCACTGAATTTCAACAGCCGCCCGCCCTCGACATGGAACACCCGCAGCTTCTCCTCCTCGCCGCCACCACGATTGTTGACGTTCTGAACCTGTAGCGACTTGGCCGCAATGTCTAGCACTCGCCCGACCGTCCAGTCCGCGTTGTAGAAAAACTTGCCGGTTGGGTATTTCGCCTTGGTGGTGTCGGCTGATGCTTCGACGTGCAGGTATATCCGCTTCTCAGCAGGAACACTGGCCTCCCCCTTCGCTGCACGCTTCAGCGCATTGATCTCCGCTTGCGCCGTCGCTGCCGCCGATGACGAGCTTTTCCCCATTCCCAGGAAGCCTATCTTCTTGGTCCCAGACCGCCGCTTGTCGTCCTCTTTTCGCTTGTTCTCCGCCCAGAGCTTCAGTTTCGCGAGCGCGCTCATCGTCTGCTGTCTCGCCCCTCCCGGTGCTGCGCCTCGTCGCGGCACGTTCTTGCAGTCATGGTCCTCCGGCATACGGTGCTTCAAGCAGTACGAGCGGTTACATGCCGAGCATTGGTTCGCGGGCATGCGCGATGTGTTGATGAGCGTCTTGCATGTGTTCTCGTAGCACTGCTGCTCGTGGGTGTACAGCGATGGCTTAGGCGGTAATGATGATGCTGAATTCTGTTCGGCGCGTCGTCGTGCCCAGTCGCCGGCTTTGGGGCATTTGTGCGCATGTTCGGTTCGGTGGTCGAGACAGTATGTGCTGGTATTGTCAGCATGGTGCCGAGCTGTGTACGGTGGCTGTAAGACAGACTTACCCTCTACAGCTCTCGCATCGAAACGGTAGGAAGTCCAGTACATGGCAGTACTCCATCTGGCAATGCGACCCAACAGCTTCTACGTCGCCCTTCATCTCGGTATAGCTCTCGACAGGTGTGGACGCCATAGTTGCGGCGCAAGTGGGTAATTATGGACGATGTACGGCTTTGCTGACAGATCAGGCCGCAAGGAAGCGCGTGAAGCAAATGTCAGAACCAAGAAGGCGCAAGAAGCGTCGAGAAGGCGGCAAGCTTAGGCAAACACAGCTGACGAAGTCCACCACATGCCTGAGGCTGAACGGGTTGGCATATGTCGAGGTGGCAAGTGCAGCCGAAGACTAGCGCTTAGTTAGATCCGCTATTCCCGAGCGACCCTTCTCGCCAACTCCTCTGCTCCAATCCAGCTAGCAATGGTTCTCCGTTTTGTCGGAGATGGAATACATCATGTACCAGAGGACACTTTCCCAGGAATTCTTGGGAAAAGCCCGTGGTATCCTCTGTACCGACAGTATTTCTACCTTTCTCGGACATCCCGCTGCGTTCAAAAACCAACCAATTCACAAGGACTCTGGCTCGTGGCGGCTCACCAAGTGTCAAGGTGACTGGGACACTACGGTATCATTCGCCCAAACTACGACGAAGCATACACTCCGGCCCGCCTCTATTACGACCAGGGTTGGGCAAGGTGGTAATGCCAAGAGCACCCGCCCAAGAACCTATTAGCGTGGAAATCTAACCCAAACCTCGAAAGTTCTGTTTCAACTGCTCATAAAACTCGAAGTCACAAACTTCAAGACAAGGGTTATACTCGCTGTCGCCCGACAAGAAATGGAACATGAGAGCGTGCTAGAAGGAGTCTTTGGTAGGAGACAATCCCTATGTAGCTGAAACTATTCGCTGATTGTGTACCAGCCGTTGAAAAGCCAGCCCATGTCTCGTCCGCAGATGTGCTACAAAAGCTGCAAGCAACATTCGCAAATTCGGGAACTTTCGCACCGCTCCTGCGAACCCAGCCCGCAAGGCCAAGCAAGAGTGATGACCAAGTCTTCAAGATGGGCCATGGCGGCACTCTAGATCCGTTAGCCGCTGGTGTACTCATTGTTGGCATTGGCAGAGGCACGAAACATCTCCAGAAATACCTAGCTTGCACGAAGACATACGAAACCGTGGTTCTGTTCGGTTCGAGTACTGACACGTATGATTGTACTGGATCTGTGACCGAGCGAGGGAACTACCACCATGTTACCAAAGCGCTTGTCGAGGCGCAGCTTGCAAACTTCCGAGGGCAGATCATGCAGGCCCCACCGATTTACTCAGCACTCAAAGTTAACGGCATCAAGGCCTGTGAGTATGCTCGTCAAGGCAAAGAGCTTCCGCGGCAATTGGAGAGCCGGGAAATGTACGTTGACGAGTGTACACTGCTGGACTGGTACGAAGGCGGTCAGCACAGTTTCAACAATTTCGCGGATGAAGATCTAAGCCACGCCCCTGCAGCACGGATCCGGTTAAACGTTTGTTCTGGCTTCTACGTGCGAAGCTTCGCCCACGATATCGGCATGTCGTGTTCGTCGCAATCACACATGGCGGCCTTAACTCGGGTACGACAAGCAGATTACGTGATTGACGAAGCAACAAAATCACCGGAGTTGACCTCGGCAATTACTTATACTGAACTGGAAGCAGGTGAGGAGATCTGGGGTGCGAAACTCAAGCCACAACTCGAAGCGTGGGTCGCAGCAAACCCTGTCGCACCTGGTCATATCAACGGCAGAGACGAGCAACTTAGACGCAAACTCGCCGAGGAGAAGGAGAACAGACCCAGGCAAAGGTTTCGAGGCGAATGGCTGGCCGAAACGAAGTGCGAACGAATCAAGCAGCAAGGTGGCAAGTATAAGGGTAAGTGGGGTCGAAAGACTGTCTCTCCTGATATTGCACCCGAAGCCAGCGACGCGCAAGAACAAATGGTACCTTCGGACGTGTGAACCAATCTCTACTGGACCGAGTCATCTCATGGAGTGTACAACCAGGGCTTCTCGCCACCACTTTGCTCCCACCGCCTCAGGACCTTTCGGTTATGGAAGATGTATACGGCCTCTTGCACGATGGCGAAGAGCATACCGATCGCCACCATAATGATCTGGATCCTCAAGCCCTTGCTATAGAATGGCACATCGTCGGCGCGGTAGTACTGCGTACCTACCATCAACCCCGAGATCGCGCTCATGACCCACATTGCAATGCTGATGCTCCGCTCACCGGCTTCTTTGCAGTTGAGTTGTACCCAGGAATTGTGCACCGGATGGTACCCAATGGCGAAAGCGTTGATCGTCGTCCAAAGGCCCCACCGCGACCACTTTCCCACTGACGAATGGACTGAGCGCGAGATGATGAGCACCAAAAGATAACATATGTGCGCCATGACTACGGTCAGTCCTCGTTGGTTCGTCCTGTCCGATAGCCAACCGAAGAAGAACACGACACCCAGGGCAAGAAAGCCGCCAACGGAAGCAAGCGCGTTCGCTTCAACTCGACTGAAGCCAAGCGCCATAATAATGGTTGGCGTGTATGTGGTCAACGAAGACCATGTCGAAAACACTGCAAATGTGGATACAAAATGCGCCCAACGACGGTAATGCTTGACGGTCTTCCAAACAAGTGAAGGCGGGATGTGCAGTCCTTGCGATCCTGGCCTGCGGTCGGGATCATCGATCAGCAGACGTTGTTGAAGGGCCTCGCGATCGGCATCTTTGAAGCGGATCAGTCCGGGTGTAAGGAGTGGGCGAGGCTGGTCTGGGCTTCCGGGTAATAGGAATAGCAGTGCGATGGCAACGCACATCGTGAAGGCCCCTTCGACTGGAATGGATCAGTCAATAAAGTATCAATCGATTTTTGGAACAACATACGCAAGAACAGCCACTGCCAGCCTTTCAAACCACTTCGGCCACCCAACTTCAGAATGCCGCTAGCCAGCAACGGACTAATTGCATTGCCACCGAACATGCCGAAGAAGAAAACAGCTACACGCTTCGCAAGCTCACGCTTGGTGTACCAAGTCGAAAGCGTGTAGATGCCACCTGGAATGTAACCAGCTTCGCACAAGCCCAGGAACATTCGGGCCACCAGAAAGCCAGTTCTGTCCTTCACGAATACTTGTAGAGTAGCCACAAGGCCAAAGACAAATACCTGGGCTGAGATCCATTTCCGAGGGCCAATGCGCTGCAAGATCATATTCGACGGGATTTCGAGGGCGACGATACCCAGGAACATGAGCTGATTGCCCAGATTGATGGTGTTCTGATTGACGCCGATGTTCTTTGCGAATCCATCCGTGAGTGCGCTTGCGACGTTCATTCTATCCAATTGGAAGACTAGAAGTCCGAGGAAGAGTAGCGGTAGGACTGTGAAGTCGACCCTGCCATGATCAGCAAATCTTCTCGTGTACTTCAGGTTCCCACATATGACACAGTGTTGAACTATAATACTTACTTTCTTCGGGCACGCAACGCAGATGCATCCTTCTCCAGATCGAACGTGTCACTCACATCACTTTGCGCACCATGTTCGAAGACGCCTTTTTCTTCGTGCGAGACCATGTCGTCAAAGTCGTTCCAGATGGCTGGTAGCGAATGTGGAGCGAAAATCTCGGAGGATATACGTACCAATACAGCTTTTCACTCTCCACGTTATTTCGTGCTTTTCGGCTACATTTGCGAACTCGTATGCAAATGTCGGCATACTCCACCGCTCGTTATCTTGCCGATCGGCATGCCGGAACAGGTGATACATATCTGCACTGGACCTGCATGGCACGTTCTAAGCGATGACTTGGTTCCCATCCTTTGGATATGATGCTTGGTGTTGAGTGGCCGCAGCTGTGGGGCCAAGGCTTGATGATGGCTGACTAGTGCAATCGCGCCATCGACTCTGCGCATGTCGCAAACCTCACAAGGCCGCCTTAGGCATAGTCACACACGAATGCCACGCGAACAAATGGTCAAAGGTGGGATCATCAGGGTACCATGCCGATGGTTGGGTGCCGTCTCCGAAATACTGGATCGCCCAAGGTCGCGCGGATTTCTACTAGTCTAGTTGCTTCGATCTTCAACACCAAACAGTGATCAGGCATCCTGACCACATACAGTGAACCGTCAATCCTGCACTCATCTCTGGAAATGGGCGTTAAGCGTGTCGCAGTCATTGGACTTGGTCCAGGTGGTGCCATTGCAATTGATGCATTGGCGCAAGAGAAAGTGTTTGACACAATTCGCGTTTTCGAGAGGAGAGAAGCTGCCGGTGGTTGCTGGTAAGTATCTTCAACCATGCATAGCTACCTCGCCGCCGAAATTCAGCTTGTTGAACACCGAACAGGATTGAGGATGCGGCACCACCACCGAACTTTGATCCTTCGACATTCCCGTCACTGGCCATCCGCAAAGGCGACCCGCCAATCTCGATCCCATCAGCTTTGCCATCAAAGGCACCTCAAGTACTACGGCCGCGACATACAGAATCTTCTGTATACCCTTACCTGGAAACCAATGTCGACAGCTTAGCAATGTCTTTCTCGCAGGAGCCTATACCAGCTGGCGCAACTCCATTATCAATCTCGAAGCATGGAAATGACACTCCCTTCCGCCACCATACTCTTGTGCGCAAGTATGTTGAGTCTCTTGTCAATCGCAATGGGTACGAAAAGTTGGTTTCTTACCGCACCACCGTAGAGCTGGCCGAAAAAGTCGGAAATGAGTGGCGCTTGGTCTTGCGTAAAGACGGCGATGTAAAAGGCGAAGATGAGTGGTGGGAAGAATGGTTCGACGCTGTAGTGGTGGCCAGTGGACATTATAGCGTACCGTACATCCCTTACATCAATGGTCTGGCGGAGTTTGAAAGCGCTCATCCGGGCAGCGTAAAGCACAGCAAGATGTTTCGTGGCCGGGACGCTTATCGCGGCAAGAAAGTGGTGGTAGTGGGCGCATCCGTTTCTGCAGCAGATATTGCATACGATCTGATTGGCAACGCAAAGGACCCGGTGTACGCTGTAGTTGTTGGTCACAAAGCCAATGGATACTTCGGAGACGTCGCTTTCAAGCATCCAGGAATCTCAGAGAAGCCCTCGATCTCCCACATTACCAGCAAAAATGGTGAACGGACCGTGCACTTCATTGACGGGACATCAGTGCGCGAAGTGGATGAGATCATCTTCGGGACCGGATACTCCTGGTCACTACCATTTCTGCCTTCCGTCGAAGTGCGTAACAACCGCGTGCCGGGGTTGTATCAGCACGTTGTGTATCAGAAAGATCCATCGCTACTCTTTGTGGGTGCAGTCGCAGCGGGATTAACATTCCGAGTCTTCGAATGGCAAGCCGTATTTGCGGCGCGCATACTCGCCGGACGCGCCACGCTCCCACCGCTTGAAGAGCAGCAACGATGGGAACAAGACAGGATAGCAAAGCGTGGTGATGGAGTATCTTTCACCCTCATCTTTCCAGATTTCGAGGACTACTTCGAGACTTTGCGCAAACTGGCGGGTGAGCCCAAGCCAGGCCAGCCAGGCCGGATATTGCCACCGTTCGATAGGAAATGGCTGGAAGCATTCATGGCGGGCCATGAGCGGAGAAAGAAATGGTGGAGAGAAGAGAATGAACGAGCTCGATCCTCCGGGGCAGTTGGGCCATCACGCGCGCGTCTCTAGGCCGCAGCTCTACGAGGTGTTGCGATTCCTTTGACGTGTCGTTACGCTGCACAGGTCGGCCCTCGGAATGAGTTGTACCGGTAGCGGCATGCTCGCAATGCGAGACCGAATCCGACCCAAGATGGCCTGGCGTTCGAGATGAGTTCCGTGCGTCCATCAATCATTTGTTTCGATTCATGCGCCTTGCACGTGTGGACGTCAAACTATCGGCAAATGAGTGTGGAGTGCAGGGAGCTTAACTTACTCGGTTCAAGGCTTGCTAGTTGTGGTTTAGAATGCCCGACGGGACTGAATTGTCGGAGATTTAAGGGACGATTTTCCATTGGTGGAGTTTGACTCCAGCATACCCTTCATTAAACGTCTCTTGGCATCGAGGATGCGAGACAACCACCATGCTTGTAGAACCGAACATCTTGAATCATGAGGTGGTATAATAAATCCTTTTTCGCCCTCTTGCAAAGCTTCAGCTTGCGTTGGATCCTGCAATTGCCTTTCTGTACAATCATCCATTTGCTTCTTCGTTCATCATGCGCTCACGTATCATTGGTGCTGCACTTGCAGCTTTGACCGTATCTGGGACAGCTAAAGAAATCTATGTCTCGCCCACAGGCACCGGTACTGGAACATCGACCTCCCCATACGGCTCCATTCAATCTGCGGTCAATGCTGCCGTAGCTGGCGACGTCATCTACCTCCGCGCCGGTACATACAAACCAAGTGCAAACATTCAGATCACGAAGAGTGGCACCAGGACGCAACCCATCACCCTTCGATCTTACGCAAAGGAGAAGGTCATTCTCGATGGCGAGAACATGCCCGGGTAAGTCGAACAATTCGACTGAGTAGTGTGTAACAAGCTGACCTCTTACAGAACGCCATATGCTCTGGATGCATCCCTGCCAAACGCGGAGCGAGGTATATTACATATCGAGAACGGCAATTACTGGAAGTTCTACAATCTAGAGTATGTCGAGTGTATCGCTGCTTCCATACCACATGCTTACGTTTGTTCCAGACTGATCAACGGCCCATACGGTGTCTACGCTCGCGATGCATCGCACAACTACTACGAGCTCCTCTCCACCCACGACAACTACGAGTCCGGTTTCCAGCTCCAGGGCGCATCTTCCAACAACACTGTCATATACCTTGACTCCTACCGCAACCGCGACCCACGCAAGAACGGCGAGTCCGCCGATGGCTTCGCATGCAAGGAAGGATCCGGCGAAGGCAACGTCCTCCGCAACGCGCGTCTCTGGGACAACGTCGACGATGGTCTCGACCTCTATCAATTCGGCTCCCCTGTAACACTCGAAGAAGTCTACGCATGGGGCAACGGCTTCAACCGCTGGGGCTTCAGCTCCTTCGAGGGCGACGGAAACGGCTTCAAACTCGGCATCACAGACAACCCGCCCGCCAACCACATCGTGCGCAACTGCATGGCTTTCTCCAACGCGAAGAAGGGCTTCATCGACAACGGCAACCCCGGTAGTTTGACGGTTCAGCGTAACACGGCGTGGAACAACGGCGACAACGGCTTCAACTTCCGCAGCTCGGCTTCTACGTTGACGGCGAACATCGCCGTCTCGAACACGGGCTCGCAGGTCAGTCTGACCGCGTCTGGCATCACGGCGTCGGGTAACTCGTGGAACTCGGGCACGTGGTCAAACTCAAGCTTCAAGAGCATTGACCCAGCTACTCTGAAGGGTGCCCGAGGTGATGATGGAAGGGTGCCGGCGAGCGACTTCTTAATTCCGACGAGCGGTGCCGCGATCGGTGCGACGACGAGAGCGGATGTATAAGGTTTCGTAATAGCGAGTTCTTCGAGCTACTTCTTGTAGATAATTCTTCTTCTGTATATATTTCTTCTTAAGAATATTTTAGTCTAACTT
>TARA_R110002003_G_scaffold191_17_pt1 | contig 12139 bp, 9 predicted proteins | sample TARA_R110002003 | Tara Oceans TARA_R110002003 (sample SAMEA4396441) | marine metagenome | biome: Westerlies Biome; feature: [SRF] surface water layer (ENVO:00010504); material: water (ENVO:00002006), including particulate matter (ENVO:01000060) such as... | depth 5 m | reverse complement strand
GTGCATTTGTATGGATATTGTAAATGGTATGTAGAACATGTCGATTAGATAGGTGTATATCAAGAGATACATCCAATGCCCATGCCAATCATGTCCGAACGTCTGATCCATCGTAGTGTACAACATGACGCCGTTTCAAGGTCATCTTCATTCCAATGCCCTTGTGCCTCCATTCTGGGTCAACGCCGTTCGCCAGTACGCCAGAAGCAGGGCTTGCTTCGATGCTTTGTCCCCAAGTCCAATCTACCTCGGCGACTTCTCCACACGCCCTTATGAATTCCCCTGCGACATTTCGCCGTGTGATTTGTTCCTTTGCTGTCCGTTGCAGACCTGTCTCAGACCTTCTCCGAGACCGCAAGGTACGGCTGCTGTTCCTTTGCACAACTCCGATCGTCCTTGTCGCACCCAGGAAAGTTTGCAACCAGGTCGCCGTCCGTGAATTGTCCATTCTGTGGGTTCGCGGGGCCGTTTGCGTAAGCGTTGATGAGGTTCTGCGGGATCATTGCGAGCTTGGCTAGGATTGTTCCGTGCCATCTGCTGAACGTTAGCGTGCCGTTACCACAAGCAAGAAATGCCCCGAAAATGACTAATACGTACTGCACGATGTGCTCCAAGGCATGGTACTCGGCCTTCTGGAAGTTATAGCTCCGATAAATTGGATCGAACCACACGTCCAGAAAGTACTTGGCCCACTCGCCGTTTCTCACAAGGAAACTGCTCGGCGCCAGTCCATCCTTGTCCTGTGTAATGACCAAGTCAATGCGATCGCCCTTTAAGTTGCCAAAAGTCTTGATCACGCTGTCTGGTGGCACAACGGGCGCGTTGCTGATCATGTGTTGTTCGAGTTTTGTGGGCGTGAGGAGGGAAGAGTGGATTGCGATGGCGGGGTTCGTGATAATAGCTGTGTGGTCGAGGTACCAAAACCATGTTGACCCTGGGTGGAGTGTCATGGCGTGGCGCATGGCGGGGATGCGGGACCAGGTCGAAGGGGCGCCGCTGAGGGTGTATTGGTCACTGTTGGGGAAGAAGGTCTTGTAGCCTGAAGGGTGTCAATGTCGAGACCTGCTGAGTACGGAGATACAGCGTTCATACCGTGTCTCTTAGCATACTCCTCTCGGTTGTGCTTGATCTTTGCCGTCCATGCTGGGTCCGCCTGGGGATCAAGCACTGTGACAATAACGACCGGCGCTCCGCTTCCTACGGCGACTCTGGGTAGATTTGGTGCTTTAGAATTACTGCTGCCCCCGCCAATCTTCCTTAACAACCAAAATACTGTCAGGAAGCCCAGTATGCCAAACACAACCAACCGCAACTTGTCTCTCCGCAACAAATTCTTCAGCGCAGGCGGTATCCGAAAGCCATTCTGTTGTCTCGCAGCGTACGGCGGCGGCCGCGACGTCTTTCTTGGTGGCAGAGCAAAGTGCATTGTGTGTGGAGGACGGGCGTGGCCAGGGAGAGGCCACTTGTAGGATATGCGCTTGCGGGACGATCGCGATGAAACGAGGGATGGCAGTTCGAGGACGCTTGACTCGTGGAGTTGATCCGCTATGAATGATGCATGCTTGAGGCTCGACAGGAACAGGAAGGAAAGAAGGCGTAGAGGCGGTGGCGCAAGCAATGTCGAGGCAAGTGAAGCAGCGAAAAGGGACGAAATTACACCGTACACGCGATTGATACGGTCTGCGATAGGCTTGGCTTAGCCCACACGGGGACCCTTGCTTCAACTAGCGGCCGCTCATCATGGTGCCGCTGCCTTTTGCGCAACACGAACGCCCGTCTACGGTTTTGTACTCTTCACCGCAACCCGTCCTGTTAATGCGTATGACCTTCACCTTAGTCGCGTGCTGGCGCTATCGGACATCTCCTTGGACTGATCGGATATATGTCGCAGCTTCGTCGCAATCTCTATGCACACTCCTGAGCACATGGGCCGCCCAAAGAAACCTGCAGCCATTGTGGAATTCGAATGACTGCTAGATAGCGACGATACGGAGTTGTACAGTTGAGCGCTGACGATTCGTCTGTCAGCATGGCCATGGCAGATGGGGCAAGTGAGTCTCATCGGGCGATTTTGCCAAGACAACGGCTCAGCACGTTGGATGGGAAACAATCAACCAAAAGCGTATGTATCAGACGAGCCGCACTTTCGGAAGTGTCGGTAATGGTAGTGATTCTCTCTGACGTTCGAGACGCTGCCATTGTAGCGCGGTGATAAGAATCACTCGTGCTAGAATTCGCACATACCCGCTATGACGTCGAGCGTCGGTCACTGCTATGCACTTTCTGATGACTTCGATATTTCAACACCGACTCCATTGCTCGTCGTTCTCATCCATCTCCAACGTCTTTTACCAAACACTACTGACACAAACTCGCAATTATGGTCGAAAAAGTCCTCCAACTAAAGTGCAATTGCAACGAATACCCATGGGGCAAGACAGGCAGAGAGTCGCTGGCGGCGACCCTGTGCGAAAAGACGCCTGGCACAGATTTCAAGCTCGACGAGAACACACCATATGCTGAGATGTGAGTTGCAAAACATCCGCGGAAACAGCGTTGTGCTGATGATTGATAGGTGGATGGGTACTTACCCAGATCTTCCATCATACGTTCTGTCGACCGGCGAGGATCTCCAAGATGTCCTCGACAAGAATGCAGACGAACTCATTGGCAAGGCGGTCGTCGATAAGTTCAACCACACCAAGCTCCCGTACCTGCCTAAGGTCCTCTCGATAGCGAAGGCGCTTCCTTTGCAACTACACCCAGTATGTCCTTCGAGCTGGCTTCTGACCGTGACTAACGACGTCGCAGAATAAAGACCTAGCCTCTAAGCTGCATAAGAGGAACCCAGATCAGTTCACAGACCCCAACCACAAGCCCGAAATTGCATTGGCGTTGGGTGACTTCGAGGCCTTCTGCGGTTTCAAACCTCTCAAGGATATCGAGGCGCTATTGCAGCTACCACCACTTCAGCCTTTCCTCCCAGAAGTCAAGAAGCCCGAATTCGATGATCAGACTCTGAAGCACGTGGTAAAGGCCATGCTGGATGCTTCCGAGGATGCCGTGCGCAAGACGAACGATGCTTTGATGGCACTTCCAAAAGAGAAATTTGGCAAAGACTCGTACATCCCTGATATGATTCCTAGACTCGCAGAGCAGTACGACAAGGCCGACAACGGTACTCTGGTTGCGCTGGTGACGATGAATTATCTGCAGCTAAAGGAGGGCGACAGCATCTACATTCCAGCAGATGGTATCCATGCTTACTTGTCCGGCAACATCATCGAATGCATGGCGCGGTCGAACAACGTCCTGAACACTGGTTTCTGTCCGCGCGCTGATCGCGATTCGGTCGAGATGTTTACCTCATGTCTAACTTTCACGCCGCACGACGCAAAGGAGGCTCTTCTGCCATCACAGCCATTCGACCGGAGCGGAGATGGCAAGTCGAAGCTATATGCTCCGCCACTGAGCGAATTCAATCTGTACGCGACAACTCTCGGCGACGGCGAATCGGAGTCGATCGGAAAGGTCGGAGGTCCAAGCATCATGATCGTGACGGAGGGCGAAGGCACATTGAAAGCTGATGGTAACGAGTACAAGCTCAGCGCAGGTTACATCTTCTTCATTGGACAAAACACCGAGCTTTCGATCAAGGCTACCAAAGCTCTTAAATCGTTCACGGCCTTTGCTGAGTAGATGCGGCTCAGTGCGTGGCGGCACGACCGACGGTCGATTGGAGGATAACCATGCCCAAGCACCTTCTCGTAACGAATTGGTGCGGGCGTAAGCCGGATGTATTGTAGCTGTTCCTGTTAATGTTCGGATCCGCTCACGTTTCCCCACTTGGACCCTTGCTCTCCCCGCACGTCAGTCGCGTACCCCTCAAGGGACCCTGAAGCTATAAAACCCCACAGTGAGACGTGTATACTGTAGCTTCGAGCTTTTATGCCAGTCCTGACTTCAATTATCGTCATCTTATGTCTCGTAGAAGGAATTGACCCTCCATAGCTTGCGCGAACTTCAGAACTGCCCGATCGAGCTTCAGACGTTGTCCTGAAGCTTCCCAAATACTTCCCCAAGCTGCAAGTTCACTTAACCGGAAATCGAACTCAAATCCAACGCTGATGTAAGTATCCAAGATACACTCTCTATACCCTTACTATACAAATTCCGAGACTCCAGATCATCAGCTTAGCAGAGGTGGCTAACCTCACTCCAGTTGATCACCTTTAATGGCGACCATAGCGAAGAGAGACTCAATGGAAGCCACGGTCGACGGTCTCGGAACCAGTCTCAAGTCTGCGCAATTGTCAGAAAGCAAACCGAAAAGGCGACAACTAGGCTTGACCGACCTCCCACCCGCCATTCGAAACAACATATACAAGTACGCTCTGGACACCGAGCTTGTCAATGTTGGCGAAGCAAATGTCTCATACAAGCATACCATCAAAGATGGCGTGTTGCAATTCAAAGCCTCACGCTCGCCATTTCTCGTCCAAACATCATTGTTTTTCGTGAACAAACAGATCTCGAGGGAAGCACTGCACTACTTCTATTCTAAGAACCTCTTTGTCCGGTTCGAAGTCTATTCCGCCGATGCCCGTCACGCAAAGACGATGCTCGAAGAGTCGGGCCTCTTATTCTCAACCGCCTCGCCCGATCTCCTCGAGCAGTCCAAACACCACGCTCTCGAACTCGTCCTCGTCGAGAAAAACAGCAGCCAGAAACGCGCATCTGTCATGTTCCCGGCCCAATACCTCCCACGCCTGATCAACTTCCTCGATCAAGCAAGCCGCACCACATCATCATGGGCCCCAAACCACTCCATCTTCCTCAACGTCACAAACACCTACACCTTCCCCGTCTCCCGTCTCCAAGGCGACCTCCTTGAGCTCTTCCGCCTCCTCTCCAACCTCGGCGGCGCAACCGTCGACCCCACAAACCTACTTCCCCGCTACGCAGAAGGACTCCAAGCCAACATGACAGCCGCGAGCTTCACAGCCGACTCCTGGCTCAAGAGCGTCACGGACCTCGCAGATCTCGCAGACTCGGCGCGCGACAAAGAAGATTATACCACGGCAGCAGAGTACGGTCAAACCGTCATCATAGCAATGACGTACGGCTACCTCACCCATGCCGAAACCCTGCACACCCAAGACGAAGCATTTGTGAAATCAATCCAACGTCTACGCTGGCGCACGGAACTCGGTCTCGGTATCACTCTCTCCCTGCAGTACCGCACATACACATCCAGCAACAAAGCCTGGCTCACAAACCCCGCTCCCGACGCAGAAACAATCAAAACAGCTCGCGCCCTGCTCTTAGCCGAATCCTCCCTCTCGCGCGCCCTGTCCCTCGCCACAGACGCTCCGTCCCCGAACTCAAACCCCTGGTTCCTCAGCCTCCCCGCCGAGCTCATCCCGCCCAACAAACCAACCTGGTTCACCGCGCTCGAAGTTGCGCAGACGTGGTACGCGCTGGGCACGGTGCATGCACAGGTGGGCGAGAATCTGTTCGCGGCGGGCGACATGGAGCGTGCGCTGGGGTTGTATGGCGAGAGCAAGGAGCGCGACGACGAGGGGCGTGAGAGGGTGGAGAAGGCGTTTGAAAAGGTGAGGATGGGCATCGATGGCGATGCCGAGAATATGTGGAAGGGGGCCGTTAGGCCGGGGGGAGCGTTGAAACGGGCCGGCATGCTTGCTCGGATGGAGGTGGACTTGTAAAGTGTAGCATGCATAGATTCATACGCATAAGAAGGCTGATTAGATTCGTCACCCACCTCGTTCCACCTTCTCAATCTCGGCCTTCATCCTCGCAATCTCGCGTTCCAGCACACCCTTGCGCCGCGCCAGATCCCGCATCCCCTTCTCCCCCGCCTTGGCATACAACTCTAGTTCCCGTCGCGCCAGTGCTTCCCTGTCTTTTAGTCCCCTCTCTCCACTGCCCTGCTGCTTCTTGAACTCCTTGAGCGCCGCAACGAACTCCGCCGGCGGCGGATGACTGATCGTGTGCATCTTGGCCTGCAGCCCTAACACGGTAGCGCGCAGGTGCAGCAGCTCGGCGGAGGACTTGGTGTGGCGTGCTAGTGCGCCGTGTTGAGTTCGCTCGAGGATCCGGATCGAGGTTTTGAGGAGCGTGAGGTGCGTATGAAGGAGAGTGGAGGTGGTGTTTGCCAGGTCGATGCGGGCTGTGGAGAGTTGGTTTGGTAGGTCTTGGGTTGCTGTGTTGTGTAATGTGCGTGCTCGTGAAGTGAGATCAGGAGTGGCAGGAGGATCCTTGGGGTCTGCGATCTTGCAAAGGTAATCTGTTATGACAGAGAGCTGCGTTGAGAGTGCGTCTGAGATGGTGCTGATGTTTTCATGGAAGAAATCGACATCGCCGGACAGTATTTCCCGATCAGAGTCCGGGACGTGTCCGTTGAGCTGAGCAGTCACGATTTCGATGACCGAGTGCAATTCTGGTGGGAGGTCTGCTGCTCGTGTTGGTAGATCTGAGAGCGAGCTAATGAGGACTTGAGATGAGATGAGATTTATGCGGGTGGTTGTGAGACTCTGTAGAGTATGTTAGGACCATAATATGTCATTTAATTTTGAAAAACAGTAGTGGTTACTGGTTTTCGCATTGTTAATCTCCATCACCACAAGAGAGCAGTTTGGGGTTTGCGCAGGCACGTAAACAGATTGGTAGACATCGATGATAGATAGATAGATAGAAAGAAACATAGAACATTTCGAATAAGGCAGCTCGTTTCTTACAGTAAGTAATGGAAGTGAGCGTAAAGCTTTTACATACCCTCCGTATCTCGTCATGTATACGCTGCTTCTTCGTGTCCCGTGTCGACCCATCTGGATTTAACTTCCGCGTTGTCAGGTCTTTGTATAAGACATCGAAATTGGGGTTGCGCTGCAAAACCGAGGGGTCGACTGGAGGTAGCATTCTGAGTCTGAAGTGTAGACAGTGTGGGCACGACTCAATCGTGTTGTGTGAAGAGGGTGTTGGTGTTCGCGTCGCGTTGCGTAGGAGGGAAGGAGCTATGTCAGAAGTGGCCTAGTGTGGTGGTCCGTGCCTCGAGTCTAGTGCCAAACCCTTTCGTTCTGTCACTCTTCTAGGCATGGTTGAATGACAGCACAACAGCTTGTTACAATGACTCAACTTCTCCACCTAATGCTGCATTGTATTAATATGTATCTAGACAGCAGGGTTACAGGCCCGCCTCTTGCAGGCGCGACGAAAGCTTGTCCAGATACGACTATCCGGCCCTACGACAGGCTCCAGATTTGTAGTCCTGCAAGGCTCACCAAGCTCCTCCACAGCTCCCGATGCCACCATCACAGTGGCACCGGCCATTTCATTGACCTTTGCGGTTGCCCATGATGCGTTCCAGCATGTCAGCATAGCCCAGATCTTGACCAGCGTACACCAGTACCCAAAAACAAGGTAGCCCGGAAAGTAGACGAGATCACGCGGATGCTTTCTGAAGTGTGGTAGGATCTTGACCACTTTCATGGCAATGATCCAAACAAGAAGACCCAGTGCGGCAACTGGAAAGCGTGCCAGCTTGCCCGCCTCTTTCAACGTCGCACGCAGCAGCCAGAACATAGCAGCTTCTTGGACCAGCGACAACCGGAAGAACCACATCATCAAGGAGAAGGTCGTGTATGGCTGTCGCATCCATGACATTTTATGCACCAACTGTCGCGGTTTCGATCGCCACGTTGTCCTCATCCAGCGCAGCACTTGTTCATTGAACTTCGGCCACTCGCCCAGCTCCGTCGTCATCGTGCTTTCAGGTCCAGCCTGAAGCTTGATTTTCCAGCCGTGATCAATAAGCCAGCGTGTATGAAATTTGTCATCGTCTGCATTCAGCGGACCGACTTTACCGAAGAAAATGTATTCGTTGAGGTATTGCATCAGGAACGCTTTAGAGGCGTAAATCTCTGTGCGGAAAACACCGAAACGGCCTGAAAGTGTGGAGATGCCACCGTCAATACCGGATGTGGCGCAGTACTCAAAACGCCGGCGCGCAAGATAGGTCATACCTAAGAAGTTCCAGAAGCCGGAGAACGAGGTCGGATGCTCGCGATGGCGTGCTTCAAGAACGGCACTTACGCCTCCTGTTGATGGGTCTTCGAATGGTGCAATGATGGAGTCTATGAAGGCTGGTTCGGCGGGCCAATAAGTGTGGTCGTCTTGCAGAATGAGAAGAGATGTTTTCACGTGAGGCATTGCCTGAGCGGTCTGTTCGCGTCGCGAGACGACGTTGCGATGTAGGATGAAGACTCGTTGGTCCTGGACAAGAGTTTTGAAGATTGCAATCTGCTCTTTCGCGACTGGTCCAGCAGTCGAAATGATGAGTCTTGGAACTGGGTGTCGAAGGACGGAGGTAAATACTCGATAGAGTGTCACCGACATAAGGTGGGTCGTCGGTATCACAACGGTGATGTCGGATGCATGGTGCTTCGGACTTTGCGGTCTAGGAGTTGGACGATACTTTAGATTGCCGAACACATTTGTGACTACCCGCGCGTAGCGAAGTAGGAAGACAACCAAGAACCACGGCAAGTATCGATTCTCGCGAAGGTTGAGGTAAGTAACGTCCGCTGAGAGCATTAGGTTGACATATATTGTCGTAGGCCAAAGTATCGAACCAAGTCTTGAGGCATACCCGTGGACCAAATTGCAGTGTAACATGATGCAGTCGCTGCTGAGGTCTTCGGTATTGAGACAACGGGGAAACGAATCAAGCAGGACTCAGCGCACTTAACGCGTTGTTGGAAGTATGTATAAAAAAAACTTCTCCCCGAGAGACGCTATATACCAGCGCAGGCTGTGAAGAGGCAGAAATCAGGTTCCCAAACGCTCACCGTGAAGAGCTATGAAGACGCCATATATTCCCAGGGTAAGAACTGTTCAATTTTGAACCGATGTTGAGCCTTCATGATGTTGGCCAACGCCTTATCTTGTGCGCGAACGTACATGCCATAGCACGTGCGACCCCTTCACAGCGTCAATGTTCTGATATGGACGTAAAGATCAAGTTTAGAGGTCGCAGAACCATCATAAACGAAGCTAGGAAGTCGCCATCGAACTTCTCCCCGGTTTCCCCTGGAGCGAACGCAATATTGAAATTCTGCACAATGGCCGACAACGCGATGCGTAAGGACATGTAGGCAAGATTTCTACCCGCGCATGCGTGCATACCTAAAGCATGTCAAGAACGGCAGCATATCATCGGCAGTTGACTTACCAATCTGAAATGGTATCCAAGGGCTGTCATCAGTACCCATCTCCTCCCGCCTTTCCCCGAAACGCTCAGGAATGAATTCATTTGCCTGCTTCCAGTATCTGGGGTCGCGCTGAATAAGTATATTAGGGACCGATGCGATAACATGGCCCGGTATGTACTCGCCGGCAACGTGTACACCCTGTGATGGGGTCTCACGTGGCGTGCCTTGGATGACTGGTGGCTTCAAGCGAAGGGTCTCATTAATTATGTCATCAATGAATGACACTTCTTTGACTTTGGCGTAGCTCCATTGCCTATCTTCCCCAGAAACGATATTGTCGAGTTGCGAACGAAGCTTCCGCTGAGTGTCTTCATTTTTGGCAAGGTAGAAGAGCGCGTTTGCAAGGGTATTTGCGGTAGTATCGCTAGACGTACTATGCTCAGTGATTTTATCACTCGCTATATAAGGGTACATACCTTCCGGCGATGATGAAAGCCCGGATATCTTCAGCAAGCGATAGTTGTGTTGGAGAGGCCGATGGGTCCTTCTCATTGATTGCCTTTAGGAACCAGGACACAACATCCATCGGTTCTTGGTTTTGCTGGAAGGTCTACGTTGAATGATTAGTAGTCAAACTCCACAGTTGGTCAGTCTCATATACTCTTTGCTTCTCAGCGAGCACACCGTTACATAACTCATAAAACCCTTTGATGCCCCGATCTGCTTCAGGAATCCCGCTGAGCAGGTTAGGCAACCATGGCACCGCTTGTACAACTCCGAGCATCCAAAGATGTCCATGCATTTGCTGTAGTGCTGGGTGCTCCTCGCCAGTCTTCATGTTACCAAAGTCTTTGCTGAAGCCCACATCTCCCATCGTGTCGAAACTGAAGAACATTGACCACTTTGACACGTCTACAGGCTGCCCTTGACCAGCGCCGAGCTTCTTAATCAGCTCGTCTGCCTGGGCTCTGATCCGAGGCTGGTACGAGTTCAATGCTTTGACCAATTAGTATCGCTAACTTGGATATTTTCCTTCGTTTGCCCACCTTTCATGGACATGCCGCGATCCCAGGCGCGCCGTCGCGGCCTGTACTTAGCTGGATCTCGTACACCATTGATGGAAGCGATATCGTCATGGCTACCGTTGATTGTGTAAAACGTCGATTTCCTGCACTCGGTCCCTGGGCCGTAGAGAACAGGAATCGCAGCCGGATTGAGGATGCTCAGTTCGCGCGGACCTGAACGTTTAGCAGAGTAAATGCGATCCAAAAGAGGCATGCGCTCACCGACACGCACAAAGTCACCGTACTTCTGGTGCATATTTCCAAGTTTCTCATAGAACTGCTCTTCCTGTGCATTAAGGTACGAAGCATGGAAACGTGTGAGCTTCGCGACTACTGGACCAGGAAAGCGGTGGCATCGGTGGAGGAAGAGTCGGTAAACAGCAAGGCTCGTTGTGATTCCAAAGACGAACCCGGACCATGATAGGCACAATCGAAGAAGTGCGGCAAACACGCCCCGACGGACAAGTAGAACAGATGACAAAAGATCTACACCCGATATTATACTTCCCAGACAAAAGAACCGCCGCATGGAACGCTCGAACTCGACTTCGGGCCTAGCGACTTGAGAGTGGAAGAGGATGCCGGCTAAAATGCTAGCTTGCATGACATGAGCGTGGCTTGCTTGCGCAATAATAGTAAGAGGGAATGCTGCCGTAGGTAAACTCAAATAAGGCGGAACATGTGCCATGTCTGCGAGTTGAGTACATAGGATGCGAGAGCAAAACTCAGAAGCACCTACAGAGTAGTATTTGTGCGCTGCAAGAACCTTGGTATCAACAGCCTGAATGAGAGCCCGCGTCGAAAGAAGTCAGCCAAGAATCTTACTCAGCCTTCGCCCGGTCCGTTTTCAGGCTCGCTATTGGTGTCTGGCGGGGAACCTAGACGTTTGTATAGCTGCAGCGATTGCGCATCTGCGATGCTGATTGGCATAGGCAGAACTGCGAGGCTTTGTGCCGTCCGCATTTATTGACAACTCTTGGTAGCATACTGACAAAGCTTGTCCGATTATAGCTGTATGTGCATATTTCATGACACCACCGCAGATCGTGGCCGCCAGCATAGTAACTCCTTGTATCAGCCAAACGGTCTGAAGTCCCATTATGAATTAGCTCATCTGAAAATAGTTGCATCGATAGACATATGAGGAGTCTATGCTCGAAACTTGTTCGTCGAAGGTATTCGTGCTTCCGTCGAAGACTTTCTTTGCGGCCGAACACGTACCGCCACGGAGACTCTGGTAAGTTTGCGCCAGTACCATAAGTTGGTCCGTTGCATTTGTCTATCCGCTTTGAATTCAAAATTTTCGCAACGGTCACACCACAGTTAGCTGCGCTTAAGAATATTAAGCACGGGGCGATTAATTTAGGATAGTCATCTGTAGCCAATCAGCAGCTTGTAACCCTCTGACATTGGACTCCTCCAATATTTTCGTCGCTGGGACTTACGTGATTGTGTTCAGGCCCTACGATGTCGTAGTGGTTCTGATGATTCGAGAAGTTCTCTCCCAACCGAAAAGCGTCCAAACCATTACCAAAGACCAAGAGAATCGAGAGTACGACCCCGTAAGCCAAGTCCTGGCCTGGTCATTGCATCGCAGTAGGGCAATGAGACTAGTTTGTCATGGTTGAAATCGTAGTTGTTCAAGTCAAAATCGTGAAGGGTTGAGGGTGGAGGGATGGTAGGGGACGGAGCGCGTTTAGCGTGGCACGGGCCGAAACGCGTTGATGACGTGGTCATTCGTCTCATCTTCACAGCTCCGTCTCCATCTCCGAATCTTTTCTTTCAACCCACCGGCATCTCTTGAAGCACCCATAATTGCTAACTGTATCTCTCCATCGCGCCAAA
>TARA_R110002003_G_scaffold1489_2_pt1 | contig 12148 bp, 10 predicted proteins | sample TARA_R110002003 | Tara Oceans TARA_R110002003 (sample SAMEA4396441) | marine metagenome | biome: Westerlies Biome; feature: [SRF] surface water layer (ENVO:00010504); material: water (ENVO:00002006), including particulate matter (ENVO:01000060) such as... | depth 5 m | reverse complement strand
TGGTGGTGGTGGTGGGTCTTTTGTTGACACTAAATTACCGGTAGAGCTTTGCTGGCGAGCATGGGGTTTTGACGAGGTCTGAAGTAGCATGTTTGCGGTGCTTTTGGGATACGGTATAGAATTATTTGTTACTGTTCATGCATGTTGTTTGATGAGTGATGCGAGTTCTCTTGTTTTAAGAAGCTCGCCATGTTCATGCTCGGCACGTTTTGAAGCCATTGATTGTGGTTGCAGAGGAGGCGACCGTGGACCTGGCCAGAATGACCCAATTGATGCCTTCCAGTCTTCACTTCAGATTGGCACCAGCTGGAAGCGATCAAGATGGAAATGCACCGCATCAGTGAAAGCGAGTGAAGACCAATGCGCTTCACGCCCCAACCGGATGGGCGCGCTGCTGCGCGTGGCTGCGCCGAGGTTTAGCCTCACCTTTCCATCCGTCACCGAGAGCTTCGAGAAGCACATGTGCATCATCGCCGTGAATGGCCAGGCAACCCACAACCTTAAGACCACGAATCCTCTGCGAACGTCGCCCCACAATCCCTCCAGCCCTCAATCTTTCAAGCCTCAGACGTGCACACAACCATCAACTCAAGTCCGGACGTCAAGATGGCGGATCCCAACGTCGACGTTGCCGCACTCACCTCGGACCAACAGCTTGCGCTGCAGCAATTCACGGCTGTAACCGACCAAGATCTAGCCGCCGCCATACCGCTCCTCCGACGCTGTGAATGGAACGTGCAAATAGCTATCGCGCGCTTCTTCGATGGCGAACCAGCAGAAGATCCCGTCGCTGCTGCGGCAGCACAAGCAGTACCGCAAGATATCCGCCGGCAAGAGACGCTCATGAACGGCTTCACATTGTCCCCACGGTCCTCGACATCAAGTAGAAGGGCACGGATAGAGCCTGCGCCGCGAGTCGTACCGCAGCCAGAGAGCCAAGTCAGCACACAGGCGCCGCTCGTCCTCGCCATAATATTCGCGCCCTTTTCGCTCGTGTACTCGTTGCTGTCCAAGTACTTCCGGTTCATGGGGTGGATGTTCCCGTTTATACCACGCACATGGGGTCGTCTTACAGCGAGCAACATCAACAGCCCAGCAGCGCGGCGGGGCGCAGCGACCGGTCGGAGACCACTGAACCCACGGGACACGGCGGCACGCTTCATACGGGAGTTTGAGGAGGAGTATGGACCGCACCAGCTTCCATTCTTCGAGAGCGGGTATGCGCAGGCATTCGACCTGGCGAAGAAGAACCTCCAATTCCTCCTCGTCATCCTCATTTCGCCCGAGCACGACGAGACAGCATCGTTCATCCGCGACACATTACTCTCGCAGGAGCTGGTGGACTTCATACGGAACCCCGAAAACAACATCATACTATGGGCTGGCAACGTGCAAGACAGCGAGGCATACCAAGTCTCCAACGCCCTGAACTGCACCAAATTCCCCTTCGCCGGCCTCATCGTGCACACGCCTCAGGTCTCCTCGACCGCCATGGGCATCGCAACCCGCATCGTCGGCCCCACACCTCCCGCGCAATTCGTCGCGAAGCTCCGATCAGCAATGTCCCAACATACCGAGCCTCTCAACCGCGTCCGCGCACAGCGACAAGAACAGCAAGCGACGCGGAACATAAGACAGCAACAAGACAGCGCATACGAGCGCAGTCTCGCAACAGATCGCGAACGGGCGCGCAAAAAGAAAGAAGAGCAGGAGAGGAAAGAGCGGGAAGAGAAGGAAGCACTCGAGCGCGAACAAGCGGCAGAACGATATGCGCAAAACCTCGAACAATGGCGCAAATGGCGCGCATCCAGTATACCCGCCGAGCCATCCCCTGACAACAAGGACATCGTACGGATAGCAGTCAAATTACCGTCGGAAGAGCGCGTAGTCCGGAAGTTCCGCGCAGACGCAGACATCGAGGAGCTTTATGCATTCGTAGAGTGCCATGATGTCCTGGGTAACAACGAGGCAGTCTCAGAGCCCACAGGCTTCGAACACGAGTACAAATTCCAACTCGTGAGCCCGATGCCGCGGGAGGTGTATGATTTCAAGAGCGGGGGAACAATCAAGGAGAGGATTGGCCGCAGTGGGAATCTGATTGTTGAGAGAACGGATGGGCCGGAGGAGGAAGACGACGAGGAAGAGTGAGGCAGGTAATGCGGGCGAAGATGCATAAGCGGCGTTTTACGAATTGTGGATAGCATGCGATGGATGACGGGATGTGTATATGGTTGATATGATATGATGTGATATCACTGAGAGTGGATGTAGATGTAGAGTATGCGCTATGAGCCGTAGCAACACACTTACGCATATACATACCCAACCCTGTCTTAAACTCAACATAATCCTCCCACCCTCAATTCCTCCCTCCTCAACGCACACTCGAATAAACTCGACAACGATCTCAACCTTTCCCCCGTGCACCACTCACCTCGCCGCCTTGTCCATTCTCCCCAACAACCTAAGCTCCGATAATCCATCGTACACAACCCACCTCCAACATCACCCCACTATGCTCATGTACATACCACCCTACCTCACATCCCTCCCCCCACCCAAACCCTTCCCAAACCACAAAAGTCCAGCCCATCATCTCAACCCCATTCTTCCCTCACAGCGAACCACCCCTCCTCCCATGATCCCAGTCTCCAACAAACCGCAGCGCGACTGCGCATGTTCCCCGCCTTTCCACACCCTGCACCCCACCCCATCTACGCCGAAGCTAGGGAAAACCGCACGGAAACTCAGGTATCAAAATCGACATTCGCACCCCATCGCTTAGCAATACAGAACACGTGGGACGCTTGTGGGGTTCGAAGCGCTATGCTATTCCAAGCCGTTGGATGGGACTGGAGAGATGCCGGGACTGAATGGCCACGCGCGGAACTGAGCTGCCAGAACTGAAACTTGACTTGTCTTCAAGGTGTGCGTGCAGCTGGACAAGACAAGACAGGCTGGCTGGCTAAGTTAGAGATTGCTCCGTACGGCTACTAACTATGTCTTGCTTCGCGCGAAGATGGCAAGAAGTGCGGAAAGGGCCGGGCGAAGGGAATGGGGAGTGGGGATGCACTACGCGTTGCATTTGCATTTGCATTTGCAGGAAGATGCTGGTACTCATGATAATGTCGTGACTGTATGGAGGATTGGTCAGGGCTGGTAGGGCTGCTCGGCAAGGTGGTTGGGACGTAGGTAGGCTGGCAGTGCGGGCGTGTATATCCATGCCTGAACAGGATGATGCTCAGTCTGTGGGGATTGTTCTGTTGAGGCAGATTAGAGCGACGAGAGTGGGTGTTGAGGACATGTGGATATGGATGGGCATTCTGAATCCCGGTTTTAGGGAAGAGAGGACGTTGATCCAGAACGAAACGGGCGAAGTGTGGGAAGTGGGCAAATGGCATGTAGACATTCAAGAATCACAAAGACATAATACAAGCCCGCAGAAACTCCAAGTATATATCAAAGTCAAGCAACCCTACAAACGCAGCGCAGGTGCTCCGACAGGTGGACCAAGGGCCGCTGTTCCGAACGTCCTTGTCCGTCATGCAAGCAGATGCGCAACTTGTCGAAAGGAAGTCAAGACAGATATAAGCAAACGAAAAGTAGATGCACGTGAGTTGCAATTTGGGTTGCAAGTCTCCGCTCGGTACGAACGTCAGTTGTGACCGAGCAACTGCGACAATAGCAAAGAAGAGCAATGTTGAGTAGCACAGGTGCCAACTCTGTTTCCAGCCTCTGTTTCCCAAGCAGATGATGCACGCAGTCGGTGCTGGGATGGTGACCACGACGTCCGCTAGGCTCTGGGCCAAAACTGCGTGGCACAGAAAGTGGGATCGTCGACCGGTAGGCTGAGGTGGCGCGGACGATGAGTGTTTGACTTGCAGAACTCAGACTATATCGTAAGGGCAGAATGATCAGCAGCGTTTCACGGCTGCGTCGTCTTCGATCAGCCGCCCTGGCCGTTGGGTGGTGTTCGTCCCCAGGAGCTGTTTGCCTTGTCCTGATAAGAACTGAACAGGAGAGGGCTCGCCATGTTCACGTCGTCCTTCAATCCATTCTGGTTGCTGTTGTAAGTACCGCCGAAGCCATTTCCGTAGACCGAGCCCCAGTAAGACGGGCTTCCAGCGCTCGGGTTTCCCCAGGCTGCGCCACTTCCTAAACCACCACTGGTGTGTCGTGGGGCGTGGACTGCGGACGGCGTGAGATCAGCACCAAGCAAAGAGTTGTTCGAGCTTCCACGGACATGGCCAAATCCATTGCCATGGATCGGCGACCTGCTGAGCTCACTTCCCTGACTGTTGCCATTGGCCATCATTGGAGACGATGGACCTGGTGTACCACTGTAGCTACGGTTCCAGATCGAGTTGCTGTTGTATTGGCCATCCGGGACTGAAGGGAGATTGGCTGGCTGCAGAATAGAAGAGGTCGAGCTGGTTCGGCCCATTGGTGTTGCAAGCATAGTTGTTGCAGGATTGGGAGAGAGAGGCTTGTAATTCTTTACCGTGTTCACCAGGTCGTTGATAGAGAGCGGCGCTGGCGCAAAGGTGCCATCGTTGACGATCGTTGTATCCTCAAAAGTCTGCTCCGGCGGTGTCGGCGGCAGGTTCTCATCCTCTTCTGGCAACGGGTCAAGGCCATCATCAGGTCCAACGAGGTCGTCCACCATGCGATGCATAGCTGTCTCTTTGGCTATAGTAGTAGACGCCGACTCGGAAGCTGCAGCCACGCTATGAGACTTCTGGTCATCCGCAATGGGTGCCTGCGTAGGAAAAAGGGGTAGATCGACCGACTGTATGGGCAGTATTGGGGAGTTGTCCGCACGATTGCTTGGGCTGGCAAGAAGCTCAGAAGGTAGACCTTCTTCTCGGTAGATGAAACGCGATCCGTCTAGATCGAGAGGAGCCGAGGCATCCTGCGTAAGGAAGAGTCCATCTATGAGCAAGTCTTTCACCCGCATAAGCATCTCAACGTTGGGGTGGTTGCGCTCCAGATCGGTCCACTTCTGCTTCAAGCTGTCGCCATCGTACCATATCTTCAGAGTGTCAGGGGAGACCAATGGCTCAAAGCCTATCGTATCCGTGTCCTCTTCGAGCATGTAGGTCTCATTAGGGAGCTGGTCGACCGGGAAGCTAGACGCCAGAAGCGTAAGGGTGGCGGCGTATGCCTTCCAGAGCTCCTGCACGTCCACTATGGTCAATGTATCAGCAATGTTCGCATTCAGCACTTTCCAGTACCGCGAGAACCAGGTGCTGTACAGGCGCAGTCCAGGAAGGGTGCGACGAGCGACTGCAGTAATTTTATCTGAAAGCTGGGCGGCACGATCTCCATTTCTGGTGACGTCGTCGGCTTCAGACAATCTCTCCAGCTCGGGCTGCAATACCTGGAGAAGGACGAAGAACGTCTTCACGTTCAGCCGGAGATAGTAAAAGTAAGTCCGCATGATGTGCTCATGTCCCGTGGAGGAGTTCATCTGCATAGCCGCAAAGTACTCGGCTGCCAAGTTGATGAGGATGACTTTGGGCAAGATGGAGTCCAATGAGCGTTCCTTGAGCTCAAGGGCCAGGTGGCTGAGAACCTCGCCTTCCAACTCGTCGTGCGCCGCGAACTCCTCTCCCTTGTAGATGCGACTGTGCAGCCTCACGAACCAAGCAATGAGAGCGCGCCCGGCGTTGCTACCGTCGGATGACTTGTGGTTATTGATCAACTGGCCCTTCTCCCACGCCGAGATGATGCGCTTGAACTGGGTCTCGAGATTGGTCTTCGCTTGTGGGTGGGGGATTTTGCTGGCGAGCGAGCGGTAGAGGTGGTACACGGAGCGGAAGTGGTCTCCGTCCTCGCGCGAGATGACGGCGAGCTGGTTGTGCGCATGACCATATTCTGGACACAGCTCCGCAGCGAGGCCATAGTATCCCTTTGCAGGCCCCCAATTGCGTTCCTTGTCCTTGTCGGTGAGTTCTGTCTCTCGGTAGCGCGACAAGTCGCCAAGCTGGATGAGGGTTTGGTGGCAGGACTGCAGGACTTGATCATTGAGCGAGGCGGGGAGTCGGCGGCGGGCGGATGCCTTTGAAGCTGGACCATTGTCAGTAGGGACATTGCTGGAAGCGTGAGTGCGCCCACCATCGTCCTTCCACCTCTGAGCGATCTTACGCAGCTCGGGTATGGCGTCGAATTGGGCGTCGAAGTTTAGTATGTACTGGCGGTAGAAGCGCTGGCTGGCCTTGATGAAATGCAGGTAGCTTTTCTGGAACTTCCTGAGTTCGACGACATTTTCTTTGATGCGCTTGAGCTGCGCACTATTAGCACCTTGCACAGTTCCGCTCCCCGGGCGACGCACAATCTTATGCTCCTGCCTGAAGGCGGCGTTGACCTTCAGGTGCGCGGCCCAGAGGTTCTGTTCGACCTCGTGGGCGGCGGCGTATTCGAAGTCGGCGAAGGAGAGGGCCTCGCAGGCGGCGCGGTACCTGAGGCCCTGGTTAGCAGTCGCGGGGCAGCGGCCGTCACTCTCTTACTCCTGGAGGAGGGCAGCCAGGTCGGCGCATGCGGCGCCGTCATCGGCACGCTTGTGCAGCTCATGCTCGATTGCCTTCGCCCGCCTGGTAGCAATTAGCGACATGCCAAGAAGATGCAGTCGTGCTGCTGACCTGTCGAGAGGTTCGGTGTTCACGGCCATGCTTCTGTGGGCATGTGCCGGCGGGATTCATATGTGACCCCACGGTCGGCGGGCAGGTCAGACTTGGGCACGGAGCAGAGGACGGCGGGCGTTGTGGCTATCTTGCTCCATTTATGAGGGTAGTGAATGCCCTAGGAGGAGGACAAGCGGTGCGCGAGGGGCGGGTGTCTCAGCAGCAAACGGCACTCTGGACGCGTGGGCGGCGTCAGAGTGAGGGCGATGGCGAGGGTGTGGAGGTGGAGGAGGTGGTGGTGAGATGTCGTGAAGTTCCGTGCGACTGGTCTCGCGAACTAGATGGGCAAGGCTCGGAACGGCATCAGTCGTCCGCTAAAGACAGACTCTCACCCACGCATCGTCAAGCGGGCCGCACTCCACTCTCTACAAGACCCAAGCCTCAATCCCACCACCCGCTTGCACGCCTGGGAGTAGTGCAGAATCAGTCTGAGGCGAACGTCGACTGGCCAAAGAAGGCACAGCCCTCTTCATTGTATGCAGCCCAACACCCGCAGTCTCACAGCAAACCTTACATGATGGGTATCAAGCGCGCTCGCCGGCATTCTGCATCGTCTTCAGAAGCATCCAGCACCATCTTCTCCCGAGAGCATTCTGTCGACGTCAAGATTGTCCATTTAGACTCGGGCTCGGCCGTTTCTGAGAGACCTGCTATCATGCGATGCTCGCTTCCCCCGCACCAACCGTTGTCGTTTGACTCGTTCGAGGCATACGATGTCCACTACCAAAAGACGCACATGAACAGATGTTCAGAGTGCCAGAAGAATTTTCCAGACGAGCATTTTCTGTACCTACACATCGCCGAGAACCACGACCCGATCAATGCTGCAAACGTGACAATGGCGAGAAAACGGTAGGTGAATATTGACGGCGTGCTTTCTTCTTCATAATTTCTCTCTTAATGTCCAGTATTTCTCATCACGGGTGGTGCCGAACGTCAAGCATGGGTACGTCGACACGTCCATGTTCGACCTCGATACTAATTGGGTCTTAGTATGCCTGCCTTGTCCCCGACTGCGATCGTTTCTGCAGCACGCCGCACAAGCGTCGGCTGCACTGCATAGACAAACACCAATTTCCTCGCAATTACGACTTCTTCATCGTGGACGACGGTATCGACCGGCGCAGCAGCATGCTTCGGCCGCCGCACCGCAGACGCAGCAGCGCGTTCAGTTCTATGGGCGAGAATGGTGCTAGTTCGAGAAGGAGAGGTGAGTCACTGGGTAGCACGGGAGACGGCATGGATGTTGTCAGGGACGAGGACGAAGAGGCAGAGGATTATGGTGAAGAAGCGGTTGTCGAGCCTAGACGCGCTCCTGTCAAGCTCCGGGGACGAGGAGGGTTCAGTCATCCGCGAGGTCGTGTACGGGGGATCCCAGCCGCATCACATGCATCAACACAAACTCCATCCTCCGCTGCATCGACGACAGATCCGGTAGACGAGCTAGCATCCAGCATGTCTGCGCTGCAGTTCATCCCGCACAGTGTAAGGATGGCTCGAGGAAGGGGCAAGGGGCGAGGCGGATGAGATGGATGGGTACGGGATGGCAGGCAACCGAGAACATACAAAAATGCACGCAGTAGAAATGGAGAAACATACCACAAGCACGTCCAGAATGCCCGGATGGCGATGTTACCATAGCTAATCCCACGGCTGCCTGCCCAACATGGTCCGTGGTTGCCGTGCATTCCAGAGGCTTCTCGGAGGCAATTTCAACAACACCTCGATCCCTACCACCACAACAAAGCCCCCGAATACAGTACAGTACACCTTAATTAATCGCGCAGACGCCAGACTGCTGACTTCCTAGGATTGGCACCGCTCGAATTGCGCAATGCGATCCCTACCCGGCGATGGGCCTTATCGTGCAGCTGCACTACGCTTGCCGGGCCGTGTTACGGTTGCTTGAGCATCTGGGGGCGTTCGAGGTGAAAGTCGACGGCGTGCACGTCTGCTTGTACGTAGGTGGTCTGCGCGTGATCCTCAGCCCAGTGCGCGAGTCGACGACGGACAGGCAATTTCAGGGCCTCGATATATACATCGGCGCGCCGCCCGTCGGCGAGAAGCCCATGAAGAAAGCGACCATCGCCCGCTGCACCATGGCTAACGAGCTCCTCCGGCGCCGGGATCAACCGGGACACGACAGCACGCTACGCCCGCGGCGCAACCTCCAACAGCGCGCCGATCATCTGCGCGTGTCGTTTCAAGACGATGCAGGCGGATTGATTGGTGCGCACCAGGGCACGACGCGAGACGGCACGCACGTCACTCCATCAACAAAGATTTCAGTCCAGCGCGGAAATGGCGGTGAGCCGACGGATATTATTGGCACGGGCCCGCTACACTACGCGCAGCGCCCGCCAGGTGCTAATTCTGCAAGAGCGGCACACCACGACTCTGCATCCATCATTCCATCTGAGGCTGACTGTGACGACACCGGACTCCCTCGCGGCAGGATCACGCATCAACGACGACCGAGTATGTGGAGAATGGGACTACTCTACCTCGATCGCGGGGATAGCGGTATCCTCGCCGCACTCAAGAATGCGGGGGGCCACGACACCCGCCAGCCGCCAGGTTCCCCTCAGGCGCAGTTTTCGCCCACCAGCGAGGCCGAGCAGCGCGTCCTGGATGGGAGGAGTCGTCGCCGTTCTCTGTCCCAGTCGAGCGTGCAATGGATGCCGCCACCAGAAGCCAATGGCATCAAATTTGGCCACCCCGTCGCAAAACCGCCGCCTGACACCTTCTCTCCCAACTCAGACCGCACCTTGTTCGAGGAGCCTGAGATACTATCGTTGGATCGACCACAAGCCACTCCGGGCTCTCCGGACTACTTCTCTTTCGATGGTGCAGAGGGTGACCAGTCCGCCAGGACCGAGGTTATGCCTGCACCCGTTCGCCGCGTCCGTCATTCACGAGCACCCTCGACGGAGCCGAACTTTAGGAACGCCAAGAGGGCTTCCTTGCCATTGCGAGCGAGGACGAAGACGAATGAAGGTCTTTTGCAATTGCAAGCTAATCCCACCAAACCGCCGGAGCGCCCAAGTACTGGCCACGAACGGAGGATATCTCTCGGCGTTCCGATCAAGGCCGCCATCACGCAGGCCGAAGGACTCCAGCGTTCAAAATTCGGGTCCTTGATTGATACCCCTCCTCAAACACCTCGCACACCCCGCACACCCCGAACCCGCCAGCCAGAAAAGTCTGGCCCGGCGGCAACACTACGACAGAAGGAGCGGGATCTTGAATACAAACACCGCCACACATTCATTGGCACAGCATCATTAGACGATTTTCTTGAAGTTCTTGAAGTCTCACAGGAACACACGACCACGAAGGCCGCAGTAGGGAAGGCCTTCCTAATCCTGGCATCGAGCGAAAGGCTCCTTGCCCGGCAAGCATCTTCCACCGCTCAAGGCTGGGATCTTGTATCGCGGACGATTCCGGATGTAGTCAATACCGACTACGTAATTCAGGCACACGTTAAGCTCGGATCAATCACTCTATGGCAGTTCTTGGAACTCATCCCATTCGATGATCAAGAAGAGGCGGGAGCAATGAGCGTCGTCGAAGCCTATTCGGCAGCCAGCCACATGGACTCAAAAGCCGGGGTTGGCGCAACGAGCAAAGCGAAGGCGTTCAGGAGTTGGATGGTACAGCACGGCGAGAAGGAGAGCTGAATGGCAAGCTCTCAGGCTTGGTGACGTTGACGAGACACGCTTCCACGACGAATGTATTACTGATAAGTACTTGGCTCAACCTGCTCCTTTGTTCATGTCATTCCGACTTGTCGTTTTCCCCGCTTAATCAGATAATCGAATCTATAATACAGTACTTCGAGGTTTCGACTTCAATGGCTGACACTCAATGACTTTGTTGTAGAGTCTGCTAATGGTCGCCAGACGGTGACAGCATGACGTGGTGCACGACGTCGGACAAAATTGTCTTTCTCATCGGCATTGACCACGATGCTACTTCGAATAATTCTGTCAATGTTGTGCGCACTCCATATGTCCTGATCCGACGCCGATTCCTTGGAGCCGTACACCATTGCTAAGCTCCGCGCGCGCACTAAACATAAGATGTTAAGAGCTAAGGAATACAACTAATAAGCATCGACAGATGCGATACTTTAACGTGCGATCTAGATTGTAGCCCACGAACGTTCAAGTTCTACTATGAGCCTTGAGATGTCGGGTCTCGCTTATGCATGTCGGTAGCACAGAGGCTGATGGCGCAGTTCGTAGTGGCTGGGGCTGAGCTTTCCAACACAAGATATAAGCCCCATAGCTCCCACGACCCAGGAATCCTAGAGCTAGATCAAGCAAGCCCTTCGACTGAAATGAAATTCTTTACAAGCGTGTTCGGTGGCTCAAAGCCGAAGCGGTCGGCGACACCATCTAGCAGAATCGGGAGTGGCGAAGACCCTTCTACTATTCAGCCTGGTACTATTCAGCCTCCTCTGGTTCAAGGACCGTTCGGAAGACCGCCGAGTTACACGTATGCTCCTTCTTACTGTAACCCTCCTCCTCCTCCTCCCACCAACCATAATCCTCCACCTCCACTTCCTTCTCCTCCGACCGATACAACGCAAACCGAAACCTTCATATCTGCGCTGCTACCTACCGTCCGCGTATACCCCCCCTTAGAGTCAAGTGGATTCCGTCAACCACAGCAACTACAGAGCATCCCTGAGATACCAGTAACACCTCCCCCAAGCTCTGCAATACATGGCTCAAATCTCGTTTCGACGTTCTCTCCCCCAACCGCAGAACGTCTCATTGCCAATTCCGAATTGGGCCAGTCTCCAGAGCCTAATCCTCCGACTGCCAGCTCCTCGAGTAGTCTACGACCTCCCGTCAAGCGGAGTCTGACGATCAGATCGGTTGACGTGACGGGCTGGGAGGAGCAGTTCAAGCTGGCCGAGGCTGCTAAATCAACATCGCAGTTATCAAACGCGGCACATTCGAACCAAGAGAAGGACGCTTCTTCTGACAAGGTGTTTGTTTCCATATGCTCAGTTCGCACCAATTCAACATTACAACCTCCTGTTGGATTAACAATGCTCGCCTCGAGGCGGAGCTCTGCGCCTATTACCTTGCACTCACCAGCGTGGAATGGGAGGACCCCGGCGCCAGCTGATCAACTAAGAACGTCAACTACGAGTGACGCAGTCGAGACGACAGCTAGTACAGCCGCGATATTGCCGTCCACAAGTGTATCGCAAAATCATCTAGACAAGCCGACCTGCTCGCTCAACCTGTTGTGCTATCGGCCTGGCTATCAAGGCTGCGTGTTGAAGCAGATAACAGTCATCGGACGCTCACGGTACCCCAACGAAGACGCGTATAATAAAGCCCTCGGCGAAAACAAGGATCTCGTCAGCAGCGACGAGGAATTCTTTCAATCGTTACATGCAGCGTACAGCCTTCAAATGTGCAGCTTCTGGCGGCGACACTTTTCGA
>TARA_R110002003_G_scaffold562_1_pt1 | contig 12214 bp, 8 predicted proteins | sample TARA_R110002003 | Tara Oceans TARA_R110002003 (sample SAMEA4396441) | marine metagenome | biome: Westerlies Biome; feature: [SRF] surface water layer (ENVO:00010504); material: water (ENVO:00002006), including particulate matter (ENVO:01000060) such as... | depth 5 m | reverse complement strand
CAACACCAAACAACACCAAACAACACCAAACAGCACCAAACTACGCCAAACAACACCAAACAGCACCAAACTACGCCAAACCACACAACATCTCACATTACTTTTGCCATGTGCTTACAATACTGGTGTAAGAGTTCCCCTCAAGCGGGTGTCACATACTTGAAGACCGACACACTCTACTGCAACATCCACTCCGCCGCTGCAAGGACGCGGTGCAACGATCGTACCACCTTCAATGTCTACAGTGAGGAATTTATTGGGCTTACGATGAAGGCTGGTTTTCAACAGCATGAGACTTATGTTAGGTTGACGATGGATGTTTGGGAACTCCTAAGGAGGCATGTAGCGGAAAAGGAGCAAGACAAGGAAAAGAAAGACAAGGAGAGGGTAGAACAAGAGGGGTAGGGGTGCGGGAGATACCAGGACCGTTGATTGTTGATGGATCGAATGGTCGAATGCTTTGATATGTGTACTTGATTGTTGATAGATCGAATGGACGAATGCTTTAATATGTGTACTTGACGCTACTAGGTATTTGCATACTGTAACGACCCATCTTGTGCTGAGAGAACAATCCCAACCAATTTTGTCCCGCATTTTCTGGCATGGCCCTTACGTGTGAGACATCGGCCTCGCTGATTGATCGGCAAATGGAGTTTCCGGCAAGGTTGGGAGTCACTTAAAGCGGCTGTGTTAAAGAATCTAGAGCCTATCAATTCGTGAGCTCCCATCCAGCGTGAAGCCCATGTAGCCCCCGTGCCAGGCAAGTAATATTCCCTATAGGAGAGTACCACATGTCCCACTCGCTCCACCGGTTTCCCTCCAAAAAGTTCCCGACTAATTTTGGTTCCTAGTTTTGGACAAGGCTTACACAACGAGCACTTAGGCGGTAGTCAGCGGCACCCACTGACTCAATAGAAGTATGTACGATGAGTCTGTTCCCACTCATCCACTCACTCACACAACGAACACTCATGCGGTAGGCAGCGGCACCTACTAACTCAATCAAAGTATATACGATGAGTCTATTCCCGCTCACTTAATCACACAACAAGTCATAGACGTCAACATAAAAAGGCCGCGATGCCTATATCCTAACTTATACTCCTTATCAAGCCTACACAACCCCTCGTCAAACCTACACACTCCTCCACCAAGCTCTGCAAACTCTCGCGTCTCTAAGCTATGTGCCTAAGATATAAATACCCAACCGTCCTAAGCGGGAAAAACAGGGATTTCGACGAAGACGTACTCTACTGCAGCATTGCTGCCGCTTCTACGAAGACGATATGCGATGATCACGTGTTACGAGAGTTTTGGATAGCAGCCATCAAAGAACGTGTCTCGGCGGAAAAGACTACTTATGTCAAATTGACGGCGGAGTTAGAGCAGATTTTGTCGAAGGGTGCAGCAGAGGTGAATACGAAGAAGGCAGAGGTAGAGAAGAAGAAGGCAGAGGTGGAGATAAAGAAAGCAGAGGTGGGGGTCAAGAAGGCAGAGGTGGAGGTGAAGAAGGCAGAGGTAGAGGTAAAGAAGGTCGAGGTGAAGAAGGTCGAGGTGAAGAAGGTAGAGGTAGAGATGAGGAAGGCAGAGGCAGAGACGAAGAAGGCAGAGGTGGAGTTGAGGAAGGCAGAGCAGGAGGGTGAGGTGAAAGAGAGTATAGGTGAGGGGGATACCGAGCCGATGATTGTTGATGAGTCGATGGGACGGACGCCTTAATATGTAGCTTGACGCTACTGGACCTTGTATACTATAACGACCTATCTTGTGCTAAGAGAACAATCCCTACCAATGTTTCCCCGATGTTTTCACCTCCGCAAGTGTCTCGATATCTTACAGTCATTGTGCATAACTGAGATGGTCCTTGCTGTTCGTGGAACAACTCAAGTGAGCCGATTTCCAGCGCTGCAACCCCGATAACCATCCAAGAGCCTCCGATCCGTAGAGCCAAGATTGAAAGATGGTGCTGCCATTGCGATCATTACCGGACTATGTCTGACAAGAAGCTTGGATCTTTCTTCCGGAATATTGTTGCAGTTCAAGTTCTTGTGCGATCCATGAACTAGCTGGTCAGCAATGTTCACCTCGTGTTCTTAGCTTAGATTGACGGCGAGCGCGCACGGCGTCTCCTAATGTACCCTGGTAGCCATGAGTAGGTTGATGATGATAGAGGCGTCGAGATTCTTGCCGCGTCGTCAACCTCCGAGGCCACTAGCCGACGCGCTAAGGCCACCTTGGAAGGTGCATTTATCCAACCAAGCTTTCCGAGCGCGAGCGGAGCCTTGACTTCGAGCTTGTGCAAAGCTTATCTTTCCTACCAATGACGAGCACACGTGCGCTGACAGCTTTCCTCGAATCGTGCAAGATCTCCGGTCGCCTCTGCCAGAGCAACGCAATGTATAAGACAGACGTTGAGTCTCGCTGTCATGTGCAGCCTCACCCTCGTTCATCCCGAAGATGCGGTACTTTACTCACACCGCGATCGCCTCCTTGGTCGCAACCGTGTCCGCGTGCGGCGGCGATGACAGCTGCTACGGACCTTTGAAGGATGATGTGGTTTTGACGAGGAACGTCCGGCGCATGCAGCCGGATGCGCAGAATGCCACAACAAGCCCAAGAGGACCACTCGAATGGGGACAAATCAACTTCCTGCATACCACTGATACTCACGGCTGGCTTGAGGGACACATAAAAGAGCAGAATTATGGCGCTGATTGGGGCGATTACGTTAGCTTCACGAAGCATATGAAGCAGAAAGCAAGGAAGCTTGGCGTGGATCTTCTTTTAGTCGATACTGGTGTAAGTCTTCGTCCGTCCCAGGTGCTGAGACGCATCCAAGTGCCTGCTCACAAAGTCCGAGTGACGATCCTCGATGCTAATCCCCGCAGGATTTGCACGACGGCGCTGGGCTCAGTGACGCAACATCGCCGAATGGGAATGTCTCGAATGCTATTTTCGACAACGTCGACTACGATCTATTGACTATTGGAAACCATGAACTTTACGTCACCGAGATTGCCTACGAGACATTCAACAATTTCTCGAAAGTCTATGGCGATAAGTACCTTACCAGCAATGTCCAGATTGTCAACCCAGCCACTAAACAGTTGGAGTACATTGGGTCGAAGTATCGCTACTTTACTACTGAACAAGGTATGTCACATGTACTTCCCACCAGGTGCAGCAATGACTCGGTCCCGACGTCGAATGAGCAGTGATACGCGCAAGCGAGCGCACACTGGAGTCGAGGCATACCGCAATGTGTATATCTTTAGGCAAGACGCTGCTTACACTTCGGTATTTGCAGGAGGTGCTGAGTATACGCATGCCCTACTCAGCTCCTCGCAGCCTCATAGCAGGAACATTGCAGAGTCTGCTGTTGCTAAGTTACGTTCACTAATACTTGAAAAGGTCTCCGCATTATGGCCTTTGGCGTTCTCTTCGACTTTACCGGAAACAGCAACGTCTCAAAGGTAACCAAGGCAACTGACATGGTCAAACAGCCGTGGTTTCTGGAGGCTGTCAATTACACAAAACCGATTGACCTCTTCGTGGTCATTGGCCATAACCCCGTCAGGACCACTGTGTCCAGCAGCACATTTGGCACTGTCTTTAGCGCCATCCGAAGCGTCAAACCAAATGTACCGATTCAAGGCTTTGGCGGACACACTCATATCCGCGATTTCGTGGTGTATGACAACAAGGCTACAGGGCTCGAATCTGGCCGATATTGCGAGACGCTAGGCTTCCTTGCTATGTCTGGAATTGAATCATCAACTTGCAAAGCACCTCACGAACCAAAAGGCGTACCGCACCCTACTCGCAGTGCTGTACCGCCTGCCAGCACGGGCACAATTTCTGCCAGCGTGCATCTTCCCAGCTCGACCACGCCATCTAAGCTACGCTACGCTCGACGATACCTGGATTGGAATCGTGCAACATTCTCCTTCCACGCGAAAGGTAGCCAGCGCTATGTACTCGACACTACCGCTGGCGTGGACACTACGACCGAAATCACCACGGAACGAAACAAGCTCAATCTCACAGATCTATATGGATGCGCGCCAGAGACGTATTGCCAATATTGCAAGCCCTTTCTGGCTGAGGGTAACATCTTCAAGCTCCTACAAACCGCGCTCGCCACCGTTGTCGTGAACGAGACACGCAAGGATACGCCCCGATTAATCATTATCAACACTGGTAGTGTGAGGTTTGATTTAGCAAAAGGTCCTTTCACCTACGACGACTCCTTCATCGTATCGCCCTTTGATGATGCGTTTCAATTCATCCCCGACGTCCCATACGAGCAAGCATCAAAGGTTCTTGGCATCCTCAATGCTGGCCCCTTTCAGAAGAAGAAGCGTGACCTCGACACGGCAGACTTTGACTTCAGCCCAATCCTCGCAGATCGCGATACCTGCATTGATCCGCCGCTCACCCACCAGTACGAGGGCTTGACTCGGCGTTCCAAACAAGGTGGCCGCCTCATTCGTCGGCAGTCCACTTCCCCAACTCCAGGTTACACAACGACCGACGACTTCGGGACCGACGGTGATGATACCATTCATTCAAAGATTCCGAACTACTCCCAACCAAACGATCTCCAAGCCAATGCCTCCTTCCCGATCGACGGGTCAACGCCTGAGACAGTGGATTTGGTCTTCTTGGACTTCATCGCAAGCTACATTGTGAATGCGCTCAATACCCCGGATGTTGGAGGACAGTTTTCGTTGAGCCAGGTGTCGTATTACATGGATAAGAGCTTCACGACTAACAGCTATTTGCCGGCGTATGCGAAGATAGCGTGGCAGGACAATGTGCCAAATTGCCCTGTTGGTGCGGGCATTGGAAGTTCATGAGCTGGGATGCATATATGAGGTTCTTTGCACGAAGGACAAGATACGATATTTGTTGGGGTTGTAGCATGTGTGATCATGATGAAGCATGATTTTCATGTTATCATTCGGCCGCAAATCAACATGTCATGTAATGCATCAATTAGATGGCTATAACGTCTTGTCGGCAAATCAGCTCCGTAATTTTTCGAAATTCCCACGAATAATGGACCCACGACAGACCTTTATAGATTCTTGACCCCGAACAGCGGCTCACAGCGGCTGAAGCCATTCTAAGACATGCTCGCATACTGTCGAGCTAGTCCCATCGATTGCTTCCGCGTCGACCCTACATTCTCAACAACCCTATAACCCGCTCCCGCTGCAGAAATTCACTTTCAGCGCTCTTGAATCCCGTCGAATTACGCAAAAGCATGCAGGTGCACATATATCGGCTATTGATGGTCCATTCTGCGGTGATGTCCGTAAGACCGCTGTAGGGCTGCAGTACAGATCAACTTCATGCGTGCACGAGGGCGGACGTATATGGAGATATCCGGCTGGTATTTTGGACTGACAACCGTTGATCGCAGTGCTGAGCTTGTTCTTAGAGATGGCACTACTTCTACGATGGGCTGCGAGGCATGGCACCGAGTTCTCGAGTCAGGCAATGAAAAGAGGTGTATGTCTCAGCCACAGTAGCGTGAAGCTTGGTGTGTAGATAAAGTTGTATGTGTTGCAGCTCGACTGCCCAAGACACAGGGGAAGCACGGAGTGAAGTTCGACATGTTACATAGGTAGCCGACTGCGCCGTGGACAACACGACCCCATGGCTTGGCTGGTTGGAAAGAATTGGCGTGCTCGTCAACTGTGGTTATCAGAGTCATGGTTCTTCACATCAACTACAAGGATCGCGCTTCGTCCAGTCAATGTGCTCTAGATTATAGGCACAACTGCAATTTCTTGATTATCCATCTTTCACACAGATTGTCAAGCGTGCTTCTGGAGCTGCACCTCACCTATACGTATGACATGCGATCCTCCTCACGCAGTTAGAACTAGAATTCCCCAAATCGCTATCCGTCAAAATTGCCGATGCAGAGATCTAGAGGCGTCAAGGTAAGTACCTATTCCGTCCCAACCCAATGCAGCTACAATTGGGTCAATCGATGTAGTGTCGGCGTTACAAGGCGACATCATTGTCGTGGTGATGGTTTGACGTTGCAATACAAGAGACATTTCTAGCGAGCGGACGATGACGGTTTTGACTATCGCTACGTACAGCAGGAGTGCTATATTCTTTTAACATTGATAATACTATAATGTAAGCATCGAACGTTACAGTTTGTAATGTCATCAGTAAAATGTAGATACTTACTCCATAAACATCAGTGGATCTCGGTAGATCGTTAAACTCAGCCGCACTCTACCTCACCGGTGGTGGCTTGCGACTAGTCTAGTAACTCTCGCTAACACAGACCAAACGCAGGTGCGCCCCAACTTATAGTACTCTTGGACCGTGCCTCATTTGACGAGGACCTTTCTCGGCATTCTTGAGACTCTCTGGGCAATAAATACTGGTGGCTCAGCCTCTTTGATAACAAAATGGCCGTCACGCCCTCGTTACGTGGCGCACAGCTTTCTCCTCCCCTTCCTTGTCAGTACTGCACCACCACAGAACCCGCAACACAGCCCAGCCACTTATGGCCCTCAAATACTCGTAAATACTTAAGAACACTGTATACTAGCACTTTCAAACTTGCTCTCCGCATCTTCATCGCCGACTAAAGTGATACGGTAAAACATCAGTCCCATGGCATGCGATGGCGCCAGTCACGAGTTTCTAGAGAGGCAGGCTGCAATCCTCTACAATGCGAGCAAGTTCCGGCACCACCGGCCCCGTCCTATTGCCCAGATTCGGCTACTCTCAGTGCACCAGTCAGCTCACGCTTCTGACCCCTTAACGGGAGACCTAGCCACTCGAGAGCTATACAATCCAGACTTGCAATACGATGCTCTATCCTATGTGTGGGGCGACGAAAGCGCGCGAGAGCCGATGGTTCTCAATGGGGTTCGTACGACTATTACCAGGAATCTCGCGGACGCACTGCGTTGCTTGCGGTCCGAGGGCAAGGCAAGGCATTTGTGGGCTGATGCGGTCTGTATCAACCAGTACGATGCCAATGAGAAGAGTAGTCAGATTGCTATTATGGGTGAGATCTACTCCGGTGCAGAGCGTACCTATATATGGCTTGGGAGAGAAAACGAGCGCAGCGACTTGGCAATGGACCTGGTGGCGAACATCACAGAAGAAAAGATGGCCATGTTCGATCCAAACGCAGACGAATGGCTAGGGGTTTACCAGCTCCTCCGCAGGGACTGGTGGACTAGACTCTGGGTCATCCAGGAGGCCATCCTCTCCAGGCAGCCCATTGTCAAGTGTGGAGTCAAAGAAGCACATCTAGAAAAATTCGCTGATCTCTACACCTACTGGGATCGTCTGTTTTACGAGCATGACAGTTTGGACAGGTTCAATTCGCTAAACCTCTTCTACAAAGTTCCCTTTCGCGGGTTCATGTCGCGGGACAACAAGCGATGGGTGGGCGTAGGGCTAAACATCTGGATGGTCATTTCAGTTGATGGTTTTGGATGCAGGTACATGCGAGACCGTGTCTATGGCATTTTGAGCTTAGCCGGACCAATTGCGAAGCGAAGGGTGGGCATATCGTACGCCAGGCATCCCACGACGCAACAATTCGCCAAGTCCGACCGTAGGGTGCTACAAGAGGCGAGCACCGTGCCATTTTTTGAACTACGGACTCTGACGCCTTTCTTGATGGCGCAAGAACATAATACGCCTATGCTTCACCTACCGTCGTGGTGCTCAGACTGGTTGTCTCCTGGCACGATGACGGCCATCGACTATGATGGCGCGGCGTTCCCAATGGGACATTTCAATGAAAGCAATTCCATCCCAGGGCCATGGAGAATGCACAAGGATCGTTACAAGTCGGCTTCTCCGATGACGGCCGTCCGGTCCGCGGGTTGGCGTGCAAGGACGAAATCCGAAGCCAAGGGCCCCAACGCCAAGTTGAAAGACCCCCGGCAGAACTACGATGCCTTCCTCTTCAGTCACGACCTGGAAGTGATCGCAGTACGCGGCTACATTGTGGACATTGTCGACTTTGTCGGTGTTACCCCTTGGGTCGAGGTTGGAGTCACGCTCGAAGAGCAGCAAGAATCGAAAAGAGAAAGAGCGAGACAAGTCCGTAAAGCAGTGCAGGGGTGGGAACAACTTGTCGCGGGGGGGAAAGCTTCTATCTACGACAAAACAATTGGTGGCAGAAAGGAGGCTTTCTGGAGGACTCTGATTGCCAATCGCGAGTTCGACATGGAGGACAAAAATGGAGACATCAACCCTAGCATTCCATCGCACGACTTTGAGCAGTACTTCGACGCATGGATGGGGAGAGGACCGCTCGCGGATGATGAAAACGCATTCAGAAACTACAGCCGCCCAGCTATCTTTCGTTGCACCAGGAGGGCGCTTATAACTACGGAAAAGGGGTATTTCGGTCTCGCTCCTGCGTTGGGCACGCAGGCGGCCACGCAGGTTGGAGATATGGTGTGTATCTTACGAGGGGCTCTCATGCCGTGCATTCTGCGGCCGTCTCCGGGAACAAATTGCTGCACCTTTCAGGGAATCACTTACGTGCATGGAATAGTCGGGGGTGAGTACCTTCGCCAGGTAAAGATAGAAGATTTGCAAGAGTTTTGGATCAAGTAGACGTATTAATTAACGTTACATCAACTCAACTTTAACTACATCTCCATAACAGCCAGAAGGTAAGCCTACTTTCCTATAATTAAGGTATCTCTCAACCGAGCGCTGCATCTAACATCTCCGTTAGAGACGAAGGCGGGGAATTGGTACTTATACGAACTGACCCATGATCAAAAACCACACTAGCGCAGATGAAGTCTGTTAAGGACCGGCGCCAGCCCTGCCTTCACACCCACATGCCACCAATCCCACCTACTCAAACACCCTCCACACCCTCCCCCTCCACCCCACCACAACCTTCACCCCGGTCCTAGCCACGACCTGTTCATACCCAATCCAAAACGTATGCAACGGCCAATCATCCCGCCAATACATTTCAATGCATTTCACCTTCGACTCCGTCCCACCCGCGCCGCGCATGCCCAAGTACGACCGCCCCCAATTCACGGCATCAAAGTCCGCCGGCCGCACCACTACCTTCTCCACGTGTGCCGCTACCACACCCGGAATGAACGCGTCCTGGACAGCGGCGCCAGAGTCGAACTCCAACGTGCGTAGATGCGGCAGCGAACTGCACAGTTTGTTCACTTTCCACGCGAAGTTGGAGGTTGGGCGGGGGACGTTTGGGCGGCCGCAGATTTTCAGTGTGGTCACGTTGGCGAAACAGCCTTTTTGGATCGTGACGAATGGATTTGATCCCGCGTAGTCGAGGGTGAGTGTTTTCAGGCTGGGAAGCCGGGCGGCGGCCATGCCATTCAGATCGGTCGACAGCGCGAGGTCCTTAGTCTTAGTCGTAGCAAGGCCCTGGGCTAGACGGCGCACGTCGAGGGGTTGTTCCCGCACGACGATAGTAGCCCAGCCGCCGTACTTGTCAACAAATAGCGGCGAGTTCGGGATAGTCTTTGCGTTGAGGTTGACGGATTTGAGGTTTGGAAGGCTCGCGAAGATCAAGGCGGCGAGCATGGCTTCGGTGGGGTTTTGCAGATCGTCGAGCCATTTTGCGCGCTCGTCGCGGGTAAGGGTCATCTTCGAGAGGATGGGTTCGAGGGCTTGGATGCAGTCGGTACAGCCGCAGACGGGTTTCTCGGAGGAAATGGGCGTGCCTTTGCAGGGCTTGCCCCGCAGGCAATCGAAGCACTTGCATCCCACCGTGGTGGGAGAAGTGTAGATCTGTTTGGACTTCAGGATCCACACTGCTAGATGCTCAACTAGGACGGCTAGATCCGGACGCTTGATCAGCGTGCGGAGAAAGTTGACTAGTGTTGGGCTGCGGCCATGGATGAGTCCGGGCTGGCGGAGCGAGATGGAGTGATATAGGACTTCTTGCGCAACTGGTGTGAGAAGCTTGCATGTGCGTGCTAAATTCAGCAAATCGCGCACGCTCTTGCGGTAATCGCTTAGCCGTCTTTGACTATCGAACATCAAGGTGTCCGTAGCGCTGTCTGACGGTGTGTATCCGTCGGCTTTCTGCAATTTCCGAGTCGGCGCCAGTGAGCTGGCTATCTGGCAGAGGAGCTCATTGGGAAGAGCTAGAAGTCTAGTGGAAGTGGACGTAGACGGTTTGGATGGTTTAGATTTGTGATCCATGGTACTGGAGTTCACAAGACTCGAGACCTCGATATAATAGGTTTTGATCGCTGGTGAGTTGATTGAGAGTTTGCGTGTATTTGAGTTGAATGTGTGATGCGCGGAGGTTGTTTTCGTCTGTTGAGCTGCAGCTGAAGAAGTAGTTGCGTGTGAGTGCGGAAACATTTAACAGAGGGAGTAAAGAGAATGTAATGACAAACATAGTGAAGTCACAGTTGCGGGTTCAGGCAGGCGTGGCGTCAGTCATGCAGTCGTTTCACTCTTTCTGACGAGGTCGGTTTGTAGGCATGAAATCGTTTTCGGCTAAATGCAACCTAGTCGTGCGTAAGGAAGTCGTGCCTCCCAAATCCTCCTTCACCCAATTCAAAGACCCTCGAGTCGCTAGTCGCATCACAACTGTCTCAAATAATTGAGATATAGGACAGTACATCACATGCTCCCAACATTCGATTTCAAGTGTGCGAATGTTCTTGAGGCCAGACAACCAAATAGCTTCTTAAAAAGTACAACCATTCCGGTATCGCTGAAGCTGGCGACAGAAATCATACCCCGTGTTCAGAACACAGCGATTACATTTCGCAGCACCCCATCTTATCATGTCCGCGTCTTCACTCCCGTATCATAACCGCATCCCCATCTCTATCCCACTCCATCTCCACCACAGGATACACCTCTTCCCTTACCCCAAACGGCCCCATGCGCTTCCAAAACGCCGTCTCCAATCTCTTGGCAAATACATCCTTCTCCTGCATCAGCCTCCACGGCACTCCACCCACCTCCCACGTCTTGAGCTCATACGGTGGAAAGTACACATACAACTCCACCTCCGCGCCTCTACACAAGCTATGCACGCCCCACAACGGATGCGGCTCGCGATGCGTCCTCGCGAGCTCCTCGACAACGTCGTAGCGGTCTAGATAATACACCTCGACTCTTCGCAAGTTCGGAAAATGTCCGGCTTTCTTCGCCGCACATAGATTCGCCAGATACGCCGTAGTCTGCATCGTCGCCTCCGTAATCCTCAACACCTGCAAGCTCCGCGGGAACAGTTCCCGCGGATCAGGCGGCTGCTGGTGTGAGCGCTGTGGACACCACCATAACGCTCTCATCGTGATGCCCACCTCTCTCAAAGCCTCGAACGAGCGGAAGTTGTAGATCGTAGGCCAGTGACTCAGGAACCAGATACACGTCATATCTGCCGGGACTTCCAGGACGTGGAGGCGCGTGTGCAGTGTTTTGACGGCGCCGGCGAGGAACCCGTGGCGCCACTCCCGGGGCAGCATTCTGTGGCGTTTGACGTCGGGCGAGACCATGACGCTCATGAGGGGTATGTCCATGAGCCACGTACCTCCAAGGCGGAGTTCGCGGAGATTCGGTAATGTGCATATCAACACGCCCAGCAGTGCGGGAATGCAATCTTGGTCCAGCGCTATGTGCCACTTCCGCGCGTGCGGCTGGTCCCGCGCGTAGATGTTGATCAACTCTTTGCACTTTGCTACGAATGCTGGATCCCACGCCGGCGCGGCGATGGGCTTGTACTCGCGCTCTGGCTGGTGTGCACTGTTACGAGGAATGCGGTTCTCACTTTTGCTCCATATCTCCAGACTCCGGATTTGGGGAAGGAGGTGCGCGTGGTGTCCTATTTCCCAGAGATATTTGTCAATATGAGTGAGGTTGAAGCGCGGTTTCTTGAGCAGCCATTCTTGCGCGACGATGCGCCATTTTTTCGACACGAGCGATAGGCTCGCGAGGTCACAGTTCCGACTCAGGTGTGTGATTTGTGCGCCGATGTTGAGCAGCAGTTCATCGGGAAGGTCGAGTATTGTTGTTTGGGGATGGTTGTACGAGTCTGGAGGTCGGAACATGATGATGCGGCAGTTGAGATGGGGTTAGTGTGCAGGGCGTTGTTAACGTTATGGTGGGGTCGATGGGGCCAGGCAGGCGCAGGCAACGGCAGGCGCAGGCCGCAGATGAGCTGTTGACTGAGGCTGTGTTTACATAGCGACTA